>OCTW011437398.1_pt1 | contig 14442 bp, 9 predicted proteins | sample 1539671 | NCBI WGS metagenome assembly OCTW01 (sample SAMN02144230, study PRJEB22623) | gut metagenome | biome: sheep rumen | host: Ovis aries | place: New Zealand
TTGTGTAGCAGTCTCATTTTGCAGTTTGCTGAGTCTGTCATCGGCTGTCGAAGATGTCATTTCTGTTACATCCGTCCATTGTGTGTCTGGGATTTGTATGAGATTGGCACGACTCATCATAACATTATATTGGATATTGTCGATATGAAGGAGGAGGGTCTTTTGGCCTTTGTCAACAACCCAAAGTTTGACAAAGCGCAGCAGCCCGTCGTTTTTTGTGAATACATTCTCCACTTCCACCTTACAATCGCCCGTCTTTCCTGTCTCAAGCAACTGTTGCAGGTCTCTGTTTTTTTTCGTCCCCTTGAATGTCAGGATAATGGTCGAATCATTTTCTGTGCGTGTCACTTCGTTCTTCTTTGAAAAGTCGATGGCAGATTTCTGCATAGCAAGCAGACGCTCTGGGTAGAGCAGATTGACAAAGTACTCAAGGAAGTTGGTTGCACGAGGTCCTTTCACGTAGAGTGCATTGGGTATCCACATATACTGGGTCTGTCCATCAAATACGGCTGTTCGTCCGTTCTGCTTCTCCACACGATAGAACAAGCTGTCATTCTGTCTCAGTAGTCCGACATCTATTCTCACGAAGTCGGCTTTTGGATCGAAATAGGCAAAGTTGTCATTGGGGGTGGTGCGGGCATAGATTGCCATTTGGAAACTGCCAACATTTTGCACACTATTAATCCATTGCTCAAAGAGCTGGCCGCGCGGAGTTTCGGCCATAGCGGATGTGGAGAAAAGGTGGCTCCAACCGATAATGAATCCCAAAAGAAACATGGCGGCGGCAGCGATGGGGCTCCAGATATGGTGCTGCTTGCGAGCAGATCTGCTGATAGATGGTTTGGCAGATGTCTCTTGTGGTTGTAAGGCATTAAAGGCCTCGGCCATTTCTTCATAATAGGCTTTACACTCGGGGCACTCATTCATGTGTGTCTTACATTCTGTCTTTGTCTGCATATCGATTGTGGTGTCAAAAAGATCAACCACCTTATCTTTAAATTCCTTGCAAGTCATAATCAATGTACTGTTTAATGTTGATGATTTGTTTGTTTCATTGCCTTGCGGATTTTCTCCAGTCCGTAGAGAAAACGGGATTTCACCGTGGGCAGGGGTAGAGAAAGAATCTCGGCTACATCAGCAAAGCTATTGTTGCCATAGATTCGAAGGCGTATGACTTCGGCCTGTTCCTCTGGAATTTCCATAAGTAGTTGGACAATTCGTTGATAATCCGCGTCGTTGCTTTCCGTTGGATGGTCGGCTATGTCGAGGTGTGCGTCCAAGGATATTGTCCTGAGTTTTCCCAATGCAGTAAGTCGTGAGGAACACAAGTTAGAGAGTGCACGAAAAATATAGTTGCGCCAGTCCCTCACTACAACGTTTTTTTCATCAGAGAGTTTTGCGCTGATTGTAAGGAAGACATCTTGCAACGCATCTTTCGCATCGTCTGCATCACCAAGGCGGTAGCAGGCATACCTCATCAAATGCGGTTGTTCCTGTCGAAAGTGTTCGGCGAGTTCTTTCATTGTGATGTTGTTTTCTGTACTCATTGTCTTTACTTTTTTGAGATGCATCTGACATAAAGACTCGAAAAGTTCGAAAAAGATTTAAATGAGAGACTTTTTTTTATGTCATCTCCATCCATTTATTCCTGCTTTATGGAACTTGTTTGCACCAAAGATGTGTGTCCAGGTCTCTAACAGATGAGGACAAAATGCGCTGCAAGGGGAAAAGCCGGCGTCGATGTCGCATCGACGACGGCTTTATCGTGAGAGAGTTTATTTCCCCTTGTTGATTCCGCCAACAACATCGCTGTTCTCAATGGTGGTGGCAGTCTTTTTCACTTTGACTTTTAGTTTGCCAAAGCGATATGTGAGTGAGAGGCGGAAGAACTGGCGTTGAGGTCGGCATAGTGGATATAACCGGGATTCTTTCCGTCAGAACTGCTTTTCATGATGTTGCCGCTCTCGACAAACGTGCGCTCAACATATCCGTGGGTCGAGGTGGACTTTTTTGACATATGGTTGTAGCCATAATCTAAAGACATGACCGCTTTACCCAACTGCGTCGTCAGATAGGCCCCCAGTCCAGGATTGCTGAGCGTGCTGTAGCTGCCCGTCACGCTTCCTGTTACTCCAGCCATTTTCCTGGCATCCATCATCACGATATTCAGGATAGCGTTCACACCTTCGGCATCCTCACGTGCACCAGGTTCGGTGATGACTTCTATGCGCTTCACTGATGATGCGGGCATGGTTTTAAGGTTTTCCTTGGCATTCTTTGTCAGGCTGGGGTCGAGGTGTCCGTTTTTATGAATCTTATAGTTTGAATTGCCTCTTACAAGGATGTTGTCTTCTCCATCGACAGTCACCATTGGCACTTTACGAAGCATGTTGAGCACGTTCTCTGTCTTCGACCCCTCATCAGCCTGTACGTCATAGCCTATGCGGTCAATTTCTTGTTTGATGAGTTGGCGCTGTGCTGTGACTTCAATTCCGTCGAGTTGTTTGTTCCACGTCACCGAGTCTTTTTGGACGAGGGTGCTGTCTGTTTGTGCATAAGCATTTGGTGTGCAAATGATGAGCAGGATGGTGAAGGACAGGTGTCGCGTTTTCATTGTCAAGGGGGATTGTCGTTGCGGGATGATTAAAGCATGCAGGTGCCGTCGCCTATGGATATTTGCTGGGGTAGGGGCATAAGTCGACGAGGTGCCAGGGTCTGCTCCTTGCTTCTGGTGGATTGCAGCCATGTCTCGACGAGGATGATGTCACACAGCCGTCCATGGGTGGGGGCCTCTTTGATGGCAGCGGCAGAACCTCGCTTCAGTAATTTGATCTCTTTGATATCGTCGGAGTCGAGCCTGTTGAAGACATCCCTGCTCACGATTTTCCCATCGATTTTGTAGATGATGGCGTCATCCTTTTTCTCCGTCAGATACTTGATGACGCCATCCTTGCCCTCGTTGTTGGCCACAACGAGCGGGCGGTTGGAGGCCTGGTGCAAACCGTTATCAGAACTTGCCACGAAGAGTCGCATCCAACTGTCAGAAGTGATCATGGTGCTGGGTGTGGATGGGTCATTGCTTGCGACGATTGTCCTTGTTTCCGTTTCCGGCAACTCCACCTCAGGTGTCTCTATATCAGCCGGGATTGACTCTTGCTCTTGTTCGTTCAGAACCAATAACGTTTGTCTCTGTGATGCGGCAAGGTCTTCTTCCACCTCTTTATGACAGATTTTTGGATCCTCTGTGGGCAGAGAGGGATAGGTCGTCGTTTCTGGTGTGGGTCTGGATGTGATGGTGGCGATATGCCTTGCCTCGTGTTCTCCTGTCGGAGATACTTTAGCCCCCTTGGGGAGTAAGAAGACAGCAAGGACGGCAGCTGCGGCAATGGATGCAGGCCATAAGAAGCGGATGGGGCGCAGGTGTCTGACGCTTTTCGGCGAAGGTGCTTTGGGGGCCATCAACATGTCGAATTTGTCCTCTTTGTCTGAGGATAGCAGGTCGCTTTTGCCGTGATATGTTGTAGAGACGATGAGTGCTCTCACTTCTTCCTCCTCTGGAGAGAGCGTGTCGTCGGCATGGAGATAATAGTTCAGGAGTAGCTCTTCCTCTTCGATGGATGTTTCAGCGTCAAGATATTTCCTGATCAGCTGCAGCCGTTGTTCCCTGTCTTTCATCTTTATCATTTTCCTTTCCTCCTTAAGTTTAACGTTGTCATCAGTTGCTTTCTTCCTGCGCAGATCATTGTCTTCACACTGGTTGGCTTTGTGCCGCAAGCCTCAGCAATTTGCTCCATCGACATGCCTTCGCTTCGCATGATGAGCATTCTGCGTTGTGTGTTTGGCAACTTGGCCAGTGCTTGGTTGACGATTCTCTCGGTGTCATGCGCAATGACTTGATGGTCGGTCTGCGTCGAAGCGTAGGCTTGGATTTCTTCCCCAATAATGCTGTGCTGGGTCCCAGCTTGCTTTAAGATATCGATGCAGACATTCTTGGCGATTTTGACGGCCAGCGCCTCATGGCTATGATACTCGCTCAATTTGTCACGCAGAAGCCATAGTCGTAGCAGTGTTTCCTGCACGGCATCCTCAGTGTCGTATGCCAGTTCCTGTTGGTCGAAGAAATTCCGGCACAGGGAAATGAGCATCGGACGAACGGTTTTCACTATGTTTTGAAAGTCGTCTTTCATGTTTGTCTCTGTCATAATGACGAGTGAGAACCGAAAAGGTAAACTAAAAAAATGAGCCCTCCTAAAAAAATCGGATGAATCGATTCGCATATCAAGGGGGCTGTCCCTGGCTTGATGCTCATTGGGGAGCTGGCTATAGGCTACAAGCAGGGCGTGTCGTTCGGGTGGATTGGAAAAGGATGAAAATGAAAATAGGGAATCTTCAATCGAAGATCCCCTATTGGACAGAGTTGCGGAGGCAGGACTCGAACATGCGACCTCCAGGTTATGAGCCTGGCGAGCTACCAACTGCTCCACTCCGCGATGTTTTCTTATTTGCGGGTGCAAAGGTAGCGCTTTTATTCCGTACAGCCAAATTTTTCCTCGATTATTTTCTGTTTAAGCCTGCATTTTCTCAAAATCTGCGCCTTTTTATGTTGTGAAACTTCAAAATAGTACAAAATAACTCCATTGCATTGAGTGTATGCCCGTGATTGTACGGCTTTTTCTTTCTCTGCCGACAGCTTCGTTTTTTTTCTTCGATTATGCTTCTTTTCACGTTTTTTAGCGTATGAGACCGCTTTTCTACGCTATAAATTTGTTCGATTCAATACATTTGACTAATTTTGCACACGCATCAAGTAATGTGCAAAATTAGGAGGTTATCATGTCAATATCAAAAACCAGACAGAAATTAGTGGATGTGGCCAGACAGCTTTTCGCCAAGAAAGGACTGGAGAACACGACGATGAATGACATCGCTGTCGCTTCTGGTAAGGGGAGAAGGACGTTGTACACCTATTTTAAAAGTAAGGAGGACATCTACTCGGCTGTCATCGCCTCTGAATTGGAGCGGCTGTCGGACAAACTGGACGAGGTGGCTGCGAAAAAAATACGCCCTCAAGACAAGATCATCGAACTCATCTATACCCATCTCAGCATGATCAAGGAGACCGTGGTGAGAAACGGTAACCTGAGAGCGGAATTCTTCCGCAATATCTGGATGGTAGAGAAAATCAGGAAGAATTTTGACGAGGACGAGATAGAACTCTTTCGTAAAGTCTACGCCGACGGAAAGGCCGATGGGGAGTTTGACATCGAGAATGTGGAACTGGTGGCCGATATCACCCATTATTGCATCAAGGGACTTGAGGTGCCCTATATCTATGGCCGCCTTGGCCACGGATTGACTGAGGAGACGAGCAAGCCGCTGGTGGCTAAGGTGGTCTATGGGGCCTTGGGAAAAAGTCTGCTCAAATAGATTCCCTACTATCTGCCGCCGGTCTTGATACGGCATGGTTTGACATTCGAAACAGAACATTCATTATAAAAATTTTTTAACAAAGATTATGGAATTACTAAAAGGAAAAACTGCATTGATCACAGGTGCAGCACGTGGAATCGGAAAAGCTATCGCACTGAAATTTGCCGCTGAGGGCGCCAATGTAGCCTTCACCGACTTGGTTATCGATGAGAACGGAAAACAGACCGAAGACGAAATCGCTGCTTTCGGGGTGAAGGCCAAAGGGTATGCCAGCAATGCTGCTGACTTCGCTCAGACCGAGGAGGTCGTGAAGCAGATCCATGCTGATTTCGGCCGGATTGACATTCTCGTCAACAATGCAGGTATCACCAAAGACGGACTGATGCTCCGTATGACAGAGGCACAGTGGGACGCCGTCATCAATGTTAACCTGAAGTCGGCCTTCAATTTCATCCATGCCTGTACACCGGTCATGATGCGCCAGAAGAGTGGTTCGATCATCAATATGTCATCTGTTGTCGGTGTCCATGGAAATGCCGCTCAGTGCAACTATGCCGCATCGAAAGCTGGTCTCATCGCTCTTGCCAAGAGTATCGGGCAGGAGATGGGCAGTCGTGGCATCCGTGCCAACGCCATCGCTCCGGGATTTATCGACACCGCCATGACCCAGGCACTTTCCGAGGACATCCGCAAGGAGTGGATCAACAAGATTCCTCTCCGCAGGGGTGGAACGGTGGAGGATATCGCCAATGTGGCCACCTTCCTCGCCAGCGACATGTCTTCCTATGTCTCCGGACAGGTGATCCAGGTCGACGGCGGCATGAACATGTAGTGTTGGCGGCGCATGAAAGTTCTCTACGAGGATAATCATATCATCATCGTCTCCAAAGCAAGCGGCGAGATCGTGCAGGGCGACAAAACCGGCGATGAACCACTTTCCGAGATGGTGAAAGCATACATCAAGAAGGTGCACGACAAACCGGGGAATGTCTTCCTCGGTGTCGTGCATCGTCTCGATAGGCCGGTCAGTGGGGTGGTGGTGTTTGCCAAGACCTCAAAGGCTCTGGCCAGACTCAACGCGATGTTCCGCGACGGCGAGGTGCACAAGACTTACTGGGCCATCGTGCAGGGACGACCACCGATGGTTGAGGCCACTGTAGAGGGGTGGCTGACGCGCAACGAGCAGCAAAACAAGAGCTACATGCACCAGAGAGAAGTGCGTGGCGCCAAGCATGCGGTCTTGGAATACAAGATGATCGCTGCCACCGACAGATATTCTCTCCTGGAGGTGAGGCTGCTCACGGGTCGGCATCATCAGATCAGGTGCCAACTGGCTTCCTTGGGTTGCCCGATCAAGGGCGATCTCAAATATGGGGCGAAGCGTTCCAATCCCGACGGAAGCATTTCCTTGCTTGCCAGGAGGGTGGAGTTCGTGCATCCCGTCTCCAAGGAGCCGATTGTGGCAGAATCCCCTATACCGCAGGATAATTTGTGGCGTGAAATCACTGAAAAATCCTAAAAAAGTTCGTCTTGACGTTTTTTTCGGGCGATGTGTCACCTTATATTGCCAAAAATTTGCTTACTTTGCAGCACCAATGCGTGAGTAGACCATGAAGAAGGTGTTGAAATGGGTGGCTATCGTCATCTTGACGCCCATTGTGCTTTTTCTGCTGCTGTTTGTGCTTCTTTACTTGCCCCCCGTGCAGAATTGGGCGGTGAAGAAAGCGGCTGCGTATGCCTCAGAGCAGACGGGCATGGACATCTCGGTCGGACATGTGGCACTCCGCTTCCCACTCAACTTGACGCTTGAGGAAGTGAAAGCCATCAAAGACAATGACTCCATTCCCGGTGTGCGCGACACCATCGCCGATGTCGGCAGGGTATTTGTCGACGTGCAATGGAAACCCTTGTTGAAAAAACAAGTCGAGATCGATGGCCTGGGTTTGGAGAAAGTGAAACTCAATACCAACGGCTTTATTCCCGATGTGAGGGTGAAAGGAAACGTGGAATCGCTCAACTTGGAGTGTCACGGGGTGGATCTCAAAAACTCGTTGGTCAATATCGACAAGGCGCAACTCGACAGTGCCCGGTTGGAAATTTGCCTGTCCGACACAGTGCCTCCGGATACGACGGAGACAGAGAATGACTGGCGCATCCGGTTGCAGCAGCTCCAGATCTCCCGAGCCGATGTCACCGTTAGGTTGCCAGGCGACACCATGCAGGTGCAGACATACCTCGGCGATGCCAAAATCAAGGATGGTGATTTCAATTTGGCCGACGGTGTTTACAAAGTGGCCAGCCTCGACTGGAACGGAGGGCGGCTGCGCTACGACGACCGTTTCGCACCGCATGTCGACGGACTCGACACCAGTCATATCGACTTGAATGACATTCACCTTGGGGTAGAATCCATCTCTTACGGCGATTCCAATCTCAATCTGACTGTCAGTTCCTGCTCACTGAAGGAGAAAAGTGGCATTCAGGTCGACCACCTCTCGGGCACGGTGGCACTCGATTCGACGACAGTGCGCCTGCCGGACCTGCACCTTGAGACACCCGACTCAAAACTCTCGGCCAGCATTGATATGGACCTCAACTCCTTCGACGAGAAAAATCCAGGAAAACTGTATGCGGATGTCGACGGGGCTTTCGGAAAGCAAGACCTGATGCGGTTCATGGGTGGCATGCCGAGCGACTTCGTGCGGAAATGGCCCAACCAGCCGCTTTATCTGAAGGGTAAGGCAAGGGGGAACATGAACCGCATGGAACTCAACGGAATGAATGTGTCGTTGCCCACCGCTCTGCAGTTGAAAGCCGATGGATATGTCAGCAATCTCAACGACATTGACCATCTCAAGGCTGATGTCGATGTCAAGGGGTCTACTGGAGACCTCGGCTTCCTTACCTCTCTGCTCGATAAATCGGTCACCGACCAGGTCGCCATACCCCGCGACATCGCCTTGGATGGCAACTTGAAGGTCAACGGCCATCAGTATGGGGCCGATTTCACCGCCTCGCAGGGTGGAGGAAAGGTCAAAGCCCGTGTGGCGCTGGACTCTGATGTGATGAAATACTCGGCCACGGTGGATGCCGACCGTTTCCCGCTTCAGCATTTCCTGCCCAAGATGGGACTCAGCCCGCTCACCGCACATATCGAGGCCGATGGACAGGGCATGGACTTCATGTCTCCTTCCACCTCGCTGAGGGCCAAGGCGCGAATCGGGAAATTCCGTTACGACCAGTATGACCTGGATGGCATGACGGCCAACGCCATCTTGTCGAAAGGGGTGCTCAGTGCCGATATCGACAGCCACAACCCGTTGCTTGACGGAAAAATCTCTTTTGATGCGCTGATGAACTCCAAGCGCCTGAAGGGTACGTTCGCTTGTGACCTCAATACGGCGGATTTCTATCGTCTGCGTCTTTTTGATACACCATTCACGGCCTCAGGATGCGCTCATCTAGACATCGATACCGATTTCGACGATTTCTACAAAGTGCAGGGGTCAATGAGCGACATGAGGTTTACATACAAGAACACGTACTTCAGGCCTGACGACCTGACTATGGATGTGCTGACACGGAAAGATACGACTTACGCCAAGGTGGAGAGCGGTGATTTCGTGCTCGATATGAGCGGTAAGGGCGGATACAAGAAAATGCTCTCGCAGGTCAGCAACTTCACTGACGAGCTGACCCGCCAGATGAAAGACAAGCACTTCGACCAGATGACCTTGCGTGACAAACTGCCCGATGCCAATATCTACCTTTCAAGCGGGCATGAGAATTTCTTCGTCGATCTGGCCGCCGAGGAGGGCATCTCTTTCGACCAGCTCTACGTCAACATGAATTCCTCGCATGTGGATGGGTTGAATGGACATTTGCAGGTGGGCAAACTGGTCTACGACAGCATCAGTATCGACAGCGTCAGATTCGCAGTACTGACCGACAGTACCGGCTTCAAATACAACGGACAGGTGCGCAATGCACCCGGTCATCCGCAGTATGTCTTCAATGCGTTCTTCGACGGGTCGATCATCGAAAAAGGAGCGACAGTCAATGTGAAGCTTTACGATGCCGATGAGAAACTGGGATTCAAGTTGGGTGCCATGGCTTCTATTGAGCAAAATGGAGTGAGAGTCAATCTCACCGACAAGAATCCTGTCTTGGGCTATAGCTCCTTCCATGTCAATGATGGCAATTATGTATTCATGGGTGACGACAGACGGCTGTCGGCCGACCTGAAACTGAGGTCGGATGACGGCACGCACATCCAGGTCTATACTAACGATGACAATCTGGAGGCCTTGCAGGACCTCACGGTCAGCGTGGGCAAGATGGATATCGCCCAGATTTTGTCGATGATTCCTTACATGCCCAAGGTGGAGGGTATTCTTGATGGCGACTACCATTTGGTTCAGACTCCTGACAACATTTCGGTGTCGAGCTCCACCATGGTCAAGAATCTCGCCTATGAGGGCGTTGGTATGGGCAACCTGGGGGCTGAGTTTGTTTATATGCCTAATGACGATGGGTCGCACCACGTAGACGCCGTGCTATTTAGCGACAACGTCGAGGTGGGGATGCTGTCGGGCACTTACAAACCGGAAGGCGAGGGGCATCTTGACGCCAAACTCACGATGAACCAGACGCCGCTGTCGATCATCAACGGTTTCATCCCCGACCAGATTGTTGGCTTCAAGGGGTTAGCTGAGGGTGAACTCTCGGTCAAGGGCAGTCTTTCAAAGCCGGATGTCAACGGTGAGGTTTACCTCACCGACACCTATATCATGAGCCTTCCATACGGTGTGGAGATGCGTGTGGCTGACGATCCGGTGAGAATAGTGGGAAGCAACATCCTCTTCGAGAACTTCGAGGTGAAAGACCACAATGACACCCCGCTCAATATTTCGGGCTATTTCGATTTCTCCGACTTTGACAATATGAAACTCGACCTGAGGATGCGCACACGCGACTTCATGGTGATCGATGCCAAGGAGAATGTCAAGTCGGAGGCTTTCGGCAAGGCTTTTGTCAATTTCTTCGGTACGATGCGAGGCCCGCTCGATGCCATCAGCATGCGCGGACGGCTTGACGTGCTCGGTGCCACCGACATGACCTACGTGCTGCGCGACTCGCCCCTCACTACCGACACGCGTCTGGATGAGTTGGTGAAGTTCGTCAATTTCAATGACTCCATCCGTCCGGCGGTGAGCCGCCCCGTGCTCTCGGGCTTCAATATGGATCTCACCATGAGTGTCGACGAGTCGGCCAGGATCAAGTGTGACCTGAATGCAGACCATTCCAATTATATCGACCTCAACGGTGGAGGGAATCTCAGAATGCAGTACAATAGCATCGACAACCTGCGGCTCACCGGCCGGTATGTGCTCAGCAATGCCGAGATGAAATACTCGCTGCCGGTCATTCCGCTCAAGACATTCACCATCGAGGATGGAAGCTATATCGAGTTTAGGGGCGACCCGATGAACCCAACCTTGAACATCACTGCCACCGAGTCGCGTAAGGCGGTGGTGGAGGATGAGGGGGGAGGCACCCGCAGCGTGGACTTCAATTGCGGCGTGGTCATTACGCAGACGCTCAATGACATGGGCCTGGAGTTCATCATCGATGCTCCGGAGGATGTGACGATCGGCTCACAGTTGGCAAGCATGACCAAGGAGGAACGGGCGAAAGTGGCTGTCACCATGCTCACCACAGGTATGTTCCTGGCCGACGGCAACACCAGCGGGTTCACCATGAATGGCGCTCTCAGCTCTTTCTTGCAGAGCGAGATCAACAATATCACGGGCAACGCCCTACGCACACTCGACCTCTCAGTCGGTGTCGATAATGCTACCGATGCCTCGGGTGCTATGCACACGGACTATTCATTCAAGTTTGCCAAACGATTCTGGAACAACCGTTTGCGCGTGGTTTTAGGGGGTAAGGTGTCTACCGGGTCGGATGCCCAGAACCAGTCGTTCTTCACCGACGTCGCAATGGAGTACCGCTTGAGCACCACGTCCAATAAATACCTCAAGCTATTCTACAAACGCGACTCCTACGACTGGCTTGAAGGTCAGATCGGTGAATATGGCGGGGGCTTCCTCTGGCGCAGGAAAGTGCAGCACTTCAAGGATCTCTTCCATTTCAAGAATGATAACGCCACCACACTGCCACCGCAGCGTAGGGAAACGCCTCGCACCGACTCCATAAGATCCGACTCAACGATGATCAGAAACAGGCATGAGAACAACAAAGATTGACATACTGGCAGGCTTCTTGACCATGATGATCCTGGCGGCTTGCTCCACGACGAGCGGGGTGCCTGAGGGCGACCGCATGTATACGGGCATCGACAAGATCACCTATTCCAATTACGAGAAGAACGACCATTTCTATTCCACGCAGGAAGAGGTGGAAGCGGCTCTCAATTGCCCGCCCAACGGTAGCCTTTTCGGCAGTTCGAAATATCGCTGGCCTTATCCTCCAAGTCTGTGGATATGGAACAAGTATTCTCAGAAAGAAACCAAATTCGCGGAATGGATGACCAAATCCTTCGGCAAGGCTCCCGTGCTGATGAGCAACGTCAATCCGGAACTAAGAGCTTCGGTGGCTCAGTCTGCCCTCAATGTGCACGGCTATTTCCGTGGCAAGGTGGACGCGTATGAAGTGGACGGCCGAAACCCAAAGAAAGGGAAAGTGGGCTACCAGGTCGATATGGGACATCTCTTCACCATCGACAGCGTCAGTTACGAACGCTTCGATGCAGAATCCAAGAGCCTGATCGACAGCACGATGGGTAGCACCTACCTCTCGAAGGATGTGCCTTTCGATGTCTCGACTCTCGATGCTGAGCGAAACCGCATCTCACAGTTGTTGCGTGACAATGGGCGCTTTTACTATCAACCGGGATATGCTTCCTATCTGGCTGACACTTTCGCCGTACCAGGAAAAGTGCAGGTGAAGCTCCAACTGGTCGACAGCCTGCCCGACAGGGTGATGCGCAAGTGGTATCTCGGAAAAGTGGAGGTCAATCTCAGAAAAACCCGTAGGGAGGAACTCACCAATACGATGGCTGAATATGCCAAGGTAAGACGTGAGCAAAGGGAAGCCAAGGGCAGCAAGGCGGCCACTTCAAGGGCCAGAAGGACTAACCGGCGGAATCAGAGACGTATGGAGGTCAATTTCAGGGGGAGAAAACCTCCACTCAGGATGAGTGTCCTCTCCAGAGACATGAAACTCAGACCCGGTCAGGTGTATAGCTACTCGGATTATATTGAGTCTGCCAACAAGTTGAGCTCCAATGGGTTGTTCAGTACGGTCGATTTCAATTTCACACCTCGTGATTCTTCTGCAACATGTGATACGCTTGACCTGTCGGTCAACTGTGTCTTCGACAAACCCTATGATTTCTATGTGGAGACCAACCTGAAAGGAAAGACGACGGGATTTCTCGGTCCGCAGCTTATCGTAGGTCTCACCAAGCGCAACGCCTTCCATGGGGGAGAGAATTTGGATATCAACCTCCATGGCTCCTATGAGTGGCAGACAGGGCATGCCTTCGACGGATCGTCCAATGAGGTCAATTCCTATGACTATGGGGGTGATGTGTCGCTCGATTATCCCCGTATCGTCTTGCCCTGGCGGGTGCGCCGCAGGTTCTATACCACGCCTTCCACTTCTTTTAAGGTGTCGAGTGACATTGTCAATCGTTCTGGCTATTTCAAACGCCATATCGTTTCAGGTGAAGTGACTTACCGGTTCCAGCTCAAACCCCAATGGAGCCATCAGTTTACGCCTTTGTCTATAGAATACAATTATCTCAAGCGCGGCACAGAACAGTTTTTTGACTTGATCATCGAGCACCCTTATTTGATGACGATCATGCTCGATCAGTTCATCCCCAAGATGAAATACACGCTGACGTATTCCAGTCCGGCCCGATCGAGAAATCCCGTATTCTGGCAAACGTCCATCAGCGAGTCGGGCAATCTCGTTTCTTTAGCCTACATGGCTTTCGGTAAGAGCTGGGGGGAGCAAAACAAGGAATTGCTCAAGAATCCTTATGCTCAGTTCCTCAAGATTGAGACGGATTTCACCAAGTCGTGGAGTTTTGGAGACGATTCAAAGTTGGTGGGTCATCTCAGTGCCGGATATGCCTGGTCGTATGGCAATTCCTCGGGCATTCCCTACACCGAACAGTTCTGGGTGGGTGGCGCCAACAGCGTCAGGGCTTTCACGGTGAGAAGTATCGGCCCTGGGAAATACCGCTCGGAAGAACGACAGTGGCGGTTTCTCGAACAGGTCGGAGATATGAAGTTTCAAGCCAACTTGGAATTCCGGCCCCGCCTGTTCGGCAACCTCTATGGAGCGGTTTTCCTCGATGCCGGCAATGTTTGGTCGTCAGATGACTACTTGGAGGATTCGAAATTCCACATGTCGACCTTACTCGATGACTTGGCACTCGGAACGGGCATAGGACTGCGGTATGACCTCGATTATTTTGTCATTCGATTTGATTGGGGCATCGGCATCCACGCTCCATACGACACCGGGAAGAGCGGATATTACAACATCCGGTCGTTCCACGACGGGCAGAGTTTCCATTTCGCCATCGGATACCCGTTCTGAAGGGTTTGGGGGAATTTGGGGCATCCTATATCTCAATGTCGTCTTTCATTGGGGTTTGGACGTCTTTCATCGGGATTAAACGCTGTTTTGGGAAATGCCTGATTATCATGATTATGACACATCTGGAAAGATTTTTCGCGAAATTTTTGCCAGAAAAATTTGGTGGGTTCGATAAAAAGCATTACCTTTGCATCCGTTTCGTGGTAAGGGCGTTTAGCTCAGCTGGTTTAGAGTATCTGTCTGACAGACAGGGGGTCGACGGTTCGAATCCGCCAACGCCCACGAAGCAAGGGTGTTTTCCAGAGTGGCCAAATGGGGCAGACTGTAAATCTGCTGTCTTTCGACTTCGGTGGTTCGAATCCATCAGCACCCACC
>OCTW011539027.1_pt1 | contig 14439 bp, 14 predicted proteins | sample 1539671 | NCBI WGS metagenome assembly OCTW01 (sample SAMN02144230, study PRJEB22623) | gut metagenome | biome: sheep rumen | host: Ovis aries | place: New Zealand
CGATGTTTCAATTTATATATCAAAATCGGAAAAAAAGAAGAAACAGATCAAGATAAGCAATAAAAAAGCAGATCGCATTGGGGAATTGTTCGGTCATGTATGCGGTGTTCTTTTTTCTCCGGAAGACTTACAGATTATAAAGGGAGGCCCTTCGGAGAGAAGAAGATTTCTCGATATGATGCTTTCCCAGCTGAATCCAAATTACTTTTATTCGCTTCAAAAGTATTCAAAAACTCTTGCACAGAGAAATGCATTATTGCGAGAAATAGCAACAAAACCTTATTTATCGGATATGCTGGATCCATGGGATGATATATTGGCTCAGTGCGGGTCTTATATTGCAGAAGAAAGAATGAAGGCAATTCAAAAACTTTCTGAAATTGCAGAAGAGGAGCACCGATATTTAACAGGAGAAAAAGAAATATTGTCTCTTTCATATATAAGCGGAACAAAAGATGCAGAAAACATAAAAGAAAAATTTTCCGCTTCGCTTAAAAAAGGAAGAGAAGAAGACATAAAAAGGCAAATGACAGGATTCGGGATTCACAGAGATGATATAGGTATCAAAATAAATGAAAAAATGACCCGCATTTACGGGTCACAGGGACAGCAAAGAAGTGCAGTTCTGTCTCTTAAGCTTTCTCAGATTGATTATTTCAGAGAAGAAAAGGGAGAAGACCCAGTTCTTCTTTTAGATGATGTTATGAGTGAGCTGGATCCATCAAGAAGAATCAGGTTAAGCGAAAGGATCGATCGGATTCAAACATTTGTTACTTGCACAGATTTATCAGATCTGAGCGGTGCTGGAATAGGAAACATTTTTGAAATAGAAAACGGAAAAATAAAAAAATAATTGACTTATCAACAAAAAAATCAGTTTTCCACAAAAGAAACTACTTTTCCACAAAAACTGTGGAAAAGTTTAAAAAGTCTGTTGAAAAGTAAAGGAAAAGTCCAAAAGGGACAGAGCCAAAAAAGAAATAAAAAGAAGTTTCTTCCTATTTATATGCGCGATAAATATTGATCTGTTTTTTATAAACAAAAATGTGAATTGTTCAAATGTTGAAAAGAAAGGATAAACATGGACCGAAACAGAAACAGGAAGACATATGCTCCAGTAGGGAGAGCAGTAAGCGGTCCTGCAAGAATAAATGATGAAAAGAAAAGCAGAAGGAACGGAAGAAAAAGAATCCTTGTATTTTTGAGTATTATCGCCGTTTTGATTTTAGCTGCTTTTCTTTTCTATAATCTTTTTTATAACAGAGGAAGAAATGGAATAGGCCGGGTTACAAGAATTGGTGCAACACTAAGCCAAAATTTGACTCCTTTCGGTGATAAAGTGGTCTTTTATGACGGAACAACCTTGCATTGTGTTGCAGCAAGCGGCGGAAATGAATGGTCATATCAGATCGGGATGAATGCGGATTACGATGCAACGGAACAGAGGATTGTTGCATGGTCTGGAAACGATCTTTATATCCTGAACGAAAGAGGAAGACTTATTTATAACAATAAAATGAATGGGTCGATTCAATTCGGAAGTGCAGGAAAAAATTATGCTGCTGTACTGGTAGGAAATGATAATAATGGAGTTGTTACAGTTATCAATAACGATGGAATGATCGTAGACAATATTGAGGTTGAAAATCAAACGCTGCTTGATATCGGTTTCTTTGATGCTGCAATGAATTCCGGAACCCAAACCACTGAATTTATGTGGATGATGGGAATCAATACATCTGGAACAGTAATTTCTACAGAGATGCAGACATTTCAGCCCGGAAGACTTTCTACTGGAAAAACAAGTTTAGGGGAACATATTGCATATCGCGTATATGATGAAAATGGTATTTTAAATGTTGTGACAACGCGTGAAATAATGCATTTTAATTACCGGGGAATAGAAAGCGAAGCCTCTACATTGATATATGGATATACGATGGAGGATGTACGAAAATTCGGAAATACACTGTATCAGCTTTTAATCCCTGCCCAGGAGCAGACAGGATCTGAGTCGATTAACAATATCCGTTTAATGTATGGATCTGTTGACAGAATGATTCATTTGCCTGGAAGCTGTATTTCTGCTAAATTAGGTGAGAGATGTATTTATGGCTTTTCTCAGAATGCAGTTTATGCATGCCGATACGGAACCACCAATTTCTTATCATTTGCACTTCCGATTCATGTAACGGATGTATTGGGAATGCTCAGCAATAACAGAGCTGTTGTTGCATCCGATTCTGAAATTTATATTATTGAATTACCGATGTGAATCAATTGGATTCTTTCAGAAAGTACATTCTAAATGCTAATTAGAATTTTGAGAGGGATATTTTTGAATGAATATACTTGATATTGCCATTCTGGCAGTTATTGGCATAAGCGTAATATTTGGAATGCACAGGGGATTCATAAATGGTATTTTAAATGTAGCTGGAATTATTGTTTCTATCTTTTTAGCATTTCAGATCAGTCCGCAGGTAGCATTGAAGCTTGAAAAAAATGAAACCCTTGTAAATACACTGATTTATTATACGGATGCCGGAAGCAGAATTAAGGATCTTGATATTTCTTCTCTTCCTGTTTCAGGAATAAAGGAATCCTCGCTTGAAAGCATAATAAAAAAGGCAAATTTGCCAGCAAGTTTCGAAAGCCTGTTCATGGAATCATTCAAAAAATCAGCGCCTACAAAAAAAATATCCACCCTTTTAAGCGAAACCATCGTTAAGGCGAGCATCTCTGTACTTTCTTTCTTAATTACATTTTTAATCTGTTATATAATTATAGTTTTTTTAATTCATATGATTTCATATGTTTTTGAATTTCCGATTTTAAGACATTTGGACGCTTTGATAGGTGGATTATTTGGTGGAATACGGGGAATTTTTCTGATCTATATCTTTTTCTCAGTGATTCCTCTTATTATGGCTGCTGTACCTTTGGAACAGGTAGGATATTTAATAGAATCTTCAAAATTGGCACAATACTTTGACAGCAGAATTATTTTTATGATTTTACGTAACTATTTCTGAGGAATAAGATGATATCCATTCTTTTTACAGTTTATTTTATAGTTGGCGGCATCATGATCATTTTTAAATTGCTGCCTGGTGAAAATAAAATAAGCGGAATATGGCTTGGAATAGCAGGCGGCACAATGTGTGAAATGTGGCTGCCTGTTCTTTTTGCGCGTTTATTCGGATTTACAATTTGGGCGCATATTGCATCTGCCGTTTTCTATTTAATTCCGTTTTCAATATGTTTTTATTACGGAAAAGGATATAAACCCAAACGGTTAAGTTCTGAGGATAAATCCTTTTTAAGAATGCTTTTAATTGTATGCATTCCTTTGACGATACTATCTGGATATAACCAATATACCCATATGATTATGCCCAGGCAGGATGGTTCTTATTGGTGCGGACAGTCTACTTATGGAGATTTATGCATGCACCTGGCATTTTTAACCTCTTTTAAAAATGCTCCTTTTCCTCCATCCTATCCTTTATTGTACGATACTTCTATGTCCTATCCGTATCTTTCAGATTCTTTCGGAACCACATTTTACCTTCTCGGCATGCCTCTTTCTGCTTCAGTGGCAATATCAGGCACATATCTGATGGGATTGACGTATGCAGGATTCATGATTTTAGGAAGAAAGATACTTGGGAATCATAGTAAAACGATTGCTGTTGCAGCGCTTTTCTTCTTTTTAAATGGTGGACTTGGTTTTCTCTATGATTTTGATCTTGCTGGGAAAGATCATTTTGAAAGAGTATTGGAAATTTTTTCAGGATATTATAAAACTCCTGCCAATCAACCCGAATTCAATTTGCGATTTTCAAATGTAATTGCAGATTTAATGATTCCTCAGCGGTCTTTATTGGGCGGATGGTCGATGATCTTTCCTGCCCTATATCTTCTGATTGATGGATTTAAAGAAAAAAACGAAAAAAAAATCCTCCTGTTGTCTCTGTTTGCAGGAGGAATGCCTCTTCTTCATACACACACTTTTCTGGCGCTCGGTCTTTTTTCAGGTGGATTTCTGATTGGAAGAATAATAGAGGACAAAGAGAACAGAAAATGGATTTTACGTTACAGTCTTGTTTATTTAGGAATTGTTCTCCTTCTTGGTTTACCGCAGCTATTGGGGCATGCCGTTAAACAGACATTGGAAGGAGGATCTCTCCGGTTTCAGTTCAACTGGGTAAACAACAGCGGCGGAAGAGGAATGATAGACGGGTATTTGTGGTTCTGGATAAAAAATGCAGGACTGCCTTATCTGCTGGTGCTCATTTCGCTTCCGGATCTGTTCAAAAGAGGCAGAGGAAGCATTTTCCTCGGCATGAGCTCGATTTATCTGGTTGCAGAATTGATCTTATTTCAGCCGAATGAATACGATAATAACAAGCTGTTTTATATTTGGTATATATTTGTGGCTTTGCTTGCTGCAGAGTATGGGCGGATTGTCATGAGTCGGCTCAATGGACTGAATGGAAGATATGTTTTAGCTGGTGTTATTATCTTTTTATCTGTCTTTTCCGGAACGCTTTCTTTGATCAGAGAGACGATTTCATCATATCAGCTGTTTTCAAATACGGCTGTGTCTGCAGGAAACTGGATAGAAAAAAATACGGAAAAAGACAGCATTTTTATGACCGGTCAGCAGCATATTAATCCTGTTGTATCTTTGGCTGGAAGGCAAATTATCTGTGGAAGTGATCTGTATGTGTTCTTTCACGGCCTGCATTATCAGGATAAGAAAACAGATTGTGAACGCTTTTATGAAAATCCAGAGGAGAATCTCTCTGTTTTAAAGGAATACAATATCGATTATATCTATGTTAGCGACTATGAACGATCAGAAATGCCGGTAGATCTAGAAAAAATGGATAATTTATTTTCTCTTGTATATGAAAATCGTGATGTAAAGATATATGAGGTTAGCGATGAATATAAATGAATCTTTTCTGGAGTATTCAATTAAAAATAATCGTGCTATATCCATAATCTATATTAAAAATGGAACAATAACGAGAAATAATATGAAAATACATAAAATAGATCACGAAAAACATATCTTTACAGCTTCAAAACCTGGACAGAAAAAAGAAAATGACTATGCGTTAAATGACATTTTGTCCGCTTCCTATGCAAGAGGGGATAAGGGAGAAATAGAAGATAAAATATAAAAATTATTTTTTTCAGAATAAAAATTTATGGTATACTATATTTTAAAAGGAGGGATATTATGAGACTTGAAGTTCGTCAGCCTTCTGCATCTGAAGATGCAAAGCACTATACGACAGAAAGATTAAGAAAAGAATATCTTATCGAAACGGTTTTTGAAGCAGATGAAGCGGTTTTTACATATTCACATTTTGACCGGATTATTGCAGGCGGAGTAATGCCTGTAAAAGAGGCTGTTGAATTAAAGGGATGCAAGGAACTGGCAAGTGATACATTTCTTGAAAGAAGAGAAATGGGCGTAATCAATATCGGCGGTTCTGGAACGATTGAAGTTGATGATGAAGTTTATAAGTTGAAACAGTACGATGGATTATACGTTGGAATGGGTGCAAAGCGTATTGTTTTAAAGAGTGATGACGGGAACAATCCTGCAAAATTCTATATCAACACCTGTCCGGCACATCATCATTATCCAAACGTACATATTGATATAGATAAAGCCAATAAACGCCCCCTTGGCAGTGCAGAAACCTGCAATAAACGGGTAATCAATCAATATATTCATCCGGCTGTCATGCAGAGCTGTCAATTATGCATGGGAATGACGCAGCTTGCCCCTGGTAGCAACTGGAATTCAATGCCTTGCCATACACATGAGCGCAGGATGGAAGTATACTTCTATTTTGAACTAAAAGATAATAATGTTGTTTTCCATATGATGGGAGAGCCGACAGAAACACGTCATCTTGTCATGCACAATGAACAGGCGGTAATTTCACCCTCATGGTCGATCCATACAGGCGTGGGAACAAGCAATTATACTTTTATTTGGGGAATGTGCGGAGAAAATCAGGAATTTGACGACATGGATAACATAGATCCACTGGATCTAAGATAGAAAGGATGATTTAAAATGAACGATTTTATTAAGAATTTCAGCCTTGAGGGAAAAATTGCTCTCGTTACAGGCGCATCTTATGGAATTGGATTTGCAATTGCTACAGCATTTGCAAAAGCCGGTGCTACTATTGTTTTCAACGATATCAAGCAGGAACTGGTTGATAAAGGACTGGCTGCTTATGAAGAAATCGGTATCAAGGCACATGGATATGTTTGCGATGTAACGAACGAAGAGAAGGTTCAGGAACTTGTTAAAAAAGTGCGTGAAGACGTTGGTATCATTGATATCCTGGTTAATAATGCCGGCATTATTAAACGCATTCCGATGCTTGAAATGAGCGCGGATGATTTCAGAAAGGTCATCGATGTTGATCTGAATGCACCGTTTATCGTTTCCAAGGCATGCATTCCTGGCATGATTGAAAAAGGGCATGGAAAGATTATCAACATCTGCTCCATGATGAGTGAACTTGGCCGTGAAACAGTTTCTGCTTATGCTGCTGCAAAGGGCGGCCTCAAGATGCTGACTCGTAATATCTGCTCTGAATATGGTGAGGCAAACATTCAGTGCAACGGCATCGGACCTGGATATATTGAAACTCCTCAGACAGCACCGCTTCGTGAGCGTCAGCCTGATGGAAGCCGGCATCCGTTCGATCAGTTTATCATTGCAAAAACGCCTGCTGCACGCTGGGGAACGACTGCGGATTTACAGGGACCTGCGGTATTCCTTGCAAGCGATGCTTCCAATTTTGTAAATGGTCATATTCTTTATGTAGACGGCGGTATCCTTGCTTATATCGGAAAACAGCCGTAATAAAAGAGATTAAAGAAAAGATCAGCTGTCTCGCAGCTGATCTTTTCTTTATAGGCAAAACATGAAAAATCGAAGTACGTCATAATATGCATCGCTTGAAAAGAGGACACTCCTTGGACCTGTTTGACGAACATTTGGATAAAAGCTGGCTCTTCTTGCTTTGTAATGCTGAATAAATTCAACCTCTACATCAAAGTGATTTGGAAGGGAAACAGTAAATTTTTCCGGATGTTCAAGACCATCTTTAAATGCAAGTTCTGCAGTGTGCTGAATTCTTTCAATGGCTTCCTGCGGATGAATGGAAATGGATCCATTTCCTCGTCCGCGGCTTACAGGGACAGTATAAATCGAAGGAGAAATCCTTTTAGCTGCTTCACAGATTCCAAGATCACCGGTTATCATAAGTACAGGGACATCATACAATGATGCGGCGAAAATATTGATCAACATTTCACTGGTTTGTATTCCGTTAATTTTTATTGAGGTATTTTGAGTATTCATGGTATGACTAAGCGGGTTGGTATCTGTATTTGAGGAAGAGTGATATCCAGTGAAAAAAGCTCCGGAAAAGGAGGCATCAATGCCGGACATCATAGAGTGAATATCGCTTCCCCAAGATCTGAAAATCTGGGCATTTCTTGGAAGAAGAGAAGGATCTATGTTTCTGGCACTGTCATGTGCATCCTTAATCAAAATATCTTCTGCTCCGCTTTGATTTGCACCATTGCAGGCTGCGGATACTTCTTTTGACATTTGCAGACGAAAATAGGTGCTTTCTTGATTTGAAAGTTCTGTTTCATTCCAGTGGGCGATACCGCAGGTTCCTTCAATATCCGCAGAAATAAAGAGACGGTTCATATTTTTTTCCCCTTTTATGCGATTTCCAATGCGATTTTCATCATCTGAGTAAAAGTATTCTGTCGTTCTTGTGCACTGAGAGATTCACCGGTAAAAATGTGGTCAGAAATAGTGCAAATAGCAAGAGCATTTTTTCCTGCACGTGCTGCATTCATATAGAGACCTGCTGCTTCCATTTCGGTTGCGAGAACACCTAATTTTTTAAGTGTGGATGCAGAACTGGACTCATCATAAAAGATATCTGAAGAATACAATGCGCCTACCTTTGGTTCAATATCCATTTTTATTGCGGCTTCATAGGCTGCTTTAAGAAGCGAAAAGGAACAGCAGGGGGCAACATTTCCTTCAAATCCATATTGACGCCCAAAGCCGGAATTTGTATATGCGCTCATACAGAAAACGATATCTCTGATATGAATATCCTCTTTTATTCCGCCGGCTGAACCTATACGGATAATATTTTCTACATTATAGAAATTAAATAGTTCATAGGAGTAAATGCCTATAGAAGGAATGCCCATTCCAGAGGCCATTACAGAAACGCGTTTTCCTTTATAATAACCAGTGTATCCCTGAACGCCGCGTACATTATTTACAAGAACCGGATTTTCAAGAAAATTATCCGCTATGAATTTACTGCGCAGAGGATCTCCAGGCATAAGAACAGTACGGGCAAAGTCTCCCTCCTTGGCTGTAATATGTGGAGTTGGTATGGACATGGTAAAGAACTCCTTTCTATTTTTTTATATTATAACAGAAGAAGGAATATCGGAAAAGAAAAATTGAAATACAGGTGTAAATATGAGAAATATAAAATGCCTCAAATAAATAGAAAATTCTTCTGATTATAATAGAAAAATGATAAAGTATGAATAACTTGACAATGTTTTATTTTAAATATAAACTTAATCTGATTCTGAAAATATTAAGCATAAATAGAAAGGGGTTTTGTCGTAAGTGGAGGCAAAGGGATGGACGCGCTTGTCCCTTGGTATGACGGCAGTACTGCTTTTTCTATGTGCGGCAACGGTTTTTTTGATTGATCCCTTTGAGCATTACAGAGAGTCCAGTATTCTTCCTCTTTATGATCAGGAAAGCTACAATAATCCCGGAATTGCTAGAAATTACGAATATGATGCTGTCATTCTGGGAACATCCATGATTGAAATGAGTCATCCATCAAGAGTGGATGAACTTTTTGATGTCAGTACAGTAAAGCTTCCGATGAGAGGGTCTCATACTTCACAGATGGGATGGCAACTGGAACATGTTTTTGATAAAAGAGAATTATCCCTGGCAATTCTTGCAGTAGATGCATACAGTCTGATGGGTCCGCCGGATGATGACGAAGAAATTATCCGTTATCTTTGGGATGACAACGTATTAAATGACATCCAGTATCTTCTGAACAGAGATGTTCTTTTAATAAAAATTCCTAAGATGTTAAAAAACAAGGGTTTGTCTTTAGAAGGAAAAAGAGACTCTATGTATCAGTGGACGGATGTTGTTTTTTCGGAGAAAAGCGTTCTTGATGCTGTTGTGTTCGAAAAACAGAAGGAAATGATTCCTGCAGATACCCGTTTGGAAAGATCAACAGAAAATATAGAGCGTCATCTTCTTTCACAAATCAAAAAACATCCCGAAACAAAATTTCTTATTTATATGCCACCCTATTCTGCGGCATACTGGTTTTTGATGCAAAGAGGAGGGTTAATAGAACAGCAGTTCCGTTCACGTAAAAGAGTGTGTGAATTATTATTAGAGTATGATAATGTTGAAATTTATGATTTTTCATCCAGAATCGAGTGGATTGAAAATCTGAATGAGTATTTTGATTACTCACATCATAGCAGCAAGATCAGCGATGGACTGATGAATTCTATGAGAAATGGGGAAAACAGAGTTTACTCTGTTGAAGATATAGAAAAAGGAAATACAGATATTAGAACTGCATTGAACTGGTTTGCTGAAAAATATGAACCTAAAGGAGAAAAGCTTTGATTATTGACAGAATTGAAGAACAACAGCTTTATTATGGATTAAATCCAGAAATGGAACAGGCGTTTGCTTTTATTTCAGAGGCGCTTACGTTGGACTGCGGAAGATATGAATTGGATAACGGTTTGTATTCAAGCATTACAGAAGGAATGACAAAATCAATAGAGACGGTTCCCTTTGAAGCACATCGGCGGTATATCGATCTGCAGTATTTGATATCCGGAGGCGAGAGAATCTCCTGGAACAATATTAATGAAATGAACCTTGTTGGTGAAGATCCGGAAAAAGATAATTTTTTGTATGTAGGGCAGTCTTCCTCCATAAAGATCCGTCCAGGGACATTTTATATTTTCTTTCCGAAAGATGCACATAGAACCGGAAGCCATAGGGAATTTCCAAAGTTTTATAAAAAAGTAGTAATTAAAATACCTATCATTAAAACTAAATAAATATAAAAACAAAACAGCAGAAATGCTGTTTTTTTGCATATTGCTCAAAATAGAAATAAAAATAGAATAAATTGATATTAAAAATGGAGAATGTTTTTATACGGATTGTCATACACTCAATTTGTGTGCTATAATCAATTCAAGAAGCAGATTGATTAAAAAGTAGATGAAAGGTCAGAAAATAACCGGACGAGAAAGGAGGGGATGGAGAATGCGAACAATAGAAAACGAAAGAACAGTAGTAGATATTATTGCATGGCCACATAATATACCTTGGGAAGGAAGGTATCAGACGACAAGTGTTATACATAAAGGTGCATGTAAATTAATATTATCCTCAGAAGTTTTTCATGATGCTTCAAAGGCGAATACTGCATATAAACGTTTTTCGAGGCGTATGATGAAAGAGGGACTTGAACCGCCGAGGGTTGTATTTCGGAACATGGTTTCTCAGGCATCCAAAAACGTATTCTGCATCCTGACAACCCGTGAGTCCGTATTTAACAGCGCGTGTGAAATTGGGAAGTTTTATATTGTGGATTCAGGTCGAGAGGACAAGAGAAGAATCTGTGCGATTTTACTCAGAGAGGAAAATGAAGTTTCGGAGGAAAAAGTGATCTGATCACTTTCTTGATGTACATGAAATTGCCGGAAAAATATATTGAACAAATGAAAAGCCTGCTTTCAAAAGCAGACTTTTTTGCATATCTAGATGAGATGGAAAAACCTTCAACAAAAGGAATACGCTTTAATCCGTTAAAAGGAATATCGGAAGATAAAGCGGTTTCTATGGTGGAGGGAATTTTAGAAAAAGTACCATGGGCAGAGCATGCATATTACTATTCAGATTCCGCAAGGCCTGGAAATCTGCCGCTGCATGAAGCAGGGCTGTATTATATACAGGAACCAAGTGCAATGAGTGCAGTAACGGTACTGGATGTGCATCCTGGTGAAAAAGTACTGGATCTTTGTGCGGCTCCCGGTGGAAAGAGTACCCAGATTGGTGCAAAATTGGAAGGAAAAGGCATTCTGATCAGTAATGAACCGAATGCACAGAGAGCAAGGATTCTTTCTCAGAATATTGAAAGAATGGGAATTAGAAATGCAGTTGTTCTTTGTGAATATCCGGAAAAACTTGTTGATAACTTTGAAGAATATTTTGATCGGATTCTAGTAGATGCTCCGTGTTCCGGTGAGGGAATGTTCCGAAAAAATCCTGAAGCAATGGAAGAATGGTCTTCAGAAGCGCCTGAGCGGTGTCATCTCAGACAGCTCGATATTTTAGAAGCCGCATCGGAAATGCTTATTGAAAACGGCATTCTTGTATATTCAACCTGTACGTTTAATGACAAAGAAAACGAAGAAACAGTCTATAAATTTTTAGAAAAGCATACAGAATTTGAATTAATGCCATTTACACTGCCTGGATTAGAGAAAAAATCAGAAGGCTTACTTCATTTATACCCGTTTGAAGTGCAGGGAGAAGGACATTTTCTTTGTAAAATGAGAAAAAAAGAAAAGGGGATTGAGAAAAAGGATAGAAAAAAAGAAAATAAGCCTATTAAAAAGAAAAAAGAAGACGCTTTTTCTGCTCTTCCTGAAATCATCCCTTCCGGGTTAGATAAAATTCGAATTGGAGACAGAATATGGTGTCCACCAGACCTGTTTGATCCGGAACGGATAAGAACTCTTCATTGTCTCAGATATGGGCTTGGCTTGGCTGTAATTAAAGGAAAACAAATAGAACCGGACCATGCTCTTGCAATGGCTATGAACTGTTCACAGGCATCATCAACACAAGAATTGACGTGGGAAGAAATGTGTGCATACCAGGCTGGTGAGACGATTAAAAGGGAAGCTTCAAAAGGATATACGCTGCTGCATTATCAGGGAATCTCTCTTGGATTTGGAAAATGCTCGGATGGTCTGATCAAAAATCACTACCCAAAGGGGCTTAGAAAAAGATAAAAAAAAATCCCGCACACAATAGCGGGATTTTTTTATTCCAGTCCTAAATGACTTTCTATACGAGTAACGCGGTCAACCAATTTCTCTTCTTTTAAATGATGATGATTATTATATGAAGGAAGATCGGTTCTTGCAAGCAAATAATCTGATGAAACCTCAAGTGTATCTGCCAAGAGGCAAAGGGTTTCAAGACTGGGCTGCCGCAATCCACGCTCATAAAGGCCGACGGTATTTAAACTTTTTCCAATAATATCAGCCAGCGCTTGTTGACTCATATGTTTGGCGGTGCGTGCTGCTTTGAGCCGCTCACCAAACTTTACCATAGAATTCCCTCCTATCTAACTGCATTTTATCACCCAGTCGCATGTAACCAAATTCGTACTTTAAGTATACGGTTCAAAAATTTCAAGTCTACAGACAAAATGAGTGTATTTTCAAAAAATACCAGTATATTTTTCAGGTTTTTGATTGTTTTATAACCTAAACTCCCGGAAAATTATAAGCGAACCTCTAGACCATCTGGGGCTTAAGTGATCTGATTACCTGAATCACCATATTCCAGTCCATTCCAAGAAGGGAATATATTGTTTTTTGAACCTTGGTCATTGCGGTCAATGGCATATAACTTCCATCCAATTTTCTCTGCATCTGGAAATTTCTCAGTTCTGCAAGACATGTTTCCATTGTTGTTGAAGATGTGGCAGAAAGAATGTCATGAAGATACCATCGGAAGGCTTCAGAAACGATCAGGGCACAAAATGCCATAAAAGTCTTTCCTTCATAAGTTAAAGTGTTTTGTGTTCCCGATGCAGACATATCCAGAGACGATTTAAATCTCTCAAAAGCTTTTTCACCCTTATCCCGATCTCGAGTAATCTGGAGAACGCGCTCTGCTCCCAGTGAACAGTTGGAAACAACTACAAAATAACCTGCTTTTCTTATTTCTTGGCCAATGGCTTCCCTGTTGATTTCGGCGGTAAAATTCTGCCTGGTCTTTGGGTTCATAGCACTCTCTTTGATGAGGATATATGGAGCATACTGTTTCCGGAACTTATCGGAATATCGCTTTCTTTTCAATGCAGTATTGAGCAGCGCCTTTGCTTTGGAATGGATGTTGTTCCTTTCTTCTGTTCCGCGCCGCCCATCATAGAAGAGAAAAGCGGTATATCTTCCGCCAAAGACAGCAACATCGCATTCATGAATTCCATACGCATCTTCAGACCACAGGTAATAGGTGGTGTTATCTTTAATCAGTGCCGCATATTTGTCCATCATATATTGAACAATATCAAAAGAATCCGGTGTCATTACGCTGAATTCATATATGTCTTTTATGCTGTCAATGCATTCTTTAGAAGCATAGCCGGCATCCATGACAAACATCAGTTTTTCAAAACCAAGTTCTTTTATTCGTTCGGCACTCGATGGGGTTTCTGTCTTATCCAACAGGGAGCCATAATAATTTTCATAATACAAGGGTATACCTGTCTTCTCATCCACCATAAGGGCGGTATTTACTTGAGGAACCCCATCTTTTTTTACCTTTTGCTTGCCAAATTGTGCATATTTGTTCTGCTTGCAGGCAGTATTTCGATTCGTAGAATCAAAGGCGACAATCCTCTCCCGGTCAGTTGGGACGCTTTTCAGATAATTTCTGTTGAATTCCCGCATAAAGCGATCCACAGCCCAGTCATCCTTCCCGATAAATTCATATACTTCACTGATGGTGGTGTCCGAAAATGGTTTGCTGAACCCACAGTAATTCTGATATCCCCAATATGGAAAGAGCTGGGCTGTGGAACAGGATGTATCAATCACATAGATAACCAATGCCAATATCTTTTCCCAATGCTTTGGAAAAGCTTTCTGCAATGCAGTAATCATCCCAATACGCTGTGCAGCCTTGTAAAGTCCGATGTAGTGACCTGCATTGACATGGCGTGCCATAGGCTTGGGTTGGATATAATATGCTTCATCATCTCCCGGATCCATAATCTTATTTTTCTCGGAAGAAACGACATCCTGTTTTAATAAGGTGTAGTAATTTGAGTTAGGATGCATCTTTCCAGCATCTGAAGAAGACAATTTTCCAACTGCCTTTCGATTATCTTTTGTCTTTTTGGTAGATGGATCATATTTCATTTCCGTGTAGTAGTACACGTAACCGTTAGATAAAACAATGCGGTTCTCTTCGGGAGGCAGGTCTACAGTAACCAGTAAATTATAAGCCACAAATCTTCCTCCTTTCCCGGAATC
>OCTW011534943.1_pt1 | contig 14432 bp, 14 predicted proteins | sample 1539671 | NCBI WGS metagenome assembly OCTW01 (sample SAMN02144230, study PRJEB22623) | gut metagenome | biome: sheep rumen | host: Ovis aries | place: New Zealand
CTTCATCATTATAATGATTAGAGGTCAGTCTTGAAAAATGCTTGTCCAGAAGGCTATTGTGTTCCTTTAAGACATTAACGATCTCATCGCAAAGAGCATAATAGTTAGCTAGAGAAAAACTATGTCCCGAACCTATATCCAAACCAAACTCAGTATACTTTGCCATTTTTAAAGCTTCTGTGCTCTTATACACATAATTTATATCAGGCGCATCCATAGCAAGAAATACCGAGGCAGCATGCCTGTCCTGTTTATATGACCAGTTCCCGGGGAAATACTTTTTGCGCAACACCTCATATTTTTCAAGGAAGGAATCCATGTTATTCTGAATATCGGGAATGCTTTTTGCTTTTGCAAACAACACCACATTAAAAAGCTCCTCGATTTCGGCAGGCGCTTTCTCCCAAAGCTTCATAACACCTGCACTTGGGTGCATACGGCTGTTATCAATAAACAGGACAAAATTCTTTTTAGCTGCGGTAAACCTCTCAGCAAAGTTCTCAAAAGCAGACGACGATTTATTCCATTCCTCCTGCCAAGTTTTTAATGCTCGCCATTTGAAAAGTTCATCATGTTCATCATTATATAGCATATCTATGTTTGATTCATAGCGATTTATTAGTTCATGAAGATTCTCATAGTTCATATATGCCTCCCCAAAAACAAACTTTGTTATGTAATGAAAATAAAGTATAATTTATTATACCACCAAGCAAATAAAAAGTCAACGAAAAGTAGTACATTTATACGGACACTTGAAAAAGCCTTGTACTTCTTCATTCAAATACCATGATTTACCAACGTATTATCGTTAATTTGGGGTTATTGAGAAGATACTATATATAATTTTTACCTAACTCAATATTCTACTATAATTACAATGAAAACCATAAATTTAAATCCAGAAAAGGAATGATAAAATAATGAGTAACAGAAAGCAAATAACAGATTTTCTCAGTCGTTTACTTGAAAAAGAAAAATTTACGGGCATCGGTAAATACTGGGGAAAAGAAGTTGTTGTAGATTACGGGACAGAAGATATCCGAAGGATAGATTATATGGAATTCGTTCCGGTTAACCAACTGAGTATAGATGGAATAGAAAAAGGGATTTTTAAAGGGTATGAGGTAAAGTCCTGTAAAGCTGATTTTAAATCAGGCTTTGGACAGAATTATTTTTGTGAATACAATTATTTAGTGATGACCATGCAGACATACAAAGAACTTTTGCATGAAGAATTAAATGATCTTCCTCACGAAGTCGGAGTTTTGGTTTCTATTCCGAAAGATGCTACCAAGCCTAATAAAGAAGCTATGCTGGATGAGTTTGATAACCCCACTCCCCTTCCGGAAGATTATAATATAGACAATTGGCGGCTCGTTTCTATCAGAAGTGCTATACAGAAATACAGAAAGAAGCCTATGCTTGAGCTTATGTTCTGTCTTCTTAGGAACAGATGCTAAAAAAGAAGATGATATAACATCATCACTCCCCTCCCCCACAACGAATTTACACACATACTTTTAATTAATTATAGAATAGAAAGATAACTGATTACAATTATAATTGACATTTTATTGTAAAAAAAAATCAGCATATATTAATTTGATACAAGCAAAACGGATAGCCGTCCTCACAAAAGATGGCTATCCGTTTTCATTCGCAGTCAAAATATACATTAATATGATTTTCTATTATAAATATGCAACGAATGATTAAGAAATTGTATCGAAATTATTGACATCGATGAGTAGGTGTGCTATCATATTTTTAGAAATATTGATATATATTATCATTTTCAACAAGAAAAGTCAGGAGGACATAATTATAATGAAAAATACTATGGATGTTATGGAAGATCTTCTAAAGAAAAAAGATTGAGCACTTCCCTGCTTATTCGCAATAAAGACTGTATTTTTTAAGATAGGACGCTGCAAGAAAAAGATCAACAAATAAACTCTATTATAAATTTTCCTACAATTCATTGACTTTTATACTAAATAGGAAATAAAATCTATCCAGAAAAATATTATATAAAATGGGGCTGCAAAAGCCCAGCATTAAAGCGTATTTGATAATGGATCAGTCATCATTTCATCAGAATGAAAAAGTGTTTGCTGGTCTACATTATTAGTAGCATTACCGTTAGGATTCGGATAATCACTTCCATTTATATACTTGTCAATGTCTTCGAGGTCGTCATCGTAATAGGCTTGAAGTGGCTTGCGCCACTTTTTCACTGTGCAGGCGCAGGTAATCCAGTGGATACTTCATTTTGATTTATTGGATAACAGTTCCTGCACAATAACAGATTATGATGATATCATAGTCAGAAAGCTCATTGAGTGTGTGAAAGTAATAAATAAAACGGAGATAAAAATTATTTTCAAGGACGGTCATGAAGTCTATGAAGAAGTCAAAAGGAAATAAGATAAACGACAGAAAAAAAAACACCGCAATGGTACGGCGTTTTTTCATTACAAAGTGTTTGATAATGGTTCAGAGATACGATAGATCTTTTTTAGATTAAAAAACTCGTAATATTGATGGGGCAATCAGACTGCTGAAAAGTGAAAAGCCGGGATAATTGATCTTACCCGGCTTTTCACTTAAAAATCTATAATTGTCATAGCTAGCTGCAAGCTAAGCTTTCCTTACCATCAGTTGCATCAAATAGAGAATATATCATATCCTTGAGACTGTGATTGTCACATAACACATTTTTAACCTCTGCTTTTTTTTCGATCACAGACTTGAAAAATTTGAACATTACACACATCATGAAGTTCGATAGATATGTAGTGTCAGCAATGATTTCATCGCCGGGTTCTACAGTATCAATCAACTTACGAAGTAGATCTGACGGTTCATCGGAATGAGTTATTGCCTTTATGTCATAGAAAATATCGTTATCGATGGCATATTCCTTCAGCTTTGAGATAAAGACTTTTTCAACATCACTGGAATCTTTCCAGTTTTTTATCACATAGATGTTAATTGTTTCAAAACGAGAAACATTATCAAGTATCGATTCGATATGAAAATCCCTATCGTTTTCTTTATCAGGATCTGGAAGAGCGATATAATACTTTTTGATGATTCGTTTCGGTTCAGTTATGAGGCATTTTTCAAGATAATGTAAAGCATTGAAAACGTTTCGTGATAAACTTTCAAATGTCAACGTACCAGTATCAACCCCAAAACAGCGTAATCTTTCCATATGCGTAACATTTAATTCACGTTCGAGCAATTCTTTAGATTGAGCATGCAATACAATGTTTCTCATTATTTTAATATAGAAATAAAAAGCCAAAAACCGGCGGAAACTTGCGATCGAGTGGTAATCGATGTTTAATTTTAACCCTTTTATTTTCCGCCTTAGATGTTTAAGAGACCAATACTTTAGGCCCATTAACTTCTGACTATTGGTATTCTTCTTATTATGCAACAGTGGATCACTAAAGATCTCATTTAAGTCTATATCGATATGGTTAGCAAGCTCTCTTTTAAGCTGATTCATAGTTGCGAAATGTTTCTCATCAATGAACACTGCAAGCTGACGCGCAGCTTCTTTATTTTCACTAAATGATGAAAGTATATCGATTCCTTCATAAGGAACAGTTAGATCCTTTTCATTCATAGCATTTTCAAATTTCCGGAAAACACTTGTAAAGTGCTCAATAAGCAGACATTCGCTGGAATCTTCCAGTTGCCCATGAAAGTAACTACTGAATAAATCTCTCAGTTTATCATTTTCGGGCATCGGCATGTCTTTAATTAAATGTGTATAAAACAGCTCAATCTCCGGCGTTTGCGTAGAATTTGGCAAGCTTGATAAATCACATTCAACTATTTTCTTTTTTACCAACTCTTTAGGCAGTGCATCCACGAAAAGAGTAAGACTTGCTGAAGTCCATCTCCAACCGAATGCACATTTTATATGCAATATAGTTGAGAGGAAGGGCTTATGATTTCCGAAGATTTCTCTCAACTTATCACATATAAACCGGGTGAAGTTATCAGCTGTATCCAAATCATGCTCCAGCTTATCCAGAATAAAATATATCCTATCGAGAATCGGTTCGAGAGCATCAACCTGACAAATATTCAAATCATCTGAAAACGCAATCAGTTGATCACAAAGCGAATTCAGATGCTCATTACATAACCTTCCGCTGAGTATTTTTATTCTTTCTGTTGAACCCGTATCCTTGAACATACATACAGCTTCATACAACTGGAGCTGAAGCGAGGGGTCTGTTCTGATAATACCCTTTTGAAGATCGACATCCAGTACTTTGACCGCGTATCCTTCAATATCAATAAGCTTAGTTGTCATACTTAACGCGTTTGTGATCGGTGCATATCCGGAAGCATTGGCAACTGTGATAGAAATAGTTTCTTTCGAGGCTCCGCTTTCTTTCAGGATATTCTGCACTTTGTTGAAGATTGCCCATTGATCTCTCTCATCATCTGAAAATTTTACCTCTTCAATTTTCGGGCAGGCGACACCTTCATCATCACAAATTTGTTCGATCTCGTTTTTGAAGTGAAGAAAATCTGCGTTACTCTCTTTTTGCGTATGGATACCAGACAGCAATAAGAACAAATTGATTTTATCGCATTTCTCGTATATTGCATCAGGTGCTGAGAAAACTATCAGCTGATCGGGAGAAGCGTTTTCTTCTTTAAGAACATACCTGAAAACTGCTTCTGCTTCTGTTTTGGCTAAGATCAAACCATTGTTATACGGCTTTTCTCTTTCTCGCAATGCTTCAAGGTCTATTCCTAACAATAAGCATTTCATTGACCATCATTCCTTTTTTGAAATTTCATTTTTCACCTACATTATACAAATTTTGAACTCTGGATCTGAGCAGTTTTGATACAAGAAATAAGAGCTATAAAGGCTTGCTATTTGATAAATGTAATAATTTGAAATCTCTTACAATCGGGGAAAATTGCACAAAAATCGCAAATATTGATTATTTGACAAATGAGAACGGCTGGGTAAACGTAAAAGACACTTCTACTGTTGTCAGCGGTGACGGTAACAAAGCAGTTATCGAAAACGTAGGAAAGAACACATACAAGCGCTTACCTATCGTTGAAGAAACAAAGCCTACCTACCCAACAAACATCAAGGTTGAATACAGCACAAAGTACCACCAGGTAAGATTCACATGGGATACGGTAGATGGTTCTGACAAATACGGAATTGCTGTATATCTTGCAGGCAAGTGGAGAGTTCAGACGCAGAATATCACCGAAACGGTTTACACATCGCCCAAGAACCTGACTCCCGGCAAGACTTACAAAGTAGCAATTGCTGCCAGAGTAAACGGGAAGTGGGACATCGCTAACGCTATTAAAAACGCTGTTACTATTACTATAAAGTGACAAGCGAACATTGGTACATTTTCAAAAACGTAAAAGCCCCAATAAAAGGCCCGACTGCTCACAGTCGGTCTTTTATGTATAGTTATTTCAAATGTTTATAAATTTCAATGTCTCGAAGTAATTCAATATTCATTTTATTAATCTTATTAGTATATTCTGTCGAAGTAAGATGATGATTTACCTCGTCAATTTTTCCAGTTATTTTTTTTAGATTACTATTAATTGTATCAGACATAACTGCTATGTTATGGTCAGCCTTTATTATTGCATTATAAATCATTGATTGTTTTAACTCCATGTTGTTTAGAATACCAACAATAGTGTTGATTCCACTTTCCATACGATCAAGCTGATCAGAAACTTTGTAGTATTTTAAATCTTGTTCGACTTTGGCATATGCGCCGTAAGGGCCAATTAGTGTATCACATATACCTGAATTATAATATTCATAAATAAGACCAATACAGAATAAGTTTCTAAATTTGGGATAAATAATCCCGATGTTATAGTATTTCAATAAAACTGATTGTGTGTTGTCATATTCTTGCTTTATATTGCTGTATTCATTATCACATCTTTGTATTTTATTTTTGTATGCCTGAGTTATTTCATTATTGTTGGTGCGAATTGTCAGGTTCTTTTTATAGTTCTTCTCTCGTTCAATTTTAGTATCTTCCGTGAAATGTATTGACAAAATAACTATAATTATGAATGATGTAATATTGGATATCAAAAAGAATAGCTTTGGAAAAGATGCGTTTCCAAACATAAAACGGATTACATATATTACACCGGAAATAATAAGTAATACAATAGCAATAACGACAAAAGCGGCGAGTCCTAATCCTAAGTTTTCTAATAAAGTTCTATTATAGTCAAATTCTTCATACAATAATTTTTCTTCTTTTGGTGGTTTTAAATTTTTTTTAGATACTTGGATAGCTTTCATTAGCCCTTTCTGTTCATTGCACTTAATTTCAAGTTTGATAATTCTTTCAAGATATTTTATCATATCAGTGTTGTTCATTCATTGACCACTCCTCATAATACTATTTTACAACTGCTCCTAAGTTTCCTAGGTTCAAAAAAGGATTATTCAACTCCATTCAATTTATTAGCAAAGTTTCATATCAAATAATGCTACCTGTTCGGCACACTTGGAAACTCCAGCGTTAGCAAAGTATCTTATCGTTTTCAGACCTCTTCTAATATGCGATGATAGGATGAATGTGGGATAGCGTTACTCTGCACCCAGACCACGTCTGCATTTCGTATAAGTAACGGGTCAAAAGAAATAGAATCTTTAGACACATATCTCACGTTGCCGTTCAGTTTATTTTTGATCCCCTTAGTCCAATTTTCATGACCACCAAAAATAATGGTATTATGCTGTATCTCGTAATTAAATTTTGCCCTCATAGTATTCTATACTCCTTTTTCTTGAGTTAATGTCTCATTATCCTACAAACATACCATTCTCATAGGTGAGAGGTATGAAAAATGCTATTGAATTAACTTCAATAGCATTATAGCACATTATTTATCGAGAAGTCGTGGTCAGACGTGACCAAAAGATCCGCTGTTCTTTAAACTTTTATTTAATATATTTAAAATTTTTTAGCATCAAATTTACTACGAAATATCTACGGGTATGGTAATCTTGCATGAGTATATTATACTTCTTTAGACATCGGTGGCTTAGGTGCATATTTATTGACGGGTACGTATTTTATATCAAACAGTGGCTTATGACATCCCATTTCCAATACAGCATCAGTAGCACCAGGATCACATTTTTCTTTCAAACAAAGCATAATATAAAAATCAAATGGATCTGTTTCAGTAAAACTATATCCTGCTTTACGAAGAAGTATTTTTGTTTCTTCTAATGTCATCGTTAATCCGTATGCGATTTTAATCACTGTTTTCTTATCAAGATTTGTTATTTCTCGGGTTAAAATTTTGCGATAATAAGACAGATCAATACAACATCTTTCGCTTACCTCGGCACTTTTGTACCCTTTTTTTAACTGAAATGAATAAATAAATCCAGCCAAATCTTGTTTATTTACATCGAACAGTGGATGTAAATTGAACTTAAACAATATATCATCAGTTAGACCAGGATCATATTCTTTTTCCAAACAATACTTAATTATAGTATCAAATTTATCGAATTTACTAAAACTATATCCTGCTCTATGAAGAAGTTCTTGGGCTTCCTCTAATGTCATCGTTAATCCGTATGCGATTTTAATCACTGTTTTCTTATCGGGATTTTTCCTCTTTTGGTTTCGGTTTACAATTTTGTGGTAATTAGAAATCCGACATCTGTCGCTTACCTCGGCATTTTTGTACCCCTTTTTTTCCTGAAATGAATTAATATATCCAATTAAATCTTGCTTTTTCTTACATTGAGATAATCGATATTGTATCTCCATGAATCTTTCTTCTCTTTTTAGAAATTCAGCCAAACCTTTATTATACTCAATTTCTTTATATTTTAAATCGAACAGTGGATGTAAATTGAACTTAAACAATATTTCATCAGTTTGACCCGGATCATAATTTTTTTTCAAACAATACTGAATTATAATATCAAATTTATCAAATTTACTAAAACTATATCCTGCGCTATGAAGAAGTTCTTTGGCTTCCTCTAAGGTCATCGTTAATCCGTATGCGATTTTAATCACTGTTTCCTTGTCGAGATTTGTTCTCTCTCCGGTTAAAATTTTGCGATAATTAGAACTATCAATCCAACATCTGTCGCTTACCTGGGCATTATTGTACCCTTTTTTTTCCTGAAATGATTTAATGCATATAGCCAAATATGGAATATTCTCACATTTCTCACATATAGATAATCGATCTTTTAACTCCTTGTATCTATCTTCTTTTGGAGGTTTTGGAAGTTTAGCGACCTTACGATAAAGTTTATCACAACGTGTTCTAACAATTGATAATTGCCGTAATAAAATTATGGATATAATAAGCGCAATCCCAACGAGTATTTTTAAACGGACATCAATGTCAGAAAAAATTATGATAAGACTATTGGATAAAGCTATAAGTGTTAAAAGGATTAAAAGGATTTTACGTTTCAGTTTCATCAGAATTCACCTTTTGATAGAAAAAAATTATAATTTATCAATGGGCATTATACATTATAAGCGTATCAGTTACAACTAGGTAATTCTTTCTATTGTTTTAAATTATAGTTATCTCTAGTTTGATAGTGGTGTTGACGAATATCGCCTTTGCGAACCATCAGAGGACTTTTACAATACGGACAGAAATTTTTTTCTCGTACAATACTATTTTAATGTGTACTTGATTAAAATTTCTATCAAATGCAATATACATAGATACACCTCGCTTAATGAAATAGCCAAACTTGGAAAAGTCGGCTATTTTTTTGAAATGCTACTCTACCCCAAAAGCCATAGATACAGCATTCTCCGTGTTCTGAGAAAAGATGATACATACCCTTCGGTTCTCTTACGCCACATTTATGCAGTTTTCTTACCTCATCTAATATTCTAGCTCAGGATAATCCCTCGCTTTTTCCATTACCATCTTCGTCAAAGCCGTTTTTGCTATCTTGTTCGGATCGCCGTTAGGATGTATCCATTCACTCAGACTGTCTTTACTGAGAATAAGCGGCATTCTGTCATGGATCAAGCTGACAGGTTCGACTGATTCTCTTGTTATTACAGCAAACATCGGTACCTGAACGCCTCTATGCTCTTCAAAACGGTATAGCCCTGCAAGGTATGTGATCTCAGCCCCTTCCGGCTGTATCGCATACTTTTCTTTTTTATCTTATAATGCTCATTTTTATGATAAAACTCACCTTCTGAGGGTGGTACGCCCCATTCAAAATACCATGATGCGGGAATAACGCATCTTCTCCTGTACCAGGAATCTTTCCATAATGGCTTCGTATCAGCGGACTCGATACGACAGTTTATAACAGGTTTAGATAAAGACTCATTAGTAAAGCACCAAACAAGCTAGGAAATACAGCCATATTTCCTAGCTTGTTTGGTGCTAGTACAGCAGCCATATCAGTAGGGCCAATATTACCGGACATAAATTTTGACTTTGACATAGCATTTCCGATCTTGTCGGCAAGAGGTAATTACCGCGCTTTGTCTATGAAGTTCGACAAAGGCTTATAATCAGCATAAAACCAAGTACACATATTGATTAGCACTCCCCTTTGAACTCTATCTTGATTATATCCTGTATTTTTATCCTGGTCTTGTCTACAAAAACCAGTTCCTGTACATAGCTGTCATATATCCGCACAGTTCCAACCTTTTCCACATACTTACCACCCGACTTCTTCTCATCAGGCACGAAGTAGGATACGCTAATCTCTAATCCTTCGTCCAGATTATCTAGCAGCCGATTCAGGTTGGCATTTAACTCAGTCATTTCATCCTCGGTTAGCACAGCTTTGCTGTCGGTCAGCCTTGCTGTCTCAGCAACTGCATCGTCATAACCCACAAGTGCCGCAAAGGGACTGAACTGTGCCGCCCTGTCACTCATGGACATAGGAGGCAGATCGTCATACTGCGGACGGGTGAGGTGTTTTATATCGTCGTAGTTATCTGTCATTATGATCACCTACTCATGCTTTGTGATAATCACCGCAATACCGTAAATACGTCAAATCCTCAAACAGATAGTCTGCTTCTTTTCGGATAAACATCTTTGTTCGGTACTTTGATATGTCTGCGCTGTAAAGATTTATTGTTGTTCTGATATAATACCATTCACCATCAAAAGTGACTGCTCGCTCATTATATATGATTCTTCCGTATTCACCGTCTTTAAGTGTCATAACAGGTTTGAAATGCCTGTCACCAGTATGTGTTGTATAGGGAGAATAGTAGACGATATAGTTTTCGCTGTCTTTATCGGTGTACACTCTTTCACTAACTTTGAAATGTTCCGAATACGGGAATACTTTTGATTTTCTGATACGGTTGTCATGCAGATAATACTCATTTCCGTCAAGAACTATATCATTTTCAGGTATGTTTTCAAAGCGTACTTCGTTTATCTTTCGAATTTTTTCACCTGAACGACTGTCTTTATCATATTTTATCGTTATCATCTGTATGAATAGCATAGTAACTCTCCTGTTATGCTCGATGACCGCCAATTTGCCGGTTACGTTCCTTCGCCGTAGCGCCCTCTGTGAAGTTCGTACCTTTCAGAACAGCATTTTTTCCGAATTTGTGTTTGATCGTGAGCATCGCTTCCTGCAATGCTCTTTCTTTTTCAAGCGCCTTCTCAACATCCTCGTGATTCTGTATGGTTTCCTCCGTATCGAACAGGGAAAGCTGTTCGTAGCTCTCGCTCTCAGGCACATCACTTTCCTTGATGACATTGCAGGCAACAAGGTTGATACGCCTTGCAAGCAGAGTTTTATCGAAGATACGGTCAAAGAGCGTCATTGTCGCTTCGACCATTTTTCTTGTGGACGATGTGTGCTTATCGAGATTCTGTGTACCGTGGGCGTGTTTCGGAACTTGTCTGCCGTAGCGGTCGGAAACCACTTCGCCCTGGTAGTGACCGTCAGCAAGGCTCTCACGGTCATAGCCGACGGTCAGCACGATCTGATTCGTCACAAGCCCCTTATCCACCAGGTCAAGCGACAGCATATCCGCCATTTCCCACACGATCAGCCGAGTACGCTCATAGTCGCAAGGCTCTTGCAGGACTTGTCCTGATGTTATACTCTGATTTTCTGGACGATAAGCCTTTACATCGGCTATGGTAGTCGGTTCAATACCCCAAGCATGATCAATCAGCAACTCTGCATTCTTGCCGAGTAGCTTATAGAGCTTTCCGATATGATACCGGTCAAGCGACCATCTTGCAATATCCCCCATAGTGTAGATATGGAGTGTTTCAAGGCGTTTTGCTATGCCTGCACCTACTCTCCAGAAGTCTGTTATCGGTGTGTGCGACCACAATTTATCCTTATAGGTCTGTTCATCAAGCTCTGCGATACGCACTCCGTCCTTATCCGCAGGAATATGCTTCGCCACAATATCCATAGCTACCTTGCACAGGAACATATTTGAGCCAACTCCTGCCGTAGCAGTAATACCTGTTGTGTCAAGCACATCTTGTATCAGCATACGGGCAAAACCGTGACCGTCCGTGTGATAGGTGCTGAGATAGCCCGTTGCATCAATGAACACCTCGTCTACCGAGTATGCGAAAATATCTTCGGGAGCTACATATTTCAGGTAAATACCGTAGATCTGAGCACTCACTTTCATATAGTGCGCCATTTGCGGGGTTGCTACCACATAATCAACGGCTAGGAAAGGATTCTGCACAAGCTCCGAGTAAATGCAGCTCTTGTCAGTAAGCTGTCTGTTGGGAGCTTTCTTCTGCCTCTGTTCATTGACCTCTTTCACACGCTGTACGACCTCAAACAGCCTTGCTCTGCCCGAAATTCCGTAACTTTTGAGTGACGGCGAAACGGCAAGGCATATTGTCTTTTCGGTACGGCTCTTATCTGCTACTACAAGATTTGTGTTCAGCGGATCAAGCCCAAGCTCTACGCATTCTACCGACGCATAAAAGGATTTGAGGTCTATCGCTACATATACCTTGTTCATGTGTCACCGTCCTTTAATGTAAATCAGAAGATCAATAAAGCCTGTATTTACCAACCTATCTCCTGAGCGATCTTATCTCCTTCTTCAATCAGATACCTTTTTATGCCGCTTAATAGATCTCTTTCATTTTCTTTGAAATAAGTATCCATAGCTTCTGATATTTCGTCTATTGCATCGGAATCTGGTGTGTCATCGTATACAAGCGGCAGTAATTCTGTAATGCACTTTTGAAAAATATCATATGCACTTTCCCCAAGGTACCTTTTGATAACTACCCCCAGATCAGTCAAGGACTCAACTGTTCTGTATTCAAATTCAAAAAACTGATACATTCCATCTTCAATACCGCAGGAATACCAATTATATAAATCGGTAAATAACTTTGCATTAGGAGTACTGTAACGGTAAGCTTCTGATAATACCTTCAAGAATATATCTTCTGCATCAAGATACTCCTTATTAAGGAGATCTGTTTTCATCTCGCTCCAAATCGAATTCACATTTCTGCACTCCTAATGCCATATAGTATTAAACCTGCATAAACTCCGGCTTCGGCTCAGGATAGTCAACCGCTTTCTCCATGACCATATTCGTCAAAGCCTTTTTCGCTATCCTGCCTGGATCACCGTCAGGGCGCACCCAATCACGCAAGCTGTCTTTGCCGAGGATAAGGGGCATTCGGTCATGGATAGAGTTTACGGGTTCGACCGACTCTCTTGTTATGACAGCGAACATCGGTATCTGGACACATCTATGCTCCTCAAAGCGGTACAGTCCTGCAAGATATGTGATCTCAGAACCTTCCGGCTGTATCGCATATTTTTCTTTTTTGATGTTCTGCTGTTCATTTGCGTTATGGTAGCCGACCTCAGATGGCGGTATGCCCCATTCGTAGTACCAAGATGCGGGAATCACGCATCTCCGCCTGAACCAAGAGTCTTTCCATACAGGCTTCTGGTCCGCTGTTTCGATACGGCAGTTGATAAGCGGTTTTGATGATTGTTCGACCGTGAAGCCCCATATCATCGGGAACACTGCCATATTGCCTTGCTTATTCGGAGCAAACACCGCTGCCATATCAGTAGGACGGATATTTCCCGACATTGCTGCTGATCGCGCCATAGTGTTCATTATGGTATCGGTCAATGGTAACTGCTGCGCCTTTGTGATGATCGGTGACAGCGTGGATTTTTCAGCATAGAACCAAGTACACATGTGGTTCACTCCTTCCTTATTCCTGCTATAAATCAGAAGTTATACAAAATACTCTAACAGTTTTTCATCAATCAAGGCAATCGGCTCTTTATTCTTCACATGACTGTATAGTGCAAGTTTTGTGATTTCTTCTTTATCTTTTATCTTTTCATAAATATCATCAATATTTAGGTCTGATATATTTATGCCATATAAACCACCAAGCTCTATTCGTTCATTCGGTGAGAAATAATCAGGTTTCATTAAAAATTTCATTGTTCCCAAATATACAACATCAAAAGAATCAAGCCCTAATTCTTCATGGCATTCTCTGATAATACAATCTCTTGCAGTTTCTCCTTTTTCGATACAACCTCCGAATATCTCATATCTGTTTCTCCACTTATTCCAACCTAAAAGGTAATCCTCGCCTGTTTTTACAACAGCAAGACAATGTGTTAACAATGGATTTGCAGACAGTACCATTTCATCAAATTGTTCAAATGATATAAAGAGATTTCCGTCATAGTCTTTACAAATATAGCTATCTGATTCCACTTTCATTATAATCACTCCGTTAAATTCCGATTTAGCAGAGAAAGTTCAGTATTTTCCCCGCATCAGAATAAGTTTATTTGTTTGCTTCTCTTATCATTGAATTACGAAAAAATCATCATTCAAGATCCCATTTTGGATATGTCACTCTATATCCATCGTGGAAATGCACCTTATACTTTCTTCCGCATCTTTTACACTTTGTATGTGCATATACATCTATTCTGTTGTATCTATAACCCTCACCTGTCAATCTGTAATCGAATGGATCTTCACCAATAATCTCAATAAAACCCTGCTCGCTCAGATCTTTTGGCAGATCTTGTGAAATAAGAAAAGACTCACAATAGCAGTCAAAGAGATCGCTTCCGTCCGGAAGTGTGATCTGCATTCTTTCATTGCAAGGGATATGTGCAAATAACAAGACGTATTTTTTAGGGTAATAGCGGTCTATCAGTTTCAGATCTTTCCATTTCGGTTTAATTCCACGTCTGTCAAACAGCAGGCAAGCTGCATCAAAATATCCAGTTAGGATAGCTTTCCTGCTGCGAAAAATTACATCAGTATGTTTCCGCAAATCAATTTCCATAGTTTTTCTTTCTGACCTCGATCATTCAGATAAATTCACTTAAT
>OCTW011565277.1_pt1 | contig 14430 bp, 11 predicted proteins | sample 1539671 | NCBI WGS metagenome assembly OCTW01 (sample SAMN02144230, study PRJEB22623) | gut metagenome | biome: sheep rumen | host: Ovis aries | place: New Zealand
ATTTACTTGTATAATTTTATTTAGAATAGGGAAATAGTAAAGAGGGGAATAATATGTTTGATAGAATTTCTTATATTAGTAATACTGGGTGTCATATTATATTAAAAGAAGATGCTGATATTACAATAAATTTAATGAATATGCACTTGATTTTTGAAGACGATACTAAAAAAGTTGTAGGAGAAGTAGATGACCTTGATGGAAATGTAGTTAAGGCTAGATTTTTGGGTGAAATAGTAGGTGATAAACTAATTGGAGGTACTATTAGAAAACCTTCTTTAGATGCTAAGATAAGGGTTATTGAAAAAGAAGAAATTCCTCTTATTACAGGTACTGATACTGATGGTTGGATGAAACTTGGAGTTAGTCCATTCTATGATGATTTCCCAGTTTATTTGGATGTAAATAATTTCTTTAGTAACCACTTTGCTATATTTGGTAATACTGGTTCTGGTAAATCATGTGGTGTATCTAGGTTGTTCCAAAATATGTTTCATGATCAAAGATTAAATCCTTATAAAGCAAATATTGTAATATTTGATTCTTCTGGAGAGTATTACAATGCTTTTAGTAATTTAAATAGTATTAATAGTAATTATAATTATAGATTTATAAGTACAAATGAAGTAGAAGGTATTGGAGAAAAGTTAAGATTACCAATTTATTTATTAAATAAAGATGATTTAGCTTTACTTTTACAATGTACTTCACATTCACAATTACCTATAATTGAGAGAATGTTAAAGTTAGCATTAGTATTTAGTCAAAGTGATATGGATGCTAATAACTATAAAAACCATTTAATAGCAAAAGCTATTATGACTATTTTATATACTAATGAAACTGCTCCTAATAAGAGAAATGAAATATTCTCAATACTTGCTAGTTGTAGTACTCCTGAATTTAATTTAGAGGCTCCTATTCAAGGTATTGGTTATGTTCGTAAATTTAGAGAGTGTTTCTTAATTGATAATTCTGGTAATTTTACTGAAAGTGTATTACTTACTGAATATGTTAATTCATTTATTAAAGAAGAATATGATAATTATGAACCAGCTGGAAATGTATACTATGACTTAGATACATTAGAAAAAGCACTTAACTTTACTTTAATTAGTGAAGGTTGGTTAAGAAATGAACAAACTTATGGTGATTCAGTTACTATTAGAGTTAGATTGCATGCTTTAATAGTAGGAGAGAATGCTAAATACTTTGATGTTAGTGAATATGTTTCACTTGAGTCATATTTATCTAGTTTATTAATAGAAAATGGTAGAAAATATCAAGTAGTTAATATTAACTTAAGTGATATTGATGATGACTTTGCTAAAGTATTGACTAAGATTTATTCAAGATTAATATTTGATTTTTCAAAAGCTTTGAAGAATCGTGGTAGTATTCCATTCCATATTGTTTTGGAAGAAGCTCATAGATATATTCAAGCTGATAATGACAGATTCTTATTTGGATATAATATATTTGAAAGAATTGCTAAAGAGGGTCGTAAATATGGTGTAATACTTGGTATTATTACACAAAGACCAGTAGAGTTATCTGATAATGTTATTTCTCAATGTACTAATTTCTTAATATTTAAGATTAACCACCCAGCTGATGTTGAATATATGAGAAAAATGATTCCTAATATTACTGATGAGATTGTTGAAAAACAAAAATCATTACAAGCTGGTACATGTTTAGGATTTGGTTTAGGATTTAAAATTCCATTAATTGTTAAAATGGAAATGCCTAATCCATCACCATTATCTAGTAACTGTGATGTTGTTCGTATTTGGAATGGAGGTTCAAATACTGCTCAAGCAAGTAGCAGTATGTCTATCTCAACACCAATGACTAATCCAGTTCAAACACCTACTCCAGCTCCTAGAGTTGAAGCACCTGCACCTAAGATGATGGAAGAGGCACCTAGAGAAGAAATAAAACAAGCTGGTACTACAAATACTTTTGTAATTCCAGATCAGTTTGCGCCTAAGAAAGAGGAATCTTTACCAGCACTTGATAGTGGATTACCTTCACTTGGTAATTCAATGCCAACTGGTGGGGAATTACCTGATTTAAATTTAGGAATTCCTGAGATTAAACCAGCTATGGATAAGCCTAACTTAGTTAATGTTGTTGATGATCCTAATAATGCTGGTAGTACTCCACAATTAAATAGTAATCCTAGTCTTCCTAGTTTAGGAAAACCTGAGACTCCATCATTTGTTAGTGATGTACCTCCAAGTACAAGCAACAAATTTATGCCAAATCTTGATTTGGATAATATGGATGATAATGAAGGATTACCTGATTTTAGTTAATAAATAGTGCTTTTGCACTATTTTTTTGTTATAATAATTGATAGGTGATGGAGATGTTTGAAAGTTTAGGTGATAGACTACAGAATGCTATCCATAAAATAAAAGGTTATGGAAAAATAACAGAAGATAATATTTCTGATATGATGAGAGAAATACGTCTTGCTTTATTAGAAGCAGATGTTAACTATAAAGTTGTTAAAGAGTTCACTAATAATGTTAAAGAGAAAGCTCTAGGAGAAGAAGTTAAGTCTAGTATTAATCCTGGTGATTTATTTGTAAAAATAGTTAAAGATGAACTTACTGATTTATTAGGTGGTGAAAGTGAGCCTTTAAATTTAAAAGGTGATCCAGCTACTTTAATGTTAGTTGGTTTACAAGGTTCAGGTAAAACTACTACTATTGCTAAACTTGGTTTATTCTTAAGAAAAAAGCATGCAAAGAAACCTTTGTTAGTAGCATGCGATGTATATAGACCAGCAGCAATAGATCAATTAAAACAACTTGGTAAACAATTAAATATTGAAGTATATGAAGAAGGAAAGAAAGATCCTGTAGAGATAGCTAATAATGCTATTAATTATGCTAAAGAAAATAAATTTGATTATGTTCTTATAGATACAGCAGGTAGACTTCATATAGATGAAGTATTAATGGATGAATTAGATAATATTAGAAATAGTATTAATCCTCAAGAAATATTATTAGTAATTGATTCTATGATGGGGCAAGATGCTATTAATGTTATAACTGGTTTTAATGATAAGTTACCACTTACTGGTGTTGTTCTTACTAAATTAGATGGGGATACTAGAGGTGGAGTTGCTTTATCTGTTAGACATCTTACAAATGTTCCAATTAAATTTATTGGTACTAGTGAAAAGATGGATGGACTTGATTCTTTTGATCCAGAGAGAATGGCTGGTAGAATCTTAGGAATGGGAGATATTATTTCTCTTGTTGAAAAGGCAACTGAAGAGATTGATGAGAAAGAAGCAGAAAAGACTGCTAAGAGAATGCAACAAGGTAAGTTTGATTTAGAAGATTTCTTATCAACTATGAAACAAATGAAGAAACTAGGTCCTTTAGAGAATTTGATAAAGATGATTCCAGGTGCTAAGAAGATGGGATTAACTGATGTTAAGATTGATCCTAAACAAATGGCACATATTGAAGCTATAGTTTTATCAATGACGCCAAAAGAGAGAAGAAATCCTGATATTATTAAAGCAAGTAGAAAGACTAGAATTGCTAAAGGTAGTGGGACTTCTGTACAAGAAGTAAATAAGCTACTTCAACAATTTGATCAAATGAAAAAAATGATGAAGCAATTTAATAATGGAAATATGAAATTACCATTTTAGGAGGATTGGATATGTATATTAAAGATTTAAGTAATAATGTTAAAGATGAGCGATGTAGTGTTTTAGAAAGAATATTTGATACAGTTGGTAATAACTGTATGAGTGGTTATTTGGAGTATGGAATTCATGATATGAGTTATGATGAGTTTAATCACTTATGTTTTGATTCTTATAATTTAACAGGGGATTTGGAGACATTATCACATGGTACTATTATGGATGATAATAGTTTAGTTATTAGACAAGTACAAAATAATAATAAAGATAAAAAATATTTTCAAATATTTGGTGTATCTAGTGATGGGAAAAAATATACATATTTAGATTTTGAATCAGAAGAAGCTATGATGGAAGCTGATATGAAAATTAGAAGAGGTAATGCTAATCTTTGTTTAGGGGATATTACTGATACTTTAAGAGAAATTGGTGTCGATTTTGATACTATTGGTCAAGTAAGAGTAAATGTAGATTTTCCAGGTTTAGAATTAACTGAAATGATGGAAGATAGTGAAAAAAAAGAAGAGGAGACAAATAGTTTTGTAATGTATTAAGAGCTTGTCTCTTTTTTTTATTTGTAGTATATTTATAATAGGTGAGAGTGTGAAGAAGAGGAAAAGACAACTTACTAATAAACGAAAGCGTTTTCTTATAGCCAATGCTTTTTTAGTGTTGTTCTTTTTCATAGGTATCGGTTATTCTGTTCTTAGTACTAATTTGAAAATAGTTGGTGATGTTACTGTTAAAGCTCCAACACTATATAATGTTTTAAAGAAAGAAGCAGTAAATGGTGGCCTAGCTAAGGAGTATACCGGAGCACATCAAGATTCTATTGATGCTTCTAAATCAACAGAGAAAATATATCATTGGTATGCAACTAATGATACTGAAGGAAATCAGATATTAAATAAGAATAATGTTATTTTTGCTGATAAGTGTTGGCAAATGATAAGAACTACTGATACTGGTGGAGTTAAAATGCTTTATAATGGTGAAGCTGTTGATAATAAATGTTTAGATAATAGAGATTCTCATGTTGGTTATTTAGAGACTGAAGATGATACTTTTTTAGATAGCTATTATTATTCTACTGATTATATTTATGATAGTGCAAATGGTGTATTCAAATTATCTGGAGATTTAAGTCAATCAGTACTTAATGAAGATACTGCTTCTAATTTAATAGGTAAGTATACTTGTAAGAGTGTATCTGCAGATGACACTTGTTCAAATTTATATTTGATTACAGATTATTTGAATGGTAATGATGCAGTTACTACTATAATGAGTTCTGAAGCTTCATATGATTCTATTGGAAATGCTGGATTTAATCATGAATATGATTCATTATCTTCAGTAGGTTATATGTATAATGAAAGTATTAATAAAGTTGAAAAGTCTATGATTACTAGTCTTAGTACTAATATATCAAGTAGTTCTTTTAAATCTACATATTATTATGCTGACAGTTATCAATTAGTTAATGGTTGGTATACGCTTGTTGATCCATATTTAGTAACAGAAGATGATTATGCTAATATGGCTGGAAAATATACTTTAGGTAAGACTAGTGCTACTGGAGGATCAACAACTCTTCAATATATTACAGAAGTAAATAATTCTTCTTACTATTATTTGAAACTTACTACTCCTCAGGTTGAAAGTGATGTAGTTCAACATTATACTTTTGGTACAAATTATGTAAAAAATGGTGATATGTATGAATTGGAAAATCCAATTACAGTTAGTTCGAATAATTGGATTGCTATGAAAGATAGTGTTGGCAATTATTTCTGCCTTGGAGAAGATTCTTCATGTGAAAGACTATTCTATGCTCATACTAAAGCTAATAGTAGGATACAGTATAATATTGTTGGAGAAGAAGATTATTTATATGGAAATACTGTTTATTATAATGGAAGTAATTATGAATTAAGAAATACTATTCACTTTTATGATTGGAATAATCATTATACTGAATTATCTTCGCATCATTATACTTGTTTTAATACATCTGGAGTGTGTGATAAAGTCTATTATGTTTTTTATGCTGCTAATGCTGTTGCTGATTATGTTCCACTTTCTAATGGTGATGATTTAGATGATTATTTAGATAAGATGCTTTGGAATCAAAACATAAATAAAAATGATTCATTAATGAAAGTAGCAATTGAATCATGGTTTAAAAAATATATGGATAATTATTCTGATTATTTGGAAGATGTTATTTATTGTAATAATAGAAGTGTTAATAATTATAGTTATTGGAATCCTGATAGTGGGCCTATAAGAAATGTTGGCTTAATGTTTTTAGAATATATTAATAAGGATTCTTTTGCTTGTCCAAGAGCTACTGATTCATTTAGTATAAGTAATGAAAATGCTAAATTAAAATATCCGGTTGGTTTACCAACAATTTCAGAAATGTATGCTTTAAATAATAATAAGGCAAGGACATCATCTGATATGTATTGGTTAATGTCTCCATATAAATATAGTGATCTTTTTGCTATTGGTGGTAAAATGTCAGGTTCTGGGGCAGTTTCTAATGATAATATGTATATAAAAAGTAGTGGTATTAGTATTAGACCTATGATTTCTTTACGACCAGGGGTTGTGCATTCTTCAGGTGATGGTTCTAAGGATAATCCCTATATTGTAAGTACTGATTAAGTGTTAATTGTTAACACTTTTTCTTTGTAAAAATACATGTAAATTTATTGTGTCTAGTTTTGTCTATTTTGTTGCATTACAAATTATTTACATTTATTATTAAGGTAGGGAGTGTGATATTATGATATATCCATCTATCGATAAGCTACTTAATATAGTTGATTCTAAATATGAACTTGTTCATATAGCAGCTAGAAGAAGTAAACAAATTGCTAAAGAAGGATATTTACAAATGCCTGATACCGAGTACAAAAGTAAAAAGAATATTGGAAGGGCTCTTGAGGAAGTCTGCGAAGGCTTAATCGAGATAAAGAAAGAAGATAAGTAATCTTCTTTTTTTATGTTATAATTTAATTGGGTGATAGTGTTGAAGATTATTAAATATAAAAAAACAACTAAGGGTAGATATAAAGTACTTTTAGATGATAATAGAGAATTATTATTATATGAAGACGTTATTTTAAAATATGACTTACTTATTAAGAAAGAATTAAGTGAAGATGAGATATTTGAAGCTGAAAAATATAATCAAGAATGTGATGTATATTATGTTGGACTTAATTCTATTAATAGTAGATTTAAGAGTGTATTAGAACTTAGACAGTTTTTAAAGAAAAAAGAGTATCCTGATGAATTAATAAATAAAGCTATTGATAAATTGTTAAAACAAGGATATTTAAATGATAGAAGTTTTTGTAAGAGTTATATTAATAATCAAATTATTACTACTACTAAAGGTCCATATAAGATTAGAAGAGAACTTAGAGATAAAGGTATAGATGATAATATTATTGAAGATGAGATAGTAGTATTTGATCTAGATTTAGAAGAAGAGAAGATTACTAAGTTAGCTAATAGAATGATTAAGTCTAATAGGACTAGAGGAGGCTCTGTACTTAGAAAGAAGATTACTACTGATCTTACTAATATGGGATATAGTACAGATGTTATTTATAAAGTACTAAGTACTTTAGATTTTAGTAATGATAAAGATATGATAAAACGTGAATATGATAAGTTATATAAAAGACTTAGTCGTAAATATAGAGATAAAGAATTAGAATATAAAATAAAAGAGGCTTTATATAAAAAAGGATTGTATTATGAAGATTAGAGAGTTTATTAAGAATAATAAGTTAGCTATATGTTTTGTTTTATTTATTATTGCGATTACATTTTTTATTAGTACTTTTGCTTTTAGAGATAGTGATTATTTTTGGCATATTAAAGCAGGAGAGTATATGTTTAAAAATGGAGTGCTTACACATGATGTTTTTTCTTGGAGTGTTAATGGTAAGTATTGGATGAGTCATGAATGGTTATTTGAAATTATTATTTATGGATTTAAATGTATATTTGGTAATTTACATATATTAATATACTCTTTTATTTGTATTTTATCTTTATTGTTAATTATTTTTTTTAGTAATAAAAAAGATTTCTTAAAGAATCCTTTATTTGGTATTATATGGGGAGTTTTATCTATAGTTTTAGTATATTATGTACAAGGAAGGCCCCAATTGCTTAGTTATATTTTACTTTGCTTAGTTATATGGTTTTGTATGGATTTATATAAGAATAAGGATTCTAAAAAGATTTATTTTATTCCATTAATAAGTATATTATGGGCTAATATTCATGGTGGTAGTAGTAATCTTTCATATTTATTTTGTTTTATATTTTTGATAGTTGGATTATTTCAATTTGATATTGGTAAAATTAAGAGTAATAGAATAAGTAAGAAACAATTAAGAAAGTTTTTTATAGTAGGTATAATATCTTTATTATGTATTAGTATTAATATACATGGTTTTAAAATGATTATTTATCCATATCTTAATATGGCTGATAGTTTAATGATTAGTACTATTAGTGAGTGGAGGCCTACTTCTTTATCTGATATTAATCATTATCATTATTTGTTCTTTCTTGTGATCATATTATTTGTATTTTTACTTAGTAAGAAAAAGATTAATTTAATTGATTTAGTATTATTTGGTATATGTGTTTTCTTGGGATTAAAGAGTATTCGTTTTTGGAGTTATACATATATTATTATGAGTTATGTTATCTTTAATTATATAGAGAGAAGAAGAGAAGATCCTGGGACTAAAACTATTATGATTATTTTATCTTGCTTATTAATAGGTGCTTTTATTACTAGAATGGATGGAATGATGAAGAGATTGAATGATTATAGTTTAAGTAATAAATTAGTAGATACTATTAAAGCGGAGAAGCCTAAGAGATTATTTAATATGTATGATTATGGTGGAGAATTAGTCTATAATGATATAAAGGTTTTTATTGATGGTAGAGCAGATTTATATTCTAAATATAATTATAAAGACTATATAGATATATCACAGACTAATGTTGGATTTATTGATAAGTTTAATAAATATGACTTTGACTATTGCTTAGTTAGTAAGAAGTATGCTATTAATACTTATTTAGCTTCTAGGGAAGATTATGAAGTGATTTATAAAGATAATAATAAATTATTGTACAAAAAAAGAGCTTAATGCTCTTTTTATTTTGTTGTAGATGTGTTTGTTGTATTAGATGTTTTAGCTTTTTCAATTAAATCATCCATGTAATCATTATAAGCTTTCTTTAAAGCTGAATCATTGAATGTTAATTTATTAGCTGTTCTCCATTCTTTTAATGCAGTATAGTATAATGATGGATCAGCTGATAATCTTTCTTCTCTTATTTTTTGTTTTATTTCATCTTTTGCATCATCTAATTTTTCTTTTTCTTTTTCACCAGTTTTTAATATTATATGGTAACCATATTGAGTTTTTACTGGAGTTTTTGTATACTCTTTTACTTTTAAATTTTTAGTTGCTTCTGAGAATTCTTGTACCATATCATTATATGAGAAATATCCTAAGTCTCCACCGTTTGCTTTAGTAGCATCATCATCGGAATATTTTTTTGCTAAAGTGGCAAAGTCTTTTCCATTTTTTAGTTGCTTGATAATCTTTTTAGCTTTTGCTAAAGCTTGTTCATCAGCTTCAGCTTTTTCATCACTATCAGCATTATCGCTTACATTAGGTGAAATTAAGATGTGACTTGCTTTCATTTGAGCAGTAATATTCTCATCATAATATTTTTGAATTTCATCATCAGTAATTTGACTTTCGATGTAGTCGTTTACTGCTTGGTTTCTTTTATATTCTAATGTTAGTGATTCTCTTAATGCATCTTCTGAATTTACTCCAAAATATACTTGTAAGATTTGATTGAAAGTATTTTCATCACTACCATAAGTAGTTTTTAATTGATTAATTTGATCATCTACTGCTTTCTTTTCAGCATCATCTGTTTTATATTTCTTTTCTAATATAGGTTGATCCAACATATTAATTAGAACTGAAATATTATCAGTTTTTATTTTTTCATAAAACTCAGTAGCAGTGATTTTGTTTCCTTTTACTGATACACTTACTTTGCTTCCATCTTTGACTTCTATCTTTTTACCGCAGCCAGTAGCGATTAAAGATAGGGAAGCTATAATTCCTAATACAACTAGTACTTTTTTCTTTTTCATAATTACCTCCTGGAAAATATGATAACAAAAAGGAATAAAAAAAACAACTTACTAGTTGTTTATTTTATTAAATATTTCATCTAAATCAGATAATTTATCTTTATTAGAGATTAGTTTTACTTCATCATCTTTATATCTTGGAATTAGATGTAAGTGGAAATGATGAATATCTTGACCTAATTCATTGTTTTCACAGATTGTTAGTCCTTCACAATTTAATTTTTCTTTTAAATCATTATATAATTCTTTTATTTTAGTAAAAGCGTAAGCTATTAAATCAATATCTATATCTTTAATATCTACTACATGTTCTTTTGGTAGTACTAGCAGGTGTCCATTTGTGATTGGATCGATATTCATTATTATTTTAATTTTATCATCTTCATAGTAAGTTCTTGATGGTAATTCTCCATTTATTATTTTACAAAAAATACAATCGTTCATATATATCCTCCTTAATTTAAATAACGATATGAGATTCTATTGTTGGTAATAGTATCATCATTTTTATTTTTTAATATATTATCTATTACATTTATAAATTCTTTTTTATTTGCTGTTTCTGTTGTTATATTATCTATTTTAATAGACTTAGTTATATCTTTTTTATTAGTAATTGTTAAAGAAAAGTTATTTGGAGTAACATTTTCTTTTTCTAAGTCATTGATATAATTAATTATCTCTTTGGAAATTGTTTCTTTATTCCAATTATCTATCATGATATTGTCTTCTATGATATAGCATCTTAATTCTGATAAGTTTTCTTCTTTTAATAGTCTTTCTTGTACCATAGTAGTAAAGTTTGGATAAGTATTACTCATTTTTACTTTGTAATCTTTATCTGTTTTTTGTTTTATTTCATCTTCTATTACTTTTACTAAATGGTTCATTAATGGTTTTGCTTCTACATAGTCTTTTTTATATGTATCGGTAATTTGTTTGTTTTGATAATTTATGTAGAAATAATGATATTTATTATTTTTATCAGTTATTTTTGTATAAAATTTAGTGTTTTTATATGAGGTTTTACCAATATCTATGTTTCCTAATAGGTCTTGATAATTATCATATAAGTAGTTTGTTAGTTTTTTTTCTATTTTGGGAGCCATTATAATAGCAGCTTTTTCTGTTACTATGATGCTTCCAAAGGCTACGAATATAAAGAAGGCAAATATACCCATGCCTAGTGTTAAACGTTTTTGTTTGTTCATATAATCACCTATACATATTGTATAGTAAAGATAAAGAATTGGCAAATTAAAATTATTTTATTAAAAATTGTTGTTTACTTAAATATTTTGTGATAAGATTAATTATGAATTATAGTAGAATATTGGGTGGTGTTAGTATGCAGAGACTACAAGGTAATGTTCAATATAAAGATCGTAAGGATATAGTTTGTTCTTACGGTGTAATGGATGATGGAACAAATTATTTCTTTATAGGAGAACCATTAAGTAATGGAAATATTATTGTTTCTACTGATTTAAAAGAAGCAATAGATCCAATGGAACCAGCAAGTCATATAGGTGTAATAGATCCTGATGGTAATGTTGTTATTCCATTAGAAAATAGAAAAATTAAAACATTGAGTGATGATGTTACAGATATTCTTGTAGTTGAAAGAGCTGTACCTGTTACTGAAAATGTAATAGATGCTAATAATAAGAAGAATGATCCTAGCGAAGCTACTACTATTGTATCCACTCAATCAGTTATAAAAGATAAAATTAATACTTTAATAGGACCAGAAGGTAGATTTGCATCTAATAATCCTTTTGGTGAAGCAAGTATTTATGATTTAAATGGTAATAATTTAGCTAATGGTGCTTATTATAGTTATATAGCTTATGGAAATGGAAAAGTATATATGGCTACTAATGTAGAAAATGCTGAAATAAATGAATATTCAGTATTACCTCCAGAAGTACAAGCCAATGTTACACCAGAAGCTAATACTGAAGGAGCAATTGATGTTGCAGCTGTTGCTGATAATAGTGAAGCTATAGCTGAAGCTATTAATACTGAAATGGATAAAGCAGCAGAAGAAGTTGTTGCACCTGAGGATAATGCAATTGTTACTGATGGTGTAGCTGGCGAAACAGCTCCAGAAGTATCTACTGAAGAAGTAGTTGCTGAAAATACTCCAAGTGTGGATGTAACTAGTGCTGTTCCACCTGTTGTTGGAGAGGATCAAGTTGTTGAAACTGAAGGAATTGCACCTGCAGTAGAGGAGACAGCAGTTGCAGAAGAGGTGTCAGCTCCGGTTGAGACTGAAGTTCCAAATGTTGAAATACCAGCAATTGAAGGAGAAACTACTGAAGAAGTAGTAGCAGATGCACCAGCTGAAGTAGCTCCTGAAAATGTTTCTGAAGAAGCAGCAGTTGCTGATGTACCTAATGTTGAAGTTCCAGCTGTTGAGGAAGCAGCTGTTGAAAGTGTTGCTGCTGAAGAGACAGTGGTTACTGATGTACCTAATGTTGAAGTTCCAAATGTTGGGGCAGCAAATCCAGAAGAAGGATTTGAAGCTCCAAGTGTAGAAGAGGTACAAGCTACTGAAATAGTAGCTAATGAGCCTACACAAGAAGTAGTTGCAGAAGCACCAGCTGAGGTAGCTGATGCTAGTGCAGAAGTAGCTTCTGAAAATGTTGTTGCTGAAGAGGCAGAAGTTGCTGATCTTCCTGCTGTTGATGGAATGAGCTTAGATGAAATTGTTGCAAATGCTCAAGCAAAGGATGCAGAAGAAAATGCACAAGAGGAAGTAGTTGAAGAAACTGCTCCACAAGAAGAAATTGTTTCAGAAAATAGTGAAACAAGTGTTGATAATGTTGAAGAGACTGCTGAAGCAGTTGAAAATACAGAAGCTGTTGAAGAAACAGTGGATACTCCTACTGAAGAAGTAGCAGAGGAGGCTCCTGTTGTAGAAATAGCTCCAGAAGAAGTTGCTAATGTTACTGATGATATTCCTGAAGAAAATGAATTATCTGAAGGAGAAAAGGCAGCTAATGAACTTGGAGATATATTTAATCAAGAAACAACAGAAGAAGCTGCTCTAGAAAAAGTAGAAGAGCCACCTGTTGAAGAAACTGAAGCAGTAGAAGAACAAGAAGAAGTTCCTACTGAAGAAGAAGTTACTGATAATCAAATAGATGATACTGAAGATGAAATTGAAGTTGAAAAACCAGTTAGTTTAGTAGATTTAGTGGATGAAGATTATTATGAACCTAAAGAGTTTAAGGCTGATACAATTTCTATTGATGATTCATTAAATGATTATGATGGAATGATTGGTGGATATGATGAGGGTTCTTCAGTAATTGAAAGTATTAAGGCTGGTGTTGAAAAGACTTATGCTGATAATGCTAGATTACAAACTGCAGTTCAAACTGTTAAGAAGAAATTAGAAGATACTCAAGATGAAAATTTACATTTAAAAGAAGTAATTGAAAAGAAAAATGGTCTTATTAATCAATTAAAAGATAATCAAGATATATTAGTTTCTAAATGTAAAGAATTACAAGCAGAGTTAAGAAATACTAAGAATCAATTAAATGGTTTAGCTGAACTTAGTCAATTAATTGAATCTAGAAGTGATAGTTATGTTAGAACTGGACGCAGAAGCTCTGGTTATGATATTGATGATATTATTTCTTCTGGAAGAGGTAGAAGAGCTGCTTAATATAATATGAAATAAAAATCAACTTTTGGTTGATTTTTTTTGTTATATAATGCTTTTTGTGATAGAATAATAGTAGTTTTACGGACCGGAGGAGATGTAAGTGCTAGAACTAAAAAAAGTAAATGCTAAAGTTAAAAGTAATAATTTAGAAATATTAAAAGATTTTTCTCTAAAAATAAAAGATGGTGAAATACATGTAATAATGGGACCTAATGGTACTGGTAAGAGTACCTTGAGTAAGGTTATTATGGGCCACTATCAATATGAAGTTACTTCTGGTGATATTATTTATAATAAAAAGAGTATTAAAGATTTAGAAGTAGATGAAAGAGCTAAATTAGGATTGTTCTTATGTATGCAAGATCCTACAGTAATTGCTGGTGTATCTAACTCTGAATTTTTAAGAACTGCTAAAGGGGAATTAACTGGGGAAAAAGTTAATTTATATTCATTTATTAAAGATATGGAAAGTGCTATGGATGATGTTAAATTAGATAATAGTATGTTACATAGATCGTTAAATGAAGGATTTAGTGGTGGTGAAAAGAAAAAGAATGAAGTTTTACAATTAAAAGTATTAAAACCTAGTTTTATTATTTTAGATGAGTTAGATTCTGGACTTGATGTTGATAGTTTAAAAGTAGCTTGTTTAAATATAAATGCTTATTTACAAGATAATCCTAAAACTAGTGTTTTAATAATTACGCATTATCCTAGAATACTTGAATATATTAAACCTGATTATGTTCATATTTTAAGTAATGGTCATATTGTTAAAACTGGTGATGTTAATTTAGCCTTCGAAGTAGAGAAGAATGGTTATGAAGGGTATGATTCAAATGA
>OCTW011542663.1_pt1 | contig 14429 bp, 8 predicted proteins | sample 1539671 | NCBI WGS metagenome assembly OCTW01 (sample SAMN02144230, study PRJEB22623) | gut metagenome | biome: sheep rumen | host: Ovis aries | place: New Zealand
CGGGTGAGGATATCTTTGATGAAATGAAATCCGGGGATGCGGAGTCTCAGAAGTGCCTTTCCCTGGCAGATTCTGTGATTTCGAGACTTCATGGTCAGCATGCAGTCCACTGGAAGTCGCGTCTGGAATCTGTCTATCAGGGATATGGCTGTGTCGATGGACGGATTTATGACGAAATCCGGTTCCTGGGGAAAAATGTGGAAAATAAACGTTGGGAAACGCCGGACCTCGTTTTCGATGATGAAAATGTCTATGCAGTTCCGACGCCTGGTCACCATTATATTGTGAGCCCTGGGGACAGGCTCTCCCAACTGACAGAAAAAGCTTATGGAGCACAAGGCGATTATCGCTTTGTGCTTCGGCAGAATCCCCACGTGCAGCATCCTGAATTCCTGATGCCCGGAACTCGGCTTTATTTCCCTGAGATCCAACATGGAAGGGCGGTTTCCCGGGATGAGGATCCCAAACTGCCTGCAGCTGTGAATGCAGAAAAGACGAGTATCATCTATTGTCATCGTGAAATCACGCCCACGACGCCAATGAGTGCAGAGCAGATCGAGCATTTTTGTCAGATGTTGAACCTGTTGTCCGAGGAAGCTCTTTATCAGGCTTCGGTCATTGAAATTCCGGATGGCTGGGCCTTGGTTTGTCAGGACAGCACTTTGCTCATTACAAGCGCAGACAATTTACCAGCGGTATCCCAGCTCTTTGGTGATCACGAATCCCCTCTCAAAGCATGGCTCGAGCATTTGGCTGCTCAGATTCGTGGCGATGTCGTGCTGGACAATGGCGTGAAGTTGCCTTTTGCAAGTATTCCCGGGCAAATGCACCGCAATCAGTGGGCGGCGACATCACTCAGGCGCGTCATCCAAAATCCCGGATTACAGCCACTTCGGGCAGTCATTCATTCTCAAAGTTTTTCTGTCGACTTGATCGATACCCGTGATGAGATGGTTCTTCGGCTTGAAGAAGCGGACTTTACTGCCATCGAATCCATGAGGGAGGCGCGTCTGCGGGATTTTTCAGCGCCCTTTGTGAGCAAAATTGCAGCCCTGGCACAGCTGTGGGTGTGCAGGGCTTTTCAGATCCCGTTTGAAATTGCATTGCCTCCTTTTGAACATGCCAATCAATATCCCGTCTCTCATGGGGATGAGGATGTTCGGATTCTCGTGCCCATCGGAACGCCGGTCTATCCCATTATGCCCGGTAAAGTTGTGGATTGCGGGCGCTATCCCGTCATCGGGTATGGCATATTGATTGAGCATGCATGCGGTATTTGCAGCCGTTATTCCAGTCTGGCACGTCTGAACGTGCATTCCGGGCAGTATGTCATGCCGGATCGGGTTATCGGGCGGAGCGGAAGTACCCATATTGAGGGGCAGCCTATGCTTCGGCTTGAAATTCGGAAGTGCAGCACTCCAAAGGATTGGCAGGGTTTTGCCGGGGCATGTTTGAATTATTATGACGTCATTCATCATGCATGGCCTGATTCATCTCATATTGAATGTATCATAGGTGATTAATTGGAACGCTTTTTGTGGATAATCGTTTGCCTGCTGCTCATCGTTTGGGGGCTGACTTCGGGGGTTCATTATGGAACGACAATTCTCCTGTCCTTGGTGTCTTTGGGATGTGCCGGATATCTGACATACAAAGGATTCAAGGTGAGAATTCATCCCGGGGAGACAGGATCTGTAGATTCATCCAAAAAAATCCTGTCACCATTTCATGGGTTTGGCTGCATTGGATGGATGCTCATCCTCATGATTGTGCTGTGCTTTCTGTCCATGATTCCCATTCCCATGCCATTACTTGGAATCATTTCTCCAAAGGCAGCGGATTGGTATCGTGAAGCCTGGGAACTCGAAGGTGTGACGCGCAACTGGGGATTTATAACGACCTCTCTGGGACGGACTGCCTTTGGGTTATGGAATCTCATCGGCGCATTTGGCGTCTATGTCATTGCGCTTCGTCTATGTGCCACGCGCGGTGCCATTCACCGGCTGAGTCACCTCTTTCTCATGGTCGGTGCGGGATTGCTTGCACTGCTGTTCATAAAATATTTGGGATTTTCCATTGCCCTGGGCGAATCGGGCGAAACTTCGGCATGGCACATTGGGCTTCCCATCAATGCCAATCACCAGGGTGCTTTGTTTTGCCTCTTTTCGTTAATGTCGCTCGGTGGTTTTTTGACAAAACGCCATCGGGATTCGACCGCCAGAAAGAGCCTGTGGTTCCTGTGCTACGTCGTTTTCGGCATTGCCGTCGTCATCACCGCCAGTCGTGGAGCCATCGTTTCCTGGGTGTTAGGCCAAATCCTGCTCCTGGTGTTCTTTTTTGGCGTTTCGAGAAAAATTCAATGGAAATATGGTCTTGCAGCACTGTGTGCAACGGGGATTGTCATCGCTGCCGTGCTGTTCATTTCCTCTTCTAAACTGATGGATATTCGCGACGAATTTGCGGAAACTGAAATTTCTTTTGTCACAGATGAAGTTCAGGATAATGACGTGACTGTCGCGTCAAAACCCATTTCAAAAACTCAGATGTATGGGGATTTTGTGCATCTCATCGAAGATTGGGGACGCGCGGGTATCGGACGTTCGGCATTTCGCGATGTATATCCGCAGTATCAAAGTTTTCCTTTTCGAAAGCACTTTCGTCATGCAGAAAATGAGTATTGGGAAATACTCATGGAATATGGGCTGATTTGGGGATTGATTTGTCTCATCCTGGGGTGTGCGGGTTTTGCGTGTTTCTGTAAAACCTTTTGGAACGCCAAAGATGAACGCCCCATGATGCTGGGATTTTTTTCCGCGATCATCGCCATAGCCATTCAGAACTTTTTTGATTTCGGGATGCGGTATTATTGTGTCGGCCTGCCATTCTGGATGTTTTGCGGTGCTCTTGAGGCGCGTCGTTTGCGCTGGAAATATGGCCGCATCGATCATGATCATTCCGAATTGGATAAAAAACGAAAGATTGAGTGGATCGCCGGAAATTGTGCGGTTTCGATAGGCATTCTAGCAGCGGTGGTGGCTTTGCCGGTTGCCGTGGATGGGCAGACTCAGATGTCTCTGCACAGACTGGCGATTTGTGTGACCAGACAAGGCGTTGCCGGTTGTGCCGATGCAATCGATGATAATATGATTCGCCGGGCCGGAAGTCACGAACTGCGGCGCTATATTGCTCAGAAACTGGTGCACGAAGGCGTGATGCAAAACAGCGAACGTCAGCAGAAAACCTGGGAAACTGCACGGAAGTGGTATACATCTGCAAGCCAAAAAGCACCCCATGACGCCTGGACCTCCATGCACCTTGGAAAATGCTGCCTGGCACTGGGGGATGAAACGTGCGCAGCATCCCTGTTTAATCGGACAGCACAGGATGATTCGCGCAAAATAACCGCAGCCATGCATGAAATGTCTGCACTGCAGCTTGCCAATATTGAATTGCCTTCAAATGCAGCAGCATTAAAATCGCTCATTCAGGCACTCATGGCCAGAAAACGGTATCAGGATGCCATCGATTTACTCGAGCCAGTTCAAACTTCAAATCCGGGACAATACATCGGTCTGATGTGCCTGGTTTATCAGAAAATGGATTTTGAGGAAGGTTGTGACGCTTTGCTCGAAACCGTACCCCCGAATGTCTTGACGCCGGAAATCTTTACACTTCGGGTGGATGCGATGCTTCGTGCCAGACAGTATCCTCAGCTTTTCATCTATCTCGAGAATTCCGAATCCGCATTGGGCAATTCATACGACTATTGGCAGAAACGTCTCTATACGAGCGTATTTTATGGCAAAGAGATGGGGGATGCCTGGTACCGCGATTACATTCCGCGCGTTTTTCTTAAAGTCAAACAGAAGATGAACCAGACTGCAAAAGTTCGCTTCGATCTCATGCTGTGTGAAGCCAAATATGCACTGGAACTTGGGCAGTTCGCGAGGGCCAGGGGATTTTCCGAACGTGCATTGGCGATGCGTCCAAACCACCCTACCGCTCAAAAAATACTGGATGCAGCCATCCTCGGTAAATAATTTTTTTGGTGAGGCAGCCTCGCCTATTCGCCATCGGCGAATACGGCGTGGCCGTGCGTCTATGGCTGATGGCCATACGCCGCACGAAGATCTTATCTGGCATACCCCAGCGAAACGGCATAGTCCCCCAGGACATTGCGCAGCATTTGCCTTGCTCTGCTCAGCCTGCTCATGACCGTACCCATCGGAATCCTGAGCTTCTGCGCAATCTCTTTATAAGACAGCTCCTGGATGTCTGCCATTATAATGATGGTCTTGAATTCACTGGAGATGCTGTTGAATGCATGCATAATCTCATCCGAAAATGCATAAAAATAGTTTTTGCCGCTTGCGGTTTCTGTATTTTCGAGAACGCTCTCCGTACTTTCGGAAGTTTCAAGTTCCCGGGGCTCATTTTCGTTCAGAATATTCGCGATAAACTCTCTTTCTCTTTTTTTGTGTCTGAATTTGTTAATAAATGTATTGGTCAAAATTCTAAATAGCCATGCACGGCAGTTGGTACCATCGTCAAATGACTCAAAGCTATGATAAGCCTTATACATGACTTCCTGAACCAGATCTTCCGCTTCATTCTCGCTATGTGTATATTTCAATGCAAGGCCATACAATGCCTTCATGTGAGGGAGTGCTTCCTGTTCAAAGCGCAGATTCTTTTCGGTATTCATAGAGGCCTTCAGTCAGACAGCGATTGTTTGTAAGGATGATTGCCCTGCCTCAGCATGAATGCATCATTTATTGAGATTCACATCCAAAGAGGCGAGTTTGAATAAGAATGAAGAGGATGCGTGCGTTATGCGTTATACACGCACAATGCCAAGGGATGCCGCATAATCATGCAGTTTTTTCCGGAGGATTTGTCTGCCCCTGAAAAGCCTGCTCATGACAGTGCCAATCGGGATGGAAAGATTGTCGGAAATTTCCTTGTAGGATTGGTCCTGCAGATCGGCCATGATGACGATCGCTTTAAAATCATCCGGAACATGCTTGAGTGCGAACGAAACTTCATCACTGAAGTCAGGACTGTCCTCGCAAAACTCATTATCCGGAAAGAACACATCGGATTTATCAGGTTGATTCTCATCGAGCTCTTCATGGAGATCGACACATGCACGTTCGCGTTGTGTATGGCGGTACTGAGATATATATTCGTTGGTCATGATGCGGAATAACCATGCTTTGCAATTCGTTCCTTCTTCGAACTTGTCGAAGTTCCGGTATGCCTTGATAAGGGTATCCTGAACGAGGTCTTCGGCATCTTTATCATTGTGGGTCAACCGCATGGCATGCGACAGTAAAGCATCGGATTGGCTCAGGGCTTCTGATTTGAATCTTTCATCTAAGGTCATCATTGAAAATCTCCATTTCGCAGAGCTCAGCAATTTGCTGGCACAGGTGGCAATAGAAATTTTCAGGCCAAGAAACAAAAATAAAAAATCCTTTTAAATTCAATCAATTAAACCATGATATTCAATGTAGGATATTTGGAATATTATTTAAATACGCAAATTACATATTCAAAATACACAAATTACATATTTTAAAATAGAGATCATCAGACAAAATGCATTCAACAATGCCAATCCTTAGGAGTGGCATTGTTTTTTCGCCAGAGATGAGGCATCTATGAGTTAAAACTCAAAGGCATCGCTGGCTTTTTTTTGCGTCTCATGAATCCACTGGGCCGGATCGGGCGCTGTTTCGTGGGTATTTATTTTTATGCCGCGTGCAGCGAGTACTTGATCCCGACGTGCCTTTTTTGCAGTTTCTTCCGGGGTTGGATGCAACTGATACCTCGAGGCCCGGTATATCGCTTGCCAGGAATACGGCAGCATCCATTGAGCGATTTCTGCCCAGTCGATAGACAGCACTTCGGGATGAGTCGGTTGGACAGAATAGTTCTGTATGCGTGCAAAAGCACGATGTACAGCATCACGCCCGAGCGTTTCTGTCATGATTGTCTGGAGCATGCCGTAAGCGGCTTTGGGAAGTCTTGCAATCAGATAGATGAGCGTTCTCGTGGCACGAGGATCCTCTTCTGCAAAGCTGTCCACAATACCCATGACTGCTTCATCATAGGATTGGAGTTCCGAGTGAAGATCGATCCAGAGCTCGGCTGCACACCAATAGAGATCACTATGATGTGAAAGGCCATGAAGTGCTCTGGAGAGTGTGCCCAATGCTGTCCAGGCATCATCCAGCTGTGAAAGTGCTTCCAGCAACACGACAGAAGGATCATGACCAATGGCGTTTTGAATCTGTTGGGTAAATTCCCACAGATAATCAAGATGATCGCGACTTCTGCGTGTTGCCAGTTTTTCTGCAAAAGCTTCCCGAACGTCATGGCGTTCGGACAAAACCCGGATGGTCTGGGATAAATCTTCGATCTGGGCATCAAATGCACAAAGTGCAGCTTCGGAAGCAATTGTGATATTGCCGTGATGCATGGCCAGTTCGAGCAGAGATGGCTCAATGGTCGGGGATTTTTTGGCGTACTCAAGCGCAGACTGTGCCAGAAGAAAATGCGCAATATCCAGAGATTGCTGCCATCGGTCGGGGGACATGCATCGCGGCGGTTCTCCCATTAAGGCGCATATTTTAGGTGGCTGATCGGCAGCCTGCGTCAATGCATGCTCTGCCTGTCCAAAGCGTTGTAATTGGACGGATATATGTGCCATCAGTAACCACAAAATAGGTTTGCTGTTTCCCTCGGCCAAATGCGATTCGACGATTTCCAAGGCTTTCCCATACTCGCCAGCGTCACTCCATGCCATGGCACGCCAGAAAACCTGAAAATCTGTTGCCGCAGGACAGTCCTCGTGTGAAGGCCAGAATGAGATGGGATTGGCCGGCATGTTGAATTCGACATTGCGGATCCATCCGGAATACCAATCCGGCTGATTGTTCTCACGCCGAATGAGGGCAGAAATAAATGGCGAGAAGGTGCCCTGAACAGGAATACGATTGTCGTGTTTTAACCAGGAACGGATGGCCTGCTGGGTTTGCGATTCAAGTCGGAGCCAACTTTCGAAATCAGATTCGGCAACAGGGGACTCGTTTTGCAGTGCTCGCTGCTTGGCAACAATGAGATAGAGCGCGTGCCGTGTGACGGAATTCATGAGACAATATTGCGCGTATAGCCAGGATTTTGGGGCTATCATGAGCAATCGGACATACCTTGGAATGACTTGCGGCGACTCATTGAGGAGATAGGCAATATCTTCTTTCAGGGACAGCCAATCATTCTGGTGCCAAGGGTGATCAAACGCCCCGATGCCGATTTCGTCCCACGCAGAAACATCGAAATCCATCAAGAATTCTGAAATGCAGCTGTTTTCATTCGCAAGAGGCGTTATGGGGGTGGATGTGCCTGCATCTGAACATTCCCCTTCTGCTGCCGTCTGGGCATCCTGCCATATTGAATCCAGATCTGTGATAGCCTGACATAAGAACTCCAGATCTGCATGATTTTTCATTAAACTGAGTAATGCAGCGGTGATTTGAACACTCAAAAGAATGAGGGATTTCGTGTCGAGTGAAGGGGCTTTAAAGGGGGAGAGCAAAGCAACTGTTTTTTGGGCAATTGCAGGGATGTCTGCGGAGGAAGGATTTTGAACGAAATATTTGCGCACCAAGGACAGCAGTTTTGGGGCATCTTCAATACCGAATGATGGGAAAAATTTGAAGCATTTGACAAGTATTTGCGGCTCAAAGTCAGGTGATTCCGGGGAGGGGGTTGTTTCTTCCGATCGGGACTGTATGGCTCGAGTCAGTGCTTTCTGGGCTGTGATATCAATGGTATGCGGATGCTCAGTCATATCTGGATATTAAAAAAGCCATGTAAACACATGGCTTTCGAAAGAAGTAGACGGAATGAATACTATCGATAGGTGAAGGTGAAATGGAATTCGCAAATGTTGAATTGATCACCTTCTTCTATACGCTTGGTGTCGATGCGGTGCCCCTGGAACTCGATACCATTTGTCGAATCGAGATCCTTGATGTAATAGGAACCATTTTTAAAAATGACAGCACAATGCTTTCTTGAAATATTGCCGTCCCGGATGACGAGGTCGGCAAGCTGGGACGAACGGCCAATGATATATTTGTCTTTTTCGACCGTGTAACGCTGGTTTCCAAAGATAATGTAAAGTGGTGGCTGTCCCTGTGGGATCTGTTGATTGCGTTGGGCATAAGCCTGTGGCTGTGGGATCATGGCTGCATTATTCTGCGGTTGTGCAGGCTGCGAAAGTGAAGCAAGGACCATCGGTTTACCACCGGGCATGGGACCATCCGAAACCGGTTCTTCGAAAATGGAAGGCGGACGGCGGTAATTCTGTGCCGGCGGGGCAGGAGGAATGCGTCCTGCTTGCTGCGAAACCGGGGCGGGTGGAATTGAACTCCCGGAACGATAAGCTGGGCTCACAGCATTGATTGGAGCTGGCTGACGACCGTAAGCAGGCGATGCAGAATGAGGTGAAATCGCCCCCCTCGCAGGGGATGCCTGAGGGGATGCGGCATAGGCCTGCTGCGCATAGTTGTTCTGATTTTGTGGCATAGGGGCAGGATATGACTGGAGATACGCGTTCATCGCTTCGTTGAGCAATGTGTCAACTGCACATCCCCGTTTGACAGCTAAATCAGAAAATGACTGCCAGAGCGAATCCTGACAATAAAAAGCCCGGCGTGTCGTATTATCGGACATGACTCCCTCACCATGAAAAACAATCATGCCAATGCATTCCCCAAGAATGACTAAAATGGCAACACAAGAGAAAAAGTTTAAACCAAATCGCGATAGAGTGCAATCTACTTTAATAAAGAGACTCTGTATGACGAAAGTGTTGATAAGCTCTGAGCCTGGCGCTTAGAGCCTGAAGTTAGTGGCGATACTCCCAAACCTCAAAGCATAATGCTATGACCAACACATCGGCAGTACATTGCTAATAAAAATGATTGGCGCGTATGCAATAGCGCCAATGCGCCAGGCGTATTGCCGGCTTGCCGGCAATAGCAGGCGCAATCACAAAATTATCCCGCCTTGCGCACGATGGCATGGAGCTCATCATGAATGATGCCGTTCGACGCGATGATGTACGGTACATGGGGATCGTAATCATCGCCTTCAAATCCGGTCACCGTACCGCCGGCTTCCCTTACGAGAATGACGCCAGCCGCTGTATCCCATGGCTTGAGGTTGATTTCCCAAAAACCGTCAAACCAACCGGCGGCAACACTTGCAAGATCGAGGGCAGCGCTGCCAGGACGGCGCACCGAATGAACGGCCATAGAAACGCGGCCAAAATTCTCAAGATTCGGGAACTGATCCTTGTGCGGGCCAACCGGAAAACCGGTTGCAAGCAAAGAACGTGCAAAATCGCTGTTTTGCGAGACGTGAATTTTCTGGCCGTTGAAATATGCGCCCAATCCAAAACCACCATAAAACTCATGTTTTTGGATCGGATTGTTGATGACGCCGACGACAGGCTGCCCTTCGACCACCAGACCAATGGAAATGCATGCCCACGGAAAACGATGCGCCATATTTGACGTCCCGTCCACAGGATCGACATACCAATACGGCTGATCGCTCTTTCGCGCCTCATGAATCCCGCTTTCCTCTCCAAGAAAACCAAAATCGGGCGTTTTTTGGGCGAGAAATTCGACGAGCAGAGCTTCGTTTTCGGTGTCAATCTGCGTAAGCAGCGATTCATCAGATTTAATCGATATTTCGCGCGGAACCTGCCAGAGTCTGGCGAGATTGTTGGCCGCCAATGATGCGGCTTCGCGCCCTATCGAAAGATACTTTTCGTAGTTCATGGCTAGATGGCGTAGTCGAGTGAATAACCCTGTTCTTCCTTAATGGATGAAAAAATCAAAAACGTCTCCTGGCGCTCAAGCCCCGGAAGCTTGGAGATGACATTTTTGGTCAGCGTTGCAAGATGATCTATGTCGCGGAGAACGACGTGAAGCGCATAATCATAGCGGCCCGTAATGTAGTAACCTACCTTAACCTCCGGAATCTGGACAACTTTTTCCTCAAAAGCTGCTATCGACTGAATTTGATGCTGGCTCAGATTGATTAAAATCAGCGCCTGAACATTGTAACCAATGGCTTTGGGATTAATTACTGCACGATATGCAGTGATGATGCCTTTCTCTCTGAGGTTTTTGACTCGATTCAGCATGGAACTTTCTGCAAGTCCATTCTGTGCTGCCAAATCTTTATTTGAAATATCCGCGCGCCGTTGCAGTGTCTCAAGAATATTTTTATCTAACTGGTTCATACGCTGCTCCGTTTTTTCCTTTTTCATACTTCACCCGGCTTGTGTAAGTGGGGTAACTACATCTGACACCCCGTGCATACACTATTATCATTCAATCCATCAATCCATGCAAGCAAAATTGAGATGATAATTCGGCAATACATTAATATTTTGAATTTTTTTCAAATAAAACAACGGGTAGTTCATTTCCACCCTTTCTTCCCCACTTCCCTATCACAAAAGATACAATTTGATATCTCAATTGAATAATGGATGAATTTTATTCAACTCTCGTTTTCTTGGTAGGTGGCTTGCGTAAAAATAACACTTACAATTACCTACACACACCGACAAATTCAACAGATGTTTATGAAACATAGTTGCGTTTTTGAGTGGGAAATTCGCGTAGATTAAAGCAAATTTGAATTTTCACAAAGCTCAAAACGGTATAAATATAAGGATGAAAATTCATTTCTGATGATGTGGCAGACGTCGCAGTTTGCTACATGATTCTTTAAGGAGAAGGCACACTTTGGTGCGATAACCAGAGAGAGAGGGTATGAACAAAATCCGATGCATGATTAACGATGTGCAGTACGAGATCGAGGGCCTGCCGCCCACGATGTCGCTGCTTCATTATTTGAGGGATGTCCTTCGACTGACGGGGACCAAGGAAGGCTGCAATGAAGGCGACTGCGGCGCATGTACGGTCGTCTTTAAAGATGCATCTGCCAAGCCCGAGCCGCGTTATCGCGCCGTCAATTCGTGTCTGGTGCTGCTGCCGATGCTGCATGGCAAGAAGTTCTATACGATCGAAGGTCTGGCCAAAGGCGAAAAACGCCATCCCGTTCAGGATGCCATTCTCGAGCATTATGCCTCGCAATGCGGCTACTGCACGCCGGGTGTGGCGATGAGCCTGTTCGAAGCCACCTATCGCCACGATATGACCAAGCCCTGGCAGTTCGATGAGCAGATGGCCGGCAACCTCTGCCGCTGCACCGGCTACCGTCCCATTAAAGAATGCGTCCACGCACTCGCCGGAACCGGAAACGACGAATTTGCCGACAAACTGCGCGAACCCGAAATGGCGCTCGACACCCTCGATTACGAGTACGACGGCGTTCGCTTCTATGTACCCGTGACGCTCGACGAAGCCTGTGATTTCATGTCGTCACATCACGACACGATGATCGTCTCGGGAGCAAGCGACGTCTCGGTGCTCATCAACAAGCATGCGCGCAAATGCGCGAATTTCATGTGTCTGATCAACGTTCCCGAACTCAAGGAAATCACCATCGACGATGCCGGTCTGCATATCGGTGCTTCGGCACGTCTGGCCAATCTCGAAGCCGCTTGTCAGGATAAGTTCGTGCCGTTCGGCCGCATCCTGCGTTTCTTTGCATCCCATCAGATCAAGCAGATTGCCACAGTCGGCGGTTCCGTCGGCGGCGCGTCGCCGGTCGGCGACTTTGCCCCCGTGCTGATGGCGCTCAATGCCTCCGTGCGCCTGATTTCTTCGCGCGGTATCCGCAGCATCCCGATGAGCGAATTCATCCTCGGTTACCGCAAAACCGCCATCGAAGCCGATGAATTCATCTATGCCTTTGATGTTCCACCGATTCCCGACAATGCGCGCTGTGCATCCTATAAGATTTCGAAGCGCCTTGAGCTCGACATCAGCTCGGTTTCGGGCACCTGCTACGTCGAAACCGACAGCAACAACATCGTGACGGTTGCCCGATTTTCGTTCGGCGGCGTTGCCGCAGTTGCCGGCGCACGCGCAAAACTGGCCGAAGCCTCGATTATTGGCAAGGAATGGAACGAAGCAAACGTCGAAGCTGCCGCCAAAGCGATGGAAGGTGATTTCACGCCCATCAGCGATATGCGCGCGAGCGCCTGGTATCGCAAGACCGTTGCATGCAACATCCTGCGCGGGTTCTATCTCGAAACCCTCGAAAATCACGTTCCTGCAAGACTTTACAGACCCACTTCCACGTTACAATTGGAGCAGTAAATCATGAAAGATCCCAATCGCATCAGTCCCCTTCATGAAAATGCCGTTCACGAGAGCGCGTGGAAACACGTGACCGGTCGTGCACAGTTCGTCAACGACATGCCGCTGCCGCCGCATTGTCTCGTCTCGAAAATCGTCGTTTCGCCGGTCGCACACGGCATCATCAAACAAATCGATACCTCCGATGCCCTCAAGGTCCCCGGTGTCGTCGCCGTTATCACGGCCAAAGACATCCCCGGCGTCAACGATGCATCCTCATGGGCGCACGACGAAGAGCTGCTCGCCTCTAAAGAAGTCAACTGCATCGGCCAAAACATCGCCCTCGTCCTCGGCGAAACCTACGAAGCCTGCGAAGAAGGCGCCGCCAAGGTCAAGGTCGATATCGATCCCCTCGAAGCCATCATCGACATCCGCGATGCCATCGCCAAAAACAGCATGCTCCCGGGTTGTCACATCATCGCCCGCGGCGATCTCGACGAAGCCTGGAAAAACGCCGATTTCATCCTCGAAGGCGAAGTCGAATCCCCGGGCCAGGAACACTGGTATCTCGAAACCCATTGTGCCCAGGCCGAAATCAACGAAGACAACGACGTCATCATCTATGCTTCGAGCCAGTGCCCAACCGGCGTTCAGGGCAAAGCCGCAGAAATCCTCGGTATTGACGCATCCCGCGTCGTCTGCATCATGCCCCGCATGGGCGGAGGCTTCGGCGGCAAAGAAACCCAGGGCGCACAATACGGCGGACTCGCCGCCCTCGGCGCATGGATCACTCGCCGTCCCGTCCGCGTCTGGCTCAACCGCGACGACGATATGGCCTGGTCCGGCAAACGCCATCCGTTCCTCAGCAAATACAAAGCCGCATTCAAAAACGACGGCACGATCCTCGGTCTTCACGTCGTCAGCTGGGCCAATTCCGGTTGGGCCGAAGACCTCTCGATGTGCATTCTCGACCGCTGCCTGTATCACCTCGACGGCTGCTACTACATCCCGGCGCTCCATTTCGAAGGTTACACGGCCAAGACGAATCTCCCGTCGAATACGGCGTTCCGCGGCTTCGGCGGTCCCCAGGGCTTCATGGTCACCGAAACCGTGATGAATCGCGCCGCACGCCGCCTCGGCATGGATCCCCTCGATATCCGCATCAAAAACTTCTATGGTCCCGCACCGCGCGACATGATGCAGTACGAGACCCCGGTCAAAAACTTCCGCATCCCCATGATGACCGAACGCGTCATCAAATCCGCGCGCTATTGGGAACGCAAAGCCGAAATCGACGCCTTCAACGCCAAGAGCCGCTACATCAAACGCGGTATTGGCTTCATGCCGGTTAAATTCGGCATTTCGTTCACCAACACGATGCTCAATCAGGCTGGCGCGCTCGTCCTCGTCTACACAGACGGTTCCGTCGCCATCAACCACGGCGGCTCCGAAATGGGCCAGGGCCTGCACACTAAAATGGTGACGATCGCATCGCACAACCTCGGCATCAAGCCCGAACACATCCGCCTGATGAACACGCGCACGGACAAAGTGCCCAATACATCGGCAACAGCGGCTTCCAGCGGCACCGACCTCAATGGCGCGGCCATCAAAAACGCCTGCGATCAAATCACCGCACGTTTGCGCAAAGTCGTCGCCAAACACCTCGATTTGGCCGACTCCGACATCGACAAAATCGTGTTCGACAACGGCCTGTGTCTCGCACCGGGCAAAGACCCCGTCGATATCGTCAAGGTCATCAACTGGGCCTACGCCGACCGCGTTCAGCTCTCGGCCGCCGGTTACTACGCGACCCCCGACATCTACTACGACGTCGACAAAGGCCGCGGCAAGCCGTTCGCCTACTATTCCTATGGCGTCTGCGTGCTCGAAATCGAACTCAACACGCTCACCGGCGAATACCAGCTCCGCGACGTCGAAGCGATTCACGACGTCGGCGATGCCATCATCCCGAGCATCGACCGCGGCCAGGTCGAAGGCGCATTTGCCCAGGGCTACGGCTGGCTCAGCTGCGAAGAACTCGTCTGGGGCGCCGACGGCTCCCTCAAGACCCATTCGCCCGCGACCTACAAAATCCCGACCTACGGCACGATTCCCGAACCCGAACATTTC
>OCTW013398959.1_pt1 | contig 14426 bp, 41 predicted proteins | sample 1539671 | NCBI WGS metagenome assembly OCTW01 (sample SAMN02144230, study PRJEB22623) | gut metagenome | biome: sheep rumen | host: Ovis aries | place: New Zealand
TGTAAGGTGTCATATATTAAAATAATAATAAGAATGGAGTGAATGTATTATGAATAATTTAAATAATTTAAAAGAAGAAAAAAAAGAAAATCAAAAAACTTTATTAAATCAAAAAATAAAAGTAGAAGAAGTGGAAAAATATAGTAAGATAATTACCAAAAAAGCTCTAAAAGTAATTGCAACAAGCGGGTCAATATATGCCATTAAATTGTTAGAGAATAAAGACACGGACACACTAGAGGACTTATACCAAGAAGTTAGCCTACAAATAATACTTGACAACTACACAATCAATAAAAATACTTTTAAGGTTGTGAGGTCTTATATTTATAAGAATTACGAAAAAACAGAACTTGAAATATTTACAAATGATACAGAAAAAACAGACATAATTGAAAAAACAATTGATAATACTTGTTACATAAGCTATTTGAATAATAGCAATGAAGAACCAAAAAAAGCAAGTAAAATTGACTTGAAAAAATTATATAAAGTTTTAAGTGCAACAGAAAAAAAGATATTTCAATATTATTTCATTAATAATATGAGAAAAATCGACATCGCCAATATGCTAGATATTAAAAAACAGAATATAACAACATATATTTTAAGAATAAAACAAAAAGCGGTAAAATGTATATAATAAAGAGGTGGAAAAAATGGAAAAAATAAGAATAAAAAACAATAGAAAAAATATATTTTTTGTAATAGTTGGAAGAATAGCAACATACATTATTATTGAAATGATTATATATAAAATATTGAATTGGGTATTGTGCAATTGTATTACAACTTTATAAATTTAATAAAAAAAAGGTGCTAAACAATAGCACTCTTTTTTTATGTGTTACTTTTTTTGATTTTATGGTGTAGAGTTTTTTTTAAATACTTATATAAAAAAATCACACTATATAACAAATATTATTTTTGTGATATAGAGAATTATAATATTTTTTTTGTGTTACTTCTCACGGTTATATTATGGAAATAATTACACGACGGAACGGAACGGAATGCAAAAAAACAGAAAAAAGTTGTGTTACTTTATACGGTTATACAATAGAAAAAAACACGCACAGAAAAAACAAAAAAAGTTTTGTGTTACTTTTAGCGGTTATGTAATAGAACAGAAAAAACACATACAAATTATAAAACAATTAAACTATTAAAAATTGTTAAAAAAATAGCATTTAATTAGTTTTATAAAATTTTGTGTTACTTAGTTCGGTTACATTATAGAAAAAACACACACTAAAAAAAAGAAAAATGTTTCACAGGAAACAAATAATAAAAAAAGGAGTGATTTTTTATGAAAAAATTTAGTAAAAATAAAAAACTAAATACAGTTTTATTTGGTATTTATGAAGATTTGCAAGAGTTCGGCATAGATGAAATAAAACACTATTACAATGAATTTAAAAATGAAACAGATTTTAACATTGCACAATATGGAAATATGCTAATATATTTTTATGACATAAAAGAATTTTATAAAAATGCTGGGTATAAAAGCATAGAAAAAATGAGTGATAGCAAGGTATGGGATATTTATAAAAGACAAGTCGGTTATGTTGCTAGAAAAATGTTATTAGAAGAAAAATAAAAAAGCTTGTGTTACTTTTTACGGTTATTAAGTGACAAATAATACGGGCAAAAATGAAATGGGGGTTTTTAAAATGAAAATTTTAGATATTAGTTTTGGAGATATGGTTGGAAATAGTATTAATTTTAGGAATAACGAGGAACTAAAAGGGCTTGTAGATTTATTTGCGAAATATTTAAAAGTGAAAAAATATAACTATTATGTAAACGACTTGACAATACATATAACAACGGCAAAATTCAGCTATGATATAAGCGAAAAAAGAACTGATAAATTTACAATAGTTAAAGAAGATTTATATAATAACAGGCAAATAAAATATGCACAAATAGTGCAAATATAGGGGGCGAAAATATTATGGAAAATTTAATAAAAGAAGAATGGAAAAATTTAGATAATAAAATAAAAGAAGAAATAAAATGGATAGTAAAAAGTCATTGGAAAAATGGAACGGCAAAAACAAATGCAATAACTAGAATATATGCACAAATAACTGATTATGAGTTACCATTTGATGAAAATGCAAGAGATATGCAAAGGGCAGAAAAATTATATAATTATGTATTAGAAAAATTTATATAAAAGGGGGAATAATTATGAAAAGAAATTATAAATATGAGTATATTTGCGAAAGCAATGGAGATTTAAGGGCGAATATAAATAGGCTAAAAGAATTGGGATATAAGTATATAGTAAAGGCAACAGATAAATGGTTAAGCAATTGGGGTGGAGCTGAAAACAGAAAACATATACAATTAATAGCTTGTTATGATAACTACGAGTTAGATAAAATTTTGGCAGATGTCAACGGCGATAATAGTTTTAATTATGTTGACTGGAATTACATAAATAATTATAGTAATATTTACGGCTGGACTAGAGGAAAGAGCTACACAGTAAGAAATGATTGGACTAGAGCATTTAACTAAAGAAAAATCGCCCTTGAAAGTTATTTTAATTGGAGAGGGTGCGAAGATTTTAATAAAAAAAGGAGTGATTTAATATGTTTATAGGAATTTTTAAAAATAATGAGGGCAAAATTGAAAACTATATATATTTTAGTTTTGAAGAATGGAATAGAGATACATTTAATCCATTAACAGAAATTATTGGAATGTTAGATTTTAAAACAAAAGGCAAAAATTATACAGAAAAAAAGGCAAATTTAGAAGATTTGGCAAAAGAATGGCAAGGGCAATTTGCAAGTTATAATTGGAGTTATGGAGAACTTGCAACAATTGGAGAATATTTTAACAAGAACGGCAAAAAATACGGACTTTTAAGAGAATTTAAAGAAAATGGAATTTGTTAATAAAGGGGTGAATTTTTATGGTAGATTTTAAAATAACAAAAGTACAAAAATTGTGGGAGCAAAATAATGATATGGCACATAATTACTATTTTATAATTTATGGGCGAATATATAATGAGGGCAAAACTAGAATGAGAAAATTTAAGTATATAGAATGGTTCGACATTTTTGATGTAATGGAATTTTTTGAAAAAGATTTTGTAACTAAAGAAGATGTTCGTGAGTATGTGGGCAATTTAGAGAACGGCTATTTATACGACATAAAAGATTATTATGATGAAAAAGGATTGAAAGAATTTTATAATTATTGCAATGAAACAATAAAAAACTATAATAAATTAATAAAATTTTAATAAAGGGGGAATTAAAATGGGATGGACTTATACTTATGTAGGAAGAAACAAAAAAAGAAAAGACATAATTTTAGATGAAATTATAAATTGGAACAATTATGATATAGTAAGGGCAGAAGAAAAGGGCAGTAATGTTTGGGTTATTGCAGAAAATAAAGAAAACAAACACAGATTTGGAATATTATATTTAACACACTATGAAAATGGAGATTTTGGCTATAAAGATATTTCAATAGATATGCACCCATATTATTATAATTGTAGTAAAACTTTTTATGAATTATGCAAAGAAATTTATGGCAATAGTGATAATGAGTACGCAAAAGAATGGCTAAAAGATTATGAAAAATATAATTTAGCAGAAAAAGAAAGAAAAGATAAAATAAAAAATCTAAAAGTCGGAGATAGAGTAAAATTTGGAGAAAATGTAAATTATGGAAATCAAAGGATTTGGACAGTAAGTCATATACTTAATAACGGCAAGGTTTTATTTGAAAATTATAATTTAAGAGGTTGGAAAAAGCAAGATTTTGAAATTTTAGGCAAAGATTATGTAGTAACATTAAAAGAAAAATATATAAGGGAGGCGATTTAAAATGGTAGAAAAAATAAGAAAATTTGAAAAAATAATAAAGGAAAATGATACGGCAATGTTACAGATAATAGTTTTATACAATATGAAATGTCATGATAATTATGAGAATTTAACAGATGAACAAAAAGAGAAATTATTGGGCATAATATATAACTACTACATAAAAGATGAAACATTCGCAGATTTAGGACATATAAGTGATATAACAATGGAAAATTATAATGAGATTTTATCATTACAAGATTTAGGTGAATTTGACGGTATAAGAAATTTAATAAGTGAAAATTTATAATAAAGGAGGCATTAAAAAATGAGAAAAGTAGAAATAAATATATATAAATTTAAGGAGCTGGAAGAAGAAATACAAGAAAAAGTTATTTGCAATTATATTGATACTTTAATTGCAACAACAGATTTTGATGAATTAAGTAAAAATAGCAATATGTATAAAGCATATAAAGAGGCAGAAAAAAATCAAACACCATGGTTTTTAGGGCAATTTATATGGACGTATTGCGAAGAACAAATTTTAAAAAAAATTTCAAAATTAGAATTTAAGAAAAATGGAGATGTTTTTTATAAAGAATAATAAAAAGGGGGATTTTAAAAATGAATAATAAAATTTTATATGATAAAATAATGAAAATATTAAATAACGAGGATAAACAACCAATGGTAACATTAGAAAACATAAAAAAAGAACTTGAAACAGAAATAATAACGGCAGGAAAGGTAAATAATAGCATAAAACAGGCATTTAAAAGATTACAAAATCAAAACATATAAACGAATTTTTACAACAATATGGATTTGCAAAAATGACAAAAAAAGAAATGGAATTAAAACAAGAATGGGGAATTTAAAAATTATAAAGGGGGAATAAAAAATGGTTAATAAATATGAAAATTGTTATATTTTAAAAGGCAGTTTAACAGAAGAACAAGCATTAAAAGAAATAGAAATTATAAAGGGATATTTTAAAGGAGCAGAAATATATGAAAAAGAAAATGATAGGAATGGTTATCAGGGCAGAAAAAAATTAGCATATAATATAAAAGATGAAGAGTACGGATATTATTATATAACATACTTTAAAAGTACATTTCAGAAAGCAACAAAAATAGAAGAAAAGCTAAAAGCTAATGATAATGTAATGAAATTTATTACAGTAAAATTGGAGGGATAAATTATGTATTTTATAAAATTATTAAATAACTACGGCGAAACTTTTGTGAAGAAATATGACAATTATTATTTCTACTATAAAGATTTAACTAAATTTAAACATAGTAATAAATTAAAAATAATAAGCAACGGGAGAGTGATTTAATTATGGAAGATTTAATAAATGACGCACTAAAAAATACTTCTACTGGAAACTGGATAATAGAAACAGAAGAATTAAGACAGGCAGGAATAGGATTTGATGAATTTTGTGATAGATTGGACAACGATTATAGAGTTTGCGAGTATGAATTAATAGATGGTGGAATTGATATTTTATTTTGGTTAAAATATTGTAAAAATGCAAAAGATAATGAAAAAGATAATGAAGAATGTTAAAAGTTGTGTTACTTTTAACGGTTAGTAAATAGAAAGGAGTTTTTGAAAATGGAAGAATTAAAAGGAAAATTAGTAAAAATGATAAATACTATAAATAATATGGAAGAAATGTTTGAGGAAGAAGATATATCGGTAACATTTGCACTTGAAGAATTAAAAGAGCAAGTTGCTGATATGATAAGAATTGTAAATAAATAAGGAGGGAATAAAAATGATAGTAAAAATCTATAATAAAGCAGATAATCATGAAATCGGCGAATTTAAAATCAGGAAAAACGCAAAGTCAGGAACAATACACGATAAAATAAAAGAATATATAAATAAAAATTATGGTAGTCAAGTAAGGAGAATGTTACCGACAGGAAAATACGATTTTGCAACAGGGACAAGTGATATAAGTTATGTATTATTTGGAGATAATTTACCAGAATTTAGAAAAATTTATTGGAATAAGGAGGAAGAATAGTTATGAAAAAAATATTTGTAGGAAGAATAAAAGATGTAACAGATAGAGATGCTTGTTTTTACATTGAAGATGACCATAGAGATATTTGCGACCATTTAATATTTCAAGGGGCTTGTTATTCAGGATATTATGAAGAAATAAAAGAGGCAATAGAAAATGATAATGTAGATAGTTTTTTAACAAGAGATGAATTATTAGATTTCTTAGATAACAAGGGCAAATTTAATTATTACATAGAAAAATTGACAAGCGAAAAAGGTTTAGCGTATAGAAAAAATATAATGACAGAAGAACACGAAATGATGAAAAATGATTACAACTTAACAGATGAAGATATAGAGTATATTTTAGATAATTATAATTTAGATTATGAAGATAGGGCAATTATAGGAGCAGTATACGATGACACTTATGAAGCAGGTTATGAATATGTTGAAAGTTGCTATACTATTCCTGATTATTTAGACGGTTATGTGGATTATGAAAAATTCGGAGAAGATTTATGTGAAAGTGAAAATTATTTAGAACTAAAAGACGACAGAGTTGTAAGTTTAAATTATTAGAAAGGAGTTTTTAATTATGAAAAAATTAAGAGAATATTTAGAAATATTAGATAAAATCAGCGAATTATTTGATGATTTACCTATGCTAAATTATGATGAAGAAATTGAGAGTTTTTATGAGAAAACTACTGATTTAATTGTTGACCATAAAATAGAAATAGAAAAAAGATTAAAAAATGAAGAAAATAAATTATTAAAGGAGGTTTATTAATTATGCGGATATAGGTCAGATGTAAGAATAAGAACAACAAAAGAGGGATATGAAGTAATGAAAAAATTTATAGAAAAATATATAAAAGAAAATGTAAATGAGGAAAATTTGAGAGGTTACGATTATAACCTATTAAATTCGGCAGAAATAACAGAGGCGGAAGATAGTATAACATTAGATTGGGAAAACCTAAAATGGTATGAATATAGTAAAGGCTATGAAGATGTTGACGCAATAATGAAAAGCTTAGATATATTAGACGAAAAAGGTATTGATTATCAATATATGAGAATAGGCGAAGAAAATGATGATATTGATGAAAAATGGAGTGTGAACAACGGCAGTTTTGATAGTTTCTATATAAATAGAAGTTTTGGTGGATAAAGGAGAGTGAATAAAATGGGAGATAAAGAAATATTAGCAGAGCTAAAAAGATGTTATGAATATTTGCAAGATATAATTGATAATGCAGATAGAGGGCAGTTAAAAAGTGTAAAGGAATTAGAAACAGCACAAGAAATAATGGCGAGAAAGTACGAAGAAGTATATAATAAAATAAAGGAAGAAAACGATATAGCTTTATATTATGAAGAAGATATTATAATATCTGATACTATATATGGAGCTTACGAACAAGGTGGAGAATCACTATCAGAAGGAGATATGGATTGGCAAAAATGGTGGGAAGATTCTCTTTTTATAGATAGATTTTAAAAGGAGTGAATAGTTGTGAAAGAAAGATTTAAAAGTTTTTTAGATGAATATGTGAAATGTAGTTATGATTTTGATGCTTATATTGATGATTTGACCAGCCAATGGTGCAACACAGGATTATTAGAATATGAATTAAGTTCAACAGAAAGCATAGATAATGTTACACATACATTTGATTACACACTAGAAGAATTGCAAGAATTAGGATATGGTAAATTTAATTAATTTAATAAGGAGGTAAAATAATGGAATATTATTATTTAGTAGTTTATTGCTTTGAAAATGGATATGGAAATGCAGAAGTAACAAGAAAAACGGTAATAATCAATTTTGAAGATTTAAGAGAAATAGAAAAACAATTGAATAAAAAGAATGGATTTCAAACACATATAATAAATTATACATTTATCGGCAGCAAACAAATACAAGAAGATAAATCTGAAACTATGGACTCAAAAGAATATTTGGAATATTTAAAAGAAAAAGTTGATAATTGGCTAAAAGAAGTAAAAAAAATTAAAGTTACGACTAAAAAGAATAGACTAATAAATCAAATGGTAGAATATTCACAAGATATGATAAAACAAGCAGAGCAAATAAAAGCTGAACAAAAAGGATTAGTTTATACTAATATATGCAAAAATTGTGGAAAAGAAATTAAGGTTTATAGGAAAAATATTAGATTTTGTGGTGAAAAATGTAAGAAAGAATATATGAAAAAATATAGACATAATCGTTATGTAAATATGTCGGCAGAAGATAAAGAAAAAATGAATGAAGAAGCAACTAAAAGAATGAGAGAATTAAGAGCTAAAAGAAAGGAGTTAAAAAATAGTGAAAAGAGTTGCCAATAAAGATATTACATATTGTGTTAATAAAAATTGTAAACAAAGAAAAAAATGTTTTAGAAACTTAGATAATTATATCTATGATAAAGACGGCAATTATTGGTTTATGGGCTTCTCAGAGGAAAGTTGTAATAAAGGTTATAAAAAAGGAGATTAAATAATGGAAGAAGTATGGAAAGATATTAAGGGCTATGAAAATAAATATCAAGTGTCAAACACAGGAAAAGTTAGAAGTTTGAATTATAATAATACTAAAGAAATCAAAGAATTAAAACAATATATAAATTGGACAGGACTTGCAAATGTATGCTTGTCTAAAAATAATAAAAGAAAATTCTATATGGTTGCTAGATTAGTTGCAGAAACTTTTATTCCAAATCCATTATTTAAAGAACACGTTATCCATATCTCAAAAGATAAACTAGATAATTCGGTAGAAAATCTTGCTTGGGCTTATATTAGCGAAGAGAAGCATCATACTTATAATAAAGGTTCGAGAAAAGGAAATCCTACTTATACAAAAATAAGTTATAACGGCAAAAATTATAACAATTATAAAGATATTGCTAAAGATTTAAAAATTAATCAAAGAACTTTCTATAAAAGATTGTATGAATTAAATTGGAGTTTATATGAAGCATTGGAAATTCCAATAGGAAAGAAAGGTGGCGAAAAAATATGAAAATAGAAGAATCGAATATGCGAAGAGAGGAAATAGAAAAGATAGTTAATTATATAAAATCAAAAGAATATGGCACAACAATAGAGTTTATAGAATTACAACAATTTACACATTATAATTTAAAAGATGAATTAGAGCAATATTGGTTTAAAACTAGTATAATAGCTAAAGTAAAAAAAGAACTTATAAATTATGGGGTGGTTTTGAAGTCAATAAGATATGTTGGATATTATATTTTAAAACCAAATCAAATTTCAAGCTATACATATAGAACTTATATTAGGAAACCATTAAAATCATTTGAAAGAGCTAGATTGATTTTAGCAAACACTAATACTAAAGAATTAAATAAAAATGATGTAAATGAATATTATTTAACAAGAGAATTAAATAATGTGTTAATTAGTAAAAATAATTCTATTATTGAACAAGAAAAATATGCAAATTTAGGAAAAAAGGAAATAAAAGCCAAATAATATTAATGAGGTGAAAAAATATGCAAAAGCTAATAAATATTACAGGTAATAAATATAATCATCTAACAGTTTTGTGTTTCGACCACATGGGTTATAGAAAGAATGGCAAAAGCAGGAGCTATTGGAAATGTCAATGTGATTGCGGAAATATAGTGGTATTAAGAAAAGATGAATTTATATATCCTTATAGCAAAACAAAATCTTGCGGTTGCTGGCACAGAGAAGAATCTAGTAAAAGACCTAGAAATACAATAAGTGGGAAATATATAAAGACAAATAAAAAACAAACAAAATTCTTAAATGAAACAGAAAAGAACTTTAAAATGGTAAGAGGAGAAAGGGGTCAAATAAATATGAAAACATATAAAGTAAAAGTAACTTTTATAGATGGTAAAGAAAAAATTGAAATAGTATCGGCAGAAGATGAACTACAAGCAATCGATTTAGTAATGGAACATTATAATTGTAAAAATGTTTTAGATGTAAAAATTTTTTAATTTTTTGGTTACATAAATTAGTTAAAAATAATTAAAATTATTTAAAATAATATATTGACAATATCTATATATTATTATATAATGCAGAAAAAAGAAGGAGCAAAAAATGAACGCTAAAAAATGTGATAGATGTGGAAATTTTTTTGAAACTAGTAATGGATTAATATTAGAATATCTAAGTGAAGTTGCGTGGATACCTGATGAAAAATATGATTTATGTCCAAAATGTCAAGAAGAATTTTATAAGTTTTTAAATAAATATAAAGAGGTGATTAAAAATGAAAAGAAATAAAGTTAAAATAGTTAAATTCTTAGAAGTTGAAGAATTAAAAGAATTAGAAAAACCGTTATATGAAAGGGCAAAAAAAGCTTTACAAAATAAAAATATGAGTGTTCCCGATAAAATCGCAGTAAGAGATTTCGTTATAGTAAATTTAGTATATGCAGGAGCTTTGAGAATCTCAGAAGCTTGTAATTTAGAATTGAAAGATTTAGATATAGAACATAAACAAATCTATGTGTTTAACGGTAAAGGTGGAGATAGAATTGTACCATTGCCAGACCAAACAATAAAATTAATAAAAATATGGTTACAAATTAGACCAGAATGGAAAAATAATAATTATTTATTTACAAATGTAAAAGGAACAACAAGACCAGGAAAAACAAGACCAATAACTCAAAAATATTTTAATCAATTATTTAAAAAATTAGCAAATGAAACGGGCATAAAATTAAGAGACGGAAGTTTACCTCATCCTCATACATTAAGGCATTCAAGGGCAATGGAATTGTATGATAATGTAGGTGATCTTCAATTAATTCAAACACTTTTAGGGCATAAAAATATTTCAACAACGCAAATTTATGCACAAGTCAGAGATGAAAAAGTTGCAGAAATGCAAAATGCAATTACTGGTGGACTAATAAATTTATAAAAAGGAGAAATACAAAAAATGGAACAGATATATATATTAACTTTCTTTACATATTATTTGATTGCAACTTTTGTTTTCTGCAATATTTTGTTTAATTCAAGAATAAAACTAACACTCGTTAATAAAAAAACAAAAGAAGAGAAAAATCCGTCAAGTATTTTTTTAATACTTTATTGTTTGTTTTGGATAATATTCATACCATTATCAAAATTTGGAGGAGAAGAATAATAATGAAAGATTTAGTTATTAATAAAATGCTTGACACGAATGAGCTTAATCGTTTGCAAAGATGTGCAAAAAATAAAGATAAAAAAGAAATAATTAAATGGGCGCAAGATTTTGAGGCGAGATTGGCTGAACTTTATCATAAAAGATACAAAGAATATTATTTAGAAGAATATGAAGAAAGATTAAAAGATATTGATACGGCATTATTATATGCTTTGCATTTTAATGAAGAAACCAATTTTGACGATAAGGCACTTAAATCTATTATGGATGATTTGGCGGTTACTATAAAAGGATTCTATGTAGGCGAATTTACCAGAGAAGATTATAGGCAAATGTTAAAAGATGATGGAATAAATATAATAGATATATAATAGGTGGTGTATTTTATGATATTACAAAAATGGAACGGCAAGAAACATAAATATGAAGATTATAAAGTTCCAAATGATTGGAATGTAAAAACATACTCTAAAAATATGAAAGAAGAAATTAATTGTGCTCAATGTGGCAAAAAAATTGCTTTTGGGGATTGCTATACATCATTAGAAATACACACAGAATTAGGTTTGGGATATGGAGTATGTGAAAAGTGCTATCAAAAAGAATGGCAAAGAAAATGGTTATAAATCTTATGACTTTATTTTTGAAAATGTAGAAGGGGAAAAAATAGGCTGGTGTCATTGGGAAGGAGATGTAATTCATTTATTAAACAAAAAAGATTATGGAATGAATATAGATTGCATTACAACAAATAGTTGGTGTAGTTTAGAAAATTACAAAGAATTTTTAGAAGAACAGGAGTAGATATGTTTGAAATAGAATTAAAATTTTATCATAAAGAATGGAAAGATTATTTTCATAAGCAATTTAATGAAAAAGAAGCATTAGATTTATTTAGCAAATTAATAATTGCATTTTCAAATAGTGAATGGAGATTAGTATATAAACCAATAGAAGAAAAGGAGTAGATATATGAAAATAGGTGATGAAGTTTCTTTTTTAGAAATCATACAAGAAATTGCAAAAGGAAAAATTAAAAAAGATGTAAGACTAAGGTATGAGTACGGCTTAACTTATAGATTATATATAAATGATTTAAAATTAATTGCATATAATGGCACAGGGTTATATGCAGGAAAGATACTAAATGATAAGTTTAAAATATTAGGATATTATGCAGAGGAGGACTAATCTATGGAAAATGAAATAAAAGTTGGAGAATATGTAAGAACGAGAGAGGGATATATTGGAAAATTAGTTGAGTATATACCTAATGCATTAAATTATTTAAAAATAGATGTAGGTAGAGAAACAATACATTGTGATAATTCAAGAGATAATTTTATATATACAAGATATGGATTTCAACTAAAGCATTCTCCTAATCTAATAGACCTAATTCAATGTGGAGACTATGTAAATGGAATTAAAATTATTTCAATAATACAACAAGCTGATACAATGAAAACAATATCTTTATGTGGCTTTGACAATGACTATCTAGATATAAAATTAAATAATAGAGATATTAAAACAGTTGTAACAAAAGAACAATTTGAATCTATAAGTTATAAAGTGGAAAGGAAGGATTAAAGATGGAATTAAAAATATACAGACATAAAATATATAAAGATATTTATTTAATAAGAAATTGGAGTTTTTGTGGAGGTTGCAAAGATACAGAATTTTATACAACTACAAAAAGCTTAAAAAGTGCAGTAGATAATATGTTCAGATATAATAGTGAAACTAAAAATGATGAATTAGCAACAGATTTTATGCATTGGGCAGAGAGCTTTAATAATCAATTAAAAGTAAAAATTCTATTAGAAAAAGAAATGGATTTTGATGGTTATAAAGGAATATTAAAAAAAGAAGAAACAGTACCTATAACTGATTTTGAACCTGTAATATTAGTAGAAAAAGTTTAGCTGTAATATACAGAGAAAGGATTTGAAATATGATAAAGAAACAATTTTTATTTCCAGAGTGTTATATTAATAAAGTTCCTTATTGTGATAAATGTAAAGTACAATTGTTGAACACGAACACAGAGTTATTAACATCGCCACCAATAAAGATTTTTCAATGCCCAAAATGTAAAGAAAAATACAACATAAGGGTAGATGAAATACAAGGAGAATGGAAATGGAGAGAAGTTTAGCTGTAATATACAGCAGTTAGGAGGAAGAAAATATGTATGGAGAATGGATGGACAAAATACCTATAAAAATAACAAAAGAAGATATAGAAGAATATGAAAAGAAGAAAGAAAAAAATAGAAAAAGACACTCTTTAAAACATAAAATAATAGATGCCAAAGATAGATTTGCTTTTTGGTTATTAGAGTTGTAAGGAGAGCAGTTAGGAGGAAGTATATGAAAATAGAAAAAGAAACAACAACAAAATATAATGAATATTATTGTGATATTTGCAAAGAAAGAATATGTGGTAATAATACAGAATTAACTGTTGAAGATGAAGATAATTATAATTATGGAGATTGCTATTATTATAAAACTTATAATTTTGATATATGTGAAAATTGTTTAAAAAACAAGATATTTCCATATATAAAAGAAATAATAGGAGAAGAACCTAGAATAGAAATTCGTGAAGGTTAGGAGGAAGCATATGTGTAAATATTGTGAAGAACAAAAGCCAATAAAAAGCATTAATTGGAATGGTGCGGGTGAAATTAGTATTGGTAAAAGAGGAATTTTATATGGAAAAGATGATGAAATATTTAATATAAATTACTGTCTAATGTGTCGGAAGAGAGTTGAAAGGAGCTGATAATATTGAGTAAAGCAGATGAGATTATGATAGATGTATTTGGACATATAAGAGCTGTAACTACAGGAATATACTATGATAAACTCAATGAATTAATAACATCTCTTGAAAAGAAAGGTGATGATATAAAAGATTATATGATATTTTGCCAGTCTAGAGTTGAAGAACCAATAAAAAAAATAGCAAAATATTTTAAAATAGAATATAAATCAACATTTTTGTTACCAAATGATACTTTAATCGTTTTAGCAAGAAAGGAAATATTTAAAACAAATTATAATATGAGCTTCGGCTGGATAGGAGGAGAAGATGAATAAAAAGATAAAAGTAATAGAATTGTTTGAATTAATATTTAATAATAAACAAATACCTCAAAAAATATTATATGACAATGAGGAATACGTTTTCAATGGAGAGAGTTTTGTTTGTTGCGACCACGATACAACACCTTTATTGAGTGAATACAATAAAAGTAGATTAATAGAATTTTTGAATGATGAAGTTGAAATATTAGAAGATAATACAGAAGAGATAGAAGAATTACCAGACTATAATTATAGCATTAAAGGGAATAGAGA
>OCTW011617926.1_pt1 | contig 14424 bp, 20 predicted proteins | sample 1539671 | NCBI WGS metagenome assembly OCTW01 (sample SAMN02144230, study PRJEB22623) | gut metagenome | biome: sheep rumen | host: Ovis aries | place: New Zealand
CCCGCCGTAGAGTGCGCCATCTCATGAATAGCGGTCGAATAGAACAGCTCGTCGCCGAGGAAATGGCTGCGCTCCGGCAGGCAGATGACATCCTTCGTGGGCGAGTAGTACGACTCATGCCCCGTGAACTTGATAGCGCAGCGCCACTCGCCCTGCATGATCATCCGCTCCAGCACCTCGTCCTTGGTGCCAGCCTTATAGTCATGCTCAGGAAGACGGGTCAGCTCCTCCCACTTCTCGGGAAACTTCTGCGCAAAGTCCGTCTGCGATATGTTGAACTCCGGCCATGCCCGCATCGAGAAATACTTGCGGCACTTCTCCTGCTCCTCCTCGTCCAGCTCGTCATACTCCTTCATCGTGATACGCTTGTGCTCATAGTAGATATTCGGCAGCATCTTCACCACGGGGAAGCTACCCTCGAACAGCGGCATCCCATTATTCTTCAGAATCACGTTGCCGTCCTCGTCCTCTACCATATTGAGCGATAGCCCCATATCCGTCAGCTGGTCGAAGGTGAGGAACAGCGGTGTCTCCCACCCCTTGATAGCGCACAGCAGGGTCAGGATGAAGTTGTTCATCCCTCGATAGGGCTTATTTTTGCGCTGATAGTTCGCGGGCTCCCCGTGTCGGGGACTGACCCACGGCTTCGTCCACTGTGCATCCTCCATAGCGTCGAGCGCACTGGTAAACAGCTCTGCATACTTCGCCTTCTGCTTGTCATTCATCTGGAAGCCCCGCTTCTTCTGCTGGCCTCCGTTGTCTCTTTTCGTTGCCATAACTACTTTAATTCTTAAATTCTTCACTCTTCACTTTTCACTTCCTTTACGCCGCCATAGCATTGACAATAGCCATAGCCTCCTTGTCGCCGGCGATGACTCGGCGCATCAGGTCGGCCACCTCCGCCTCGGTATAGGTCTTGCCTTTCGGGGATGGGTTGGGAGTGTGCTGCTCACGATAGAATGCACGCTTCTGCTTACGCTCCTCTCGCTTTGCCATACGCTCCTCGGTAGCCTTGTCCACGATAGCCTGGCAGTCATCCAGACTCTTGCCCTCGTTCAGCATCTGGCATACCGTCTTTGCCACCTCCGCATAGCGGGGACCGAACGTCAGGAAGTTCACGCGCTCACCTTTCACCGTCTCGTAGGAAGCCGATCCGTGCAGACTGACTGCCTGCTGATAGGCTGCGTCCGTCTCGGCGAACCCGCTCACCTTGGCGCACGTCTTGCCCTTCTTGTTCGTATAGGCGCTATACACCAGCTTGCCCGCCTTGGTTTCAGGTTTCACGTTGCTGGTTTCAGGCTCCTCCGTCTGCGGCTGCTTCTTGCGCAGCGTCACCTTCGACTTCGGCATAGTGCCATGCGGCTTCTTCGTCTCGCCCATAGTCACCGTCTTGGCGGCAGACTCCTCTGTCTTGGGTGTCTCCTTTGCGGTAGCAAATTCTTCACTCTTCACTCTGCACTCTTCACTTCCCTGGACAGTCCAGCCGCCCTGCAGCAGCTTCTCCACCTGGGCCACGCCCATAGTCATAGGCTTGCACTCGCCGTCGCCCATCTGGAACGTCACGCTCACCTTGTCGCCCTCGATGCTGTTGATTGTGTACTTGGCGTTACCGCCGTTGCTGATACTCTTGCCGATAAGGTCGGTCACCTTCATTGTCTCGTTATTCATAACTTCGTCCTCCGAATTGTTTTGATTGTTTTCCTCAGTTGTCTCTGCCTCCATGTGCTCCAGCACCTTGGCCTCGATAGTAGGCGTATAGCCCACCCTCGCCGCGCTCTCCATAAGCCAGCGCAGCATCTGCCAGTCGCGGCGGTCGAAGAAGTAGCGTATGCCCTCCGCTGCCAGCTTCAGGCTCTCGTGCATCGTCGTCAGTCTCTTTACGTTGTTCTTCGTCGCCTGCTCCACCAGTACCGTGAAGCCCGCCGTAAGCGGTTCCTTCGAGAAGTCGAACAGACAGTCGAAGCCGCCCCAGCCCGTATTCCAGCCCGGATGATAGTATGCCACGAAGCCCTGCCCCTTACGGTAGGCCACGCATACGTTGATCACGTTGAATGTCTGGTCACCTGCCGTCTCATGTTGATACGGCGTTACATCCACATAGAAGTCCATGTGGTCGATAGTCTTGCTTGCCATAGTCTCAAAAGTTTTTAGTCATACAAGTCAAACAGATACTCCTTCGCGTCGTCGTTCTCCGCAAAGGTTTCATAGAAGCGGTCGCACTCCTTGCGGAACTCGTCCTGATAGAACTCCACCCACTCGTCGCGCCCCGTCACGCCCTGGCGCTTCAGCTGATAGTGCAGGTCGGCCATCGCCGACAGCTGCGCCACGGCCTGCGCCCACGCCTTCCAGTTGCGCTCATGGTCACGGCGCACATTCGCCATTGTGTCCGTCACACCACGCTTGCCCGACACCCACTCGCCGATAGCGAAGTCGTGGGCAAACGTCCACTTAATCTCCTTGCCGCCCTGCTCAAACAGCCTGTTAATCCAAGTCTGCACGCCAGCGGCATAGCTGAACACGTTTGTAAACGTCTGTCTCAAAGTCTTCTGTTCCATAACTTGAAATTTTTAGTTCAAATTTTTGAATAATTTCCAGCCGTCAGGCTGCTCCAGATAGTCACGCTGCCTCAATCATTGGTGGCAGACTGTTACACTCGATAGCATACTGCACTGCATAGTCCAGCCCATAGAAGCCGCCGCAGGAGTCCACTTGCTCCCACTCTTCCTGCTCATAGTCCTCGACAGGGCGCTCCTCGCTCAGACACTCACGATGCACCTTCCAGCGCACATTCTTCTCCACCTCGAACCAGAACACGTCACCCCTGGCCCACGCCTCAATCTCGTCGGTCTCGCCACGCGATAGCTCGCGGCAGTCCTTTGTGCGCCACTGTTCCTCCGTCAGCCACTTGCCGTCGCCCACCGCCTCGCTCTTCACCAGCCAGGCGATGCCCTCGCTGTCGGCACACACGTTGCCATAGAACGACATGTCGCCCTGGTAGCCGAATCCATACGACATCACCTTCACCTCGTCCGTCAGGCAGTGCTCGATAAGGTCGGCCAGACACTCATCGGTCAGCTCGCCCAGCAAGTCCTGGTTGATAAGGTCGATGTGCTCACGCTTACACGTCAGCTCCACCATTTCGCTCCAGTGAGCCTCGATGCGTTCGTCCGTATAGCTGCGATAGGCAGGCTCCCACGTCGATAGCAGCCACGCCTTGCGGCTCTTGTCATATATGAGGGCGCAGTCGTAGCGGTCGTGCATTGACTCCTTGCCGTTGGCAATCAGCCGCTCCGTTATCTGCTTCGCGTCGCCATAGTACGCCAATAGCATTCTCATGCACCTCTCGCTCGACTCATAGTGCTCGTCCTTGCTCCTGTCCTTCGCATGGCGGTCGGGTCGTGCGCTGTAGCTGCGGCTCCAGTCGTCCATGTGCAAAGGGAAATCACACGTGCGCAGCGGATGGATAGCGCACTCGTCGTAGTTGACGGTCAGTCTGTATTTGCCGTCCGCGCTCACCTTACGGAGCGCAATAGGATATTGGTTAGCCATAGGTCACGCTGCCTTACGTACAAACATGGGCACCAGTTCCAGTGCCTCGTTGTCACTCACACGATAGGCCACCTTGACGGCCTTGATAGTCTTGCTGATAGAAATTTTCTTTGCCATAATTGTTTCGTTTTAATTGTCTCACGCTGCCATCTGCACAGGCAGGGCCATGTTCAGCAGCTGTTCGTTTACTTCCTTCAGGAAGGGCATACCGAGCCATACGACCGTATAGCCCCAGTCCTCGTCCAGAGGCGAGAACGTCCCGAAGAACGCCTCGCAGATCATCCTCACATCGACCATCACGGGCACGTTAGCCTTGTCGATAGCCAGCTGGTCTTCGTCCGACCAGTCACAGAACTGCGCCCCGTGCGCCTTGGCACACCGCTGCATAGCCTGCTTCAGATTCTCTATATTCGCTTTCATAGTCACGCTGCTTTACGTGTCACATACATCGTCACCCGATAACATCCCTCGCCATTGGGCAACTTCCACTCCCGGCTGCAGATAGCCGACTCGCAGTCGCCCATAGCCTGCTTCACCGTGCGGCGTTTCAGCGTCCGGCGCATACGTGCCAGGGGATAGTCGCGCTTCACCTCCTTCACGATAGCCTGCCAGCGGTTATACACCTGCTCCTCATCGTCAGAAGCCTGCATGATGTCCTCCGTCTGCCATGTATCAACGCCAAACGGCATCGTATATGTCTCGATATGATACTGATAGTCTGCCATACTCACACCTCCTGATACTCTCGTTTCTCGTTGTCACGAATCCATGCCCTGCGACCTTTCTGCTTCAGCTCCAGGGCATACTTCATAGCGTTCTCGTGCTTGTGGGCCAGCATATAGGTCTTGCGCTCCTCGTTCTCCCAGTAGCCCACGTCGTAGCCCGTCCAGTTGAACTCGTCTTCATGCTCCTTCACATAGTCGCGCACCACCAGACACACGCGGGCTGCAAACTCGTGCATCTTCACGTATGCCTCGCGGCTGCCGTCCAATGTCTTAGCCGTGAACACATGGCGGCTCTCGCCACCGTCCATGCGCACATAGAAGTCCGAATAGACGCCCTCCGAGCCTCCGAAGTCCGTCCTGTTCGTCAGCCACCAGTCCCACACGCCCAGGTCGATAGGCTTGTTCTGCTGCTGCCAGTCGGCATCGAAATAGTCCAGCTCGTCGTGCATCACAATCTGCTGCTCCTCCACGATTTTTCGGACGATGCGAAGAAACTCATACCACGTATAGGGACGCTCAGTCCCAGCCTGCTTCTTTGTTGCCATAGTCACAGCCCTCCCTCGCTTATGCGCAGAACCCGTCGAACGGGTCCCACGTATAGTTCAGTTCATGCGCCATGTCCTGCACGGCCATCTTTCCGCACTCGTCCATGTGGGCGGCAGCCAGCAGACCGGCGGCCATACTCACGATGATAGCACTCTCAGCCTGACGGCGTACACACTTGGGAGCCTTGTCCCAGATTTTCTTGATGATAGCTTTCTTGTTTGCCATAACTTGTCCTCCTTATCCGATTTTCACGTTAGATACTCCGTTGATTCTCTCTGCCACGCGGCGGTATGCCTCGCGCTCATAGCCGTAAACTCGCAGGCTCATAGCCTTGCCGTTGTAGTTGAATGTCATCTTTTCCATAATCTTGTGTAGCTTTTAATTGATTTGAATGTTTGTTTGTCTTGATAGTTCCCCACCCCTCTCAGGGGCGGGGATAGGGGCGGGGTCACGCTGCCTCGCGATACCCCTGCGAGAGAGTCTTGTGTTCGGCCTTGCGCTCCTCCGCCAGATCGAACACACCAGATACCAGAGCGCCCATCAGGCACCCGCAGAACCAGCCGGCGACAGGGGCATACTCATAGTTGCTCACATGGTTGGCGGCGATAGCGCATACCAGCCCACAGCCAAAGCTGAAAACAGCCTGGCCGATACGTTGAATAAACTTCTTCATACGTCAGTCCTCCGAATTTTTTAGAAATTATTTACGATGATTTCCCGAATACGCTCCGGCGCCATGTCGGGATAGAGAGTTTTGGCGAACTCGCATAGGATGTCGATGACCTCCTCGTGCGAGTACGTCGCCTTCGCCCGAAGCTCCTGGAACTTCGGGCGAAGTTCAAGTACCATTGCTGCCATAGTTTACGCCTTATTATATATGTGTTATTATTAGTCCGAACAATATGAGCGTACAGATAGTCAAACGTCGTCACGACGACCGCCCATAGTTGATAAACTTACGCAATATTTCTCAGTTCGTTTTGCGGCACTTACATACCACCACGCTGTTCCAACTGGTACGCACACCTACAACCATGTTGCCAATCGTGCCCGCTTCCTCCCGCGAATAGCTGTTTTTGCTTTTGCCCTTTTCGGGGCGGCGCGTCTGGCACTTGTCAAAAACGCGCTCCTCCTGACGCAGTGCGTCCATACGCCGGGCATAGGACATCGCCTTGCGTCGGTTCAGTTCTCGGATAGCTTGGTCGCGCATCATGCTTGCAGGGATAGTGCTGCATAAATCTTTCAGTGTTGCCATAATTCTCGCATTTAGTTTGTTGGGGTACGTGGGCCAGGCCGCCCTGCTTTCGGTCATGGTAACATCCCTTTCTCTCGCGCTGGAACGCAGAGCGCATAGCACGCCCATTCTTGCCCAGAGCAAGCCGTCTTAACTGTTTTGCCACCTTGACGCCCACGCACTATATCTCCATAGAAGCGTTTTTGCGTAGTCAAAATCCTCATAGGGGTCATACCCCTACTTCCATTGCCGTCACTCCAACGTATTGCGAGTTTCTTCCTCGCTCAGTCGTGCTTCACATCATGTCAAAGAGCAGGGCAGCCGTTTAGGGCTGTGGTCTGTAAGACCAACGACCATTGTCGTCCACCACCCGACCTTATAGGTCGGAGCATCTCGGGCACTTGGCTCAACCGCTTTGCGGTTCCACCGATAGGTGGCGAGTGGCATGGTTCCTCTTTCCCGTAGGGAACCCCGACGGCCTGCAATCGAAACTGACGCTCCGATATGGGTGCAGGATAGTGTAGGCAGCGAGGGAGTCGAACCCTCCGTAACCCCTATGGGGTTAAGCCGCTCCGACAGCGGACGCCCTACCGTAGGTAGGTTGCTTATGCAACCTTGGTCTTGCCGTTAGCGGTCTTGCTACCTGTGGTAGCAGTGCTCTCCTTGACGGCCTTGGCTGCTGCCTTAGCAGCAGCGGCCAACTGACCCTCAGCGTTGGCTGCATCTGCAGCCTGCTCGGGGACGTCCGACTGCTTGGCAGCCTTGGCTGCTTTCAATGCCTTTAGGGCATTGACCTGAGCGGTCAGCAGGTCGTTACGAACTTTCAGTTCGTCGGTGGTGAACACCTCACCGTTAGTCCAACGGAAGTTGAGCTCTAAGAGCTCAAAGAGCCCGTAAGCCGACCAACCTTTGCGCTCTCTGAGAGTGTACTTGTACACTCTCTTGCCGTCTTTCTTCACGGCTTTGCCGTTCTTGCGGACGGCTGAGCGGCTGATGACACCGGCCTTTAGGCCGTCAGCGGTGCCGACGAGGAGGAAAGGACATAAGTCCTTTAGCAGGTCGGGGGTCAGCAGCGACACCTTGGTCAGCCCGATGGTATCGTACAGAGTACGATAGACGGAGTTCCACTGACGCTTGGTCTCTGCTAAAGCAGAGGTCAGACTGCGTTCTTCGGCTTTAGCCGATTCACGAGCCTTGGCGACTTCGTCGCTGTCCTGCGGAAGTGTGCCCATAGCCTTGCCGAGCAGGTCGGACAAGCCGAGTTCAACCTTACGGTTGGCGACGATAGCAGCGTCTTGCTCATCGCCTGTGCCCAGAGAGCAGCGGAGGGTAGCGAGAGCATAGCTCTCGTTGTCGAAACGCTCCTTGAGGGTAGCGACCTTGTCGCTATGCTTCTGCTTGTCTTTCTTAGCTTTGCTAAGAAGCGACTTCACTTCCTCGTAGCGGTGCTCAATGTCCTCGACACTGGCGGGTACGGGGGCATCGTTCGTGGGAGCGGGGGCAGGGGTCTGCTTGCCGTTCTTGCGGTTCTCAACTTGCTGCTTGCTTGCAGCGTTCGTGTTCTCGTTACGTGTTGCGTCGTTGCGCTTGTTGTTACGTGTTGCCATAATGCAAATTGATTTTGAAGTTGCGCCAATCGACCATCGAAAGGCTACCCCAAAGAAAATGGTTTTTTGAGCGATTGTCAAGACCTCGTTTTTTTAGTCTAAATAACATGGTTATTTAGACTCAAAAAAACGCCGCAGGCGCGTGGACGTGGGTTATTATCTATCGTGACGTGGGCGCCCAATTTACGCGGGCCCACAGCGCGACCACACCAGCCCACGTGACCGCCCAATTTCGCGTTTAGGGACGCCCATTAATCCCTCGCGTGGTCGCCCACGATGAGCCTCGGATGGGCACCCACGTCGGGCTTCGCGTGGGCTGCCACTCGCGGTTAGGTGGACGTCCACATCACGGCGGATCGTGGGCTTCCACGCGCCTCGCCTGGTCCCCCACCCTTCGCGGTTAGGGGCTTCCACAACAGCCTTGGTGGGCGTCCACTCAGGTCCCGTGCCCCTCCACTTCGCGTTTAGGTGGACGTCCAAAGTTCGGCAACCCATTGGGCGACCACAAAAGGCTCTGGCCGCCCACCTCTCACGCGATATGGGCGTCCAAAATCAGCCGACCACAGCGACCCCTATTGGGCGACCCCATCAGCCCACGAAACGGCTCCCCATTGGGCGACCACACCAGCCCACAACCCCGACCCCCATTGGGCGTCCACGTCATGCCACGATGTGACGCGCTGCGGTCTTGATTACCATCCTTCGTGACGCAGGCAGGCACAAAAACAGAATGTATCGGTGGACTCCCCTGCGTGCGCCCTGATGGACGCGCAATTTGCGACCGCGATGTGGGTCCACGTATATGGGTGGCAACGAAAAACCCCCACCCCGTAAGGGGTGAGGGCTGCTCGGTTGGAGGTGGCTAAGCCTTTAGGCTTAATCAACCCAACTCGTCATCTCGCAACTTGCGACTTCAACGACTTTGTCGTTGGGTTCGACGATTATGCCTGCATCGACCAAGCCCCATAACTGCTTTGCAGTTAGCTTGTGTGGCCCAAACAGGCAGCACTCGTTGTACATGGCTTCTCGCCAGTTGCTATGGATATTATCCATAGCTGCCTTGATGCCCTTGCGAATGGCGATGCTTTTGCATCGAGCCTTGATGTGATACTCTCCAAACTCGTAGAGTTTGATTCTCGTATTTGCGTCCATGACGTTCACGGTGACGTCGAAAAATCCGTACTTCATAAAATTGAAAATTTTATGAGGGGGCTGGGCGGTTCTGCCCTTAACCCCCTCGGGGTTAAACATTCGTGTGGGTGCTCACTCGCTTGGTTGCTCACTTGCCTGCCTTGGCTTTGCCGTTAGCCTTTGCCCCTTTAGGGGCAGCCTTGGTGGTCTTGGGCTTGCTTTCGCCCTTGGACTTACCACCCTTAGGGGTGGTAGCGGGCTTCTCGGCAGCGGCCTTCAGTCCTGCAAGGACTGACTCGGCGAATACTCGCTCACGCTTAGGCTCGACCTTGGCGAGCGATGTCTCGATAGCTTTGCTATCGCCCTTCACGAGGTTGCAGTCGGTCAAGATTGCTATTGCAATCTTCTTGCGGTCTTCGGCTTTCGCCACTTCGTCAAGGTCCTTTAGGACCTTACCAGCCTTGCTCGTCACGAAGCCCCAAATCAAAGATTTGGCATAGCCCCTCGTATGGGGCTGGGTAGCAACCGACCCGAAGGCGAAGCCTTCGCGAGGATTCTCGCCCTTGTGCCCAAGGGTGTAGGCTACCACGAGGCTGACGGAGTGATTGAAAATCACTTCGTACATATCTCGGGTCTCGACAACTCTCTTAGGAGAGTTGGCCTGGGGGTTCTCAACCTGCTGCTTTGCAGCCTTCGTGTTCACGTTCTTGCTCTTTGCGCTTGTTGTTTTCATAATGCGTAAGTTTTGATGCCCTGACCGGCGGACCGCCGTTTGGCTGAATGCCGATGCAAAGTTACGGCAAAACCACGCAGGCGCGAGGTTGGCGACTTTAACACTTGGTTTAACATTTCATGGAAATGTTAAACAAGTGTTGGGGCCTCGCGCGCGTCCACGCAGTTTCGGCTTTCGGCTCGTTCCAGTTTCTCAACCCCTTAAGGGGTTGGCCGTCTGGCTCGGTTCGGCTGGCTTGGCGAGGTCATCCCATGCACACTCACTCCCTTAAGGGAGTGCCTATCGGGTGGCGGTGACGGTGGGAGAGGACGGAGCGCAGCAGCACTCACTCCCTTTATGGGAGTGGCGGTCGTATGGGTGGCGGTCAGTCGGTCAATGGGACGCCCAAGCATATTTGCACCCCCTTAAAGGGGGTGCGCACCCACCCCAAGCCCCCAGCGAGGCGCTGGATGTTCTTTTGATTCGATTAAAAAAAAAGAAAAAAAATGTTGTTTGGATGATACTTTTTATATCGAACAGAAACAAAAAACAAGCAGGGCTTTTAATATTTTACCCTGCTTGTTTCGGTATCTGTTTGTTTCTGTACTAATTCTCTTGCGCGGTTCTGCCGCCCTATACCTTATTATATATATAGGAAATCTGTCATCCCTTCGTCAGACAGATACGGTCGAGCCTGGCAGCGACTTCGGCCAGCCGCAGGTTCAGACTGTCGCAGTCCACCTTACTTATATTACCATAGGTAACGCTCTTCTTGATAGACATCACGTTCTGGTATTTGCTGTCAGACCACCCAAGAGTAGCCGACACGAAGGGCTGCACCATAATATAAGGTTTCAGTTTCTGCTTGATCTGCTGAACACATCCGAGCGAGTAGTGAGCGCCGTTGGCTTTTTCCTTATCGCTACTCGTGTCGTAGATGATGAAGATATCTGCCAGTTCGCGTGCCAGTTGGTGCAGTCCGTCCTCCAGCAGGCTGATGCTTTGTTCGCTCAGCGTAGTTGGTGCTCCGCTCTTGCTGTCGGGTGTTCCGCACAGTGCCTTGCTCAACCGCTGTGGGTTCAAGTAGGAAAGTCGTGCCAGCCCTGCCACCTTGATGCCGTCATTGTCGAGGTAGTCCTTCAGTTGTCGTACCGTAATCTGTATCATTCGCTGTTCCATGTCGTGTAGCATTAAAATAAAAAACCGCTGCAAAGATATAATGTATTTTTGAGCCTACCAAACCTTTTCCCAATTATTTTTCTTCGGGGGTCGTTTTTTAACATTAAGAGCCACGAGAGCAGAGACCATGAGCCGCCGTCGCCGTTCTCCCCGCAGCGGTACAGGGTCAGACTGCTCCGAAGGGTTGATAGTTAAATAGAGTTAAACGTGTGGGACAAATTTGCGATAAATGCCCAAAGATTGATAATCAGATAGTTACAATGGTAAAATTTTCAATGTTCAATGAATCTCGTCTTCCCCTTGGCTACGGGCTGGTGCTTGCCGCCCTGGTATTTCAGGGCCATGCGGGCGCGGATGGGCGGGTCGTCGGGGTGGCGCTCGAAGCTGCGGCGCGAGGGGTCGAAGCGTTGGTCGTCGATGACCTCGCGCTTGAACGACTTCGTGGGACAAAACTTTAGGCGCTTGGTGGGCGGCAGGTGACGCAGCTCACTCTTTCCTTTGTAGGTGTACCAGTGTTCCCGTTCCGGCAGGTCCTGAGTATAAAAGGTGCCGAAACTCTCGATGGGCACGCAGCCAGCACCCTCCGCCATCTGGTAGCGGATCTCATCGAACGTGGCCGACAAGACCTGCTCCACCGTAGCCCGGCAGATGCCGCTGCGCTTCACCACTGCGGCGATGAGTATGCCTTTGTATTTTCCTGGGGACATCGCTTACTCGTTGGGGTTGACCGTGCCGAAGCCTACCTTCTTCTGGACTCTTTCGTAGTGTAATGGCATGTTTCTTTAAGTGTTATGTCCGTGATGCGTGACGATTGCGTCACCGTTCTGTAAAGAATATATGAGTGATGTGTGAGGGTTGCAAGGGCAAAGTCGTTTGGAACGCATAGGTTAAACTGCGTTAAAAGTGTGTGACAAGTTTGCTGGTTTTGCCCGAAAGATGATTGTCAGGGGATTACACCGTTAGCCGGAAGTCGTTGGCGCGAAGGATGCAGCAGTCACGGAGTTTGCGCGTCTGGCTGCTGGCAGTGAATTGGACGAGCCTGGTACCGGCGGCGACATCGACGGAAAGGGTGACGCATTCCTCGCCAAGGATCACGTCGCCATTGCTTGCTGCTATGTACCAGACGCGCCAGGGTATGCGCTCCATGACTTGCTCCACCTGGTAGCCCCCTTTGCCGTCGGGCAGGCGGCGGGCCACGAGCCGCGTGCGCTCGGCTACGCGACGAAGCTCTGAGAGTGATAATGTTTTAAGTTGTTGTGCCATATTTCTTTCGTTGTTAAATTGCATTAAATGTGTGTGACAAATTTGCGGGTTTTGCCCGAAGGCTGATTATCAGATAGTTACAACGACAAAAGTTAAGTCTTAAACACATAGCGCAGCCAGGCATAGAGGCGGCGGTGCTTCAGGTAGTCCTGGTCGCGCTCGTGGTCGTAGGCCTCCTGCTCGAAGCTGATGGAGAGGTAAGCGCGGCTGCGACTGCGGGTGATGGCGAGGCGGATGATATACTCCAGACCATACCAGAGGTAGAACAGCAGGAGCAACATCTCCAGCTGCTGCCGCCCATGGATGCGCTCGTGACGATCGGTGACGGCTGAGTACCATGCGCTCTTGCGCACGAAGATGAAGGGCCAGATGGTGACGGCCTTAAACCTGGGAAAGGGGATGATGTTGTTTCGGACGATAAGCATCGTTTCTTTTTTTTTCGAGATTTCGATGTTTCGATATATCGTTATTCCTACACCATGGCTAACGCCGGAATACCCCTAACCACCAACGGCGGGTGATCCAGAGGGCGGCGGCGAGGACGATGCCGATGGCGAGCCACTGCAGGCGGTCGGTCCAGCGGCGGTACCACGGACGGTTGTCTTGGGGCACGGGGGTGACGGTGTGGCGGGCGGAGTCGGTCTGCTCGCGGTGGCTCAGGGCGGCATCGAGGCGCTGCTGCCAGATGCTGTCCTGAAGGGCGAGGGCGGTCTGCAGGCGGTTCTCCATCTCGCGCTCCAGTCGCTGCTCATAGAGCTGCTGCTCCTGATGGAGGTCGCGGCTGATGGTGCGCTGCTCCTGACGGACGGCGCGTCCCAGCGAGTCGGTGGTGGTGGTGACGGTCTCGGTGATGAGCTCCTTCTGGTCGGTGCTGCTGTGCTGCTCCGAACTGAACTGGCTAACGCGCTCGCGGAAGAGGGAGTCCATGCGCTCATGCCATGATGTCATGTGGGCATCGACGGCAGCCTGGATGCTGAGCGTGTCGATGGCACTGTGGTGATGCTCCGTGCTGTCGATAGCCTTCGGAGAAGCGCAGGAGCCGAGCAGGGCGCAGAGGATGATGGCGAGGACGAAGGTCACGATGTAGGTGGCACAGCCGAAGATGGCATGTGCGTAGCACAGCTGCTCCTGCTCCTCGGGCGTGAGGTTCTTCATGTCCGGCAGTTCCTGCGGCATGAGGTCGATGGGGTTGTAGGGATTGTACATATCGCTAATATATTTTCGGCAAAATATCCGTTGGAAGCATGAAAGACAAGGGCAGCCGCCCAGAGTGCTACAACGGGGCGGCTGCCGAAACGAGAGGAGCTACACGCGAGCCTCCCGATGGTTTGCCGGAGTGACCGGCAAAAACAAACTACTTAAAAACTAATCTACTAAAACAAATCAAAAAACTTATGTCACCCGCTTCACAGCGGCAAAGAAATTGTTGAACAAGAGGCGCCTCGCGGCGGTTATGAAGAAATTCATCCTATGTGGGTAAGAAAGGATTCGGACCTCCTCAGGCGTTAGCCAGCAGATTTACAGTCTGCCCCGTCTCTCCAACTTCGGCGCTTACCCAGGAAGCGACGAAGACGCATGGAGGTGGAATGGGGATGGAGGAACCATGCGTTTTATGGTGGCGTAACTTCGTCGCAATATGTTTCTTCTTAGTCGAAATGACAAATTTGCCGCTGCAAAGGTACTCATTTTCTGTGAGAGCAAATCAATGCGCCCCATTAAATTGACGGGCAATTTTTGTTTGCTGACGAAGAATCATTCTGAAATGCCGATGCACAGGGCATTCCGTGTCGATAAAGTTTTTCTGACGGTTTGGCGGCACAAACTGAATATGTGATTTTGTCGCATCTATAAACATTTGTATATCAGTTTGTTACAATATTTTTTGCGGTAAAAATGCGGTAAATGTAGAATTATTACTATATTTCCATATAAAATTTAATTAAAAAAAATATCACAAAACGTATATTTAATATTATAACTAATTGATAATCAACCTCTTTTCTTCTTTAAATATCTCTAATTATAATTTAATTTGGGGTGCGGGGAATTTATCGTGCGTGTATGATTAGAAACATGTAATAATTATAAAGAGAAAAGTTTGGTATGTTTTCATTCCATTATGCGAAACTTGAGCGCAAGCGGTATTTTAAATAATTGATAGTCAACGCTTTAAGTTTTCATTCTTAGTTTGTAGGCAACTGTAAGCGTTCTAACTGACTTCTCTAAAAAGAACTTATAACTATCTGATTATCAGTACTGTTCTCACAATTTGTAAGCAACTGTAAAGGACATGGGTCTGGCAAACTGAACAAACATGCCGGATTGACATACTCTCACCCCTGAAGGAATGAGATTCTTGGATGCAGGCGTGACCGCGAAGAAGCGCCAACGGCGTTCTTTGACTTACTGACACTCTCCAATTCGGCAATGCCCTGCCGAAGAATATTGTTGGCTGCAAGCAAGTCCCGCTTGTGGACT
>OCTW013384940.1_pt1 | contig 14421 bp, 11 predicted proteins | sample 1539671 | NCBI WGS metagenome assembly OCTW01 (sample SAMN02144230, study PRJEB22623) | gut metagenome | biome: sheep rumen | host: Ovis aries | place: New Zealand
GTCAGGATAAAGGGCGACCTGGATTACAGGAGCCCCATGCAGTACCGCAGGGACTTGGGTCTGCTGGCAGCGTAGGATGGATTCGGTCCAGGATTCCCACCGCAGTCCCTTCCTGGCATGAAAAACTCGTCATGATCATAGAAGCAAACCTCGAGCTTGCGGACAGGATGGATGCAGCCTAAGATAGAGCGCCAAACGATTTCAAGACTACCCGGCCGGGCCCCTCGCTCGGCCGAGCAAGGGGCCCGGCGCTCGCTTACGTATTGGTTACACCGGCATTCCTGCCACTGTCTATCGTTACTCCCCTGTCTGCTATTCGCTGATATTTCCGTCATCTGCCAGTATGTTCGCAATTCGCTCGCTGGCATAGCCATCGCCATAAGGGTTGCATGCATGCGACATTTCTGCATACTCATCAGCGTCGGAGAGAAGTCTGCTGAACTCACTATAGATAGTACTTTCGTCAGTTCCTACAAGCTTCAATGTACCTGCGGCTACCCCCTCAGGCCGTTCTGTCGTATCGCGCATTACTAGCACGGGCTTTCCTAGACTTGGAGCCTCCTCCTGAATGCCGCCTGAATCTGTAAGGACCAAGTAGCTATGTGCCATAAAATTATGAAAGTCAAGTACATCAAGTGGCTCTATTATCCGCAGCCGTTCAAAACCATCAAGTTCTTCATGCGCAGCACGCCTCACAAGTGGGTTCATATGTATGGGATAAATTGCTTTGGTATCAGGATGCTCCTCCATGACGCGACGAATCGCCTTGAACATGTTATGCATAGGTTCACCCAGATTTTCACGGCGATGTGCCGTGATAAGAATAAGCCGTGAATCTTTCGCCCACTCAAGCTCAGGATTGGAATAATCATCCCTCACTGTAGTCCTAAGGGCATCTATACCTGTATTTCCGGTGATCCAGATTTTCTCCTCAGACTTGCCCTCAGCAACAAGATTTTGCTTTGATACATCCGTGGGCGCAAAATACCAATCTGCTATGATGTCCACCGCTTGCCGGTTGAACTCCTCTGGCCAAGGGGAGTATATGTTATACGTACGTAGACCTGCCTCGACATGTCCTACCGGTATCTGTAGGTAAAAGCATGCCAGACCAGCTGCGAAAGATGTAGTCGTATCTCCGTGGACCAAAACAGCATCAGGCTGCTCCTTCTCTAGTATAGGCTTTATGCGCGTGAGCACATTGCAAGTAACATCGAAAAGCGTCTGACCTGGCTTCATAATATTAAGATTATAGTCGGGTATTACATCAAAGACATCAAGCACTTGCTGCAGCATTTCCCGATGTTGCCCAGTCACTGTTACTATTACATCAAAATCGTTGGAACGGGCTTTGAGCACGTTCACGAGCGGACACATCTTTATCGCCTCTGGTCTCGTTCCAAAAACGAGCATCACTTTCTTTCTGGGCATAACATTATCCTTTCTTTATATGCTTCTTTGTATGCCGCGCGCTGCCATCATGAAACCTTTTTACTCCATCAAACACAGCGGCCATAGTACCGTCTTTGAGAACAACCATTGTGCCTATATACACGATAACGCCTACAATAATTTGGAGCACCAGTACCGCTCCCTCATGAATGGATAGTTTACTCACCATAAGCACACATGCTGCCATCACCACTGAACCGATAAACGGCTTTGCAAGGTCAGCCAGTTGATCACGAAGACGATAGCCAAGGACGCGAACGTTAGGTACGAGAGAGACTGCACACGATACGGCACCTGCAACAATACTACTGGCAGCAAGGGCAATCGGTCCAAATGGAATGCTGGCAAACATGAGACAGAGTTCATCTGTTTTACGAATAATCTCAAGCTTTAACGTAGTCTTGCTATCACCCAATCCTCTCATTGCCTGAGCTGTAACGATTTGTATGGGCTGAAAAGAATACGCAATAGCAAAGATGCGCAGGTATGGTATACATCCCGTCCAAGAGTCACCAAGCAGCAGCAGCACAAGAGGAGACGCAGCGGCAGCTAGACCAAACATCAGCGGGAAAATAGCAAAGCAACTCGCACGAACTGATCTGCGAGCTATCGTGAGTACGCGATCAGGATTGTCTTGCACGCCAGAGAAGGTAGGCAACATCACCTCCTGCATGCTTCCTGTAACTGCAGTCATCGCAGCAGTCGGGAATTGATTTCCCCGATTGAAAAGTCCCAAAGTCGCCGCGTCAAAGATGCGACCAACTATCAAATTCCTCAAATTAAGGAAAATCTGTACTAGTAAATCTCCGATAAGTACATTGACCCCAAAGCCAAACAGCTCTTTTATAGAGGATAGTGAGAATCCAAATCTAGGCCGCCAATGCAGTGTAAAGACAAGCACTATACATACAAAGAGCTGATTCCCAAGTTGTTGGGCTACAAGTGCCCAGACGCCTCCTCCTGCTAATGCCAGCGCTATACCACAAGCTCCCGAGCATATTGCAGTAAAGAGATTCGCCACGAATAGTTTTTTAAACTGAAATGATTTCTGTGCATAAGCAACCTGTACGGAATTGTATGCACCTGGCATCAAGATCAATGCCATAACGCGCAGAATTAAGCAGATTTCTGAATTGCCATAGAAATCAGAAACAGCTGGCGCCAGCAAGAATAAAATTGCATAAATTCCTAGAGCCATACCGAGAGAAAAGACAAGTACGCTTGAGTAATCTTCTTCTGAGGTACCATCTTTTTGTATGAGAGCTGTATTAAACCCGCCCTGCACAAACACAAGAGCGATGGCAGTGAAGACCAGTACAAGGGAGACTGTACCGTAATCGGTTGGACCGAGTAAACGTGCAAGGACAAGCGCCACTACAAATGAGACAAGCTGGGCGCTGCCTCTCTCCAAGAACTTCCATGCTAGTGAAGTGATTACGGTATGCTTTGACACCTCGGCCATTTAGAGTCTCACTTTTCTCATAAGCTTTTTAAGTCTTTGCTTTAGACCATGTGGAATATGAAGCAAGAGGGTACTTCTTAGTGATATTTTGAGGCCATACTCTTTTGCAAGCACACCCATATCATCGCCTGCAATAAACCGCTTAAAGAATTCATTCCGCCTTGGATTGCCTGGAGTTGAGTGATCAAATAATGGGTTGTACCGAGCCACATCATCTGTCGATAACTCGTGCATATCCATATATCCGCTCAGTTGTCGGATGATGGCGCGGCCTTTATCAGTATTGCCCACAACCGTTGACCATCCGCGGCAGTCATTATTCTGAGGATATAGTTCATCCTTCCCATTCAAATCAGCAAGTGTCACATCGCCAAAGCGCTGTCGATTGCGGAAGTGGCAGCGCTCCATACAAGATCTTCGAAGACAAACCTGATTAAGAAAGAGTTTGTTATACTCATCAATTCTTATATATTTTGTTTTGCGGTCATGATGTTTGTTCAGATATATATATCTCGACACATATCTTTCGTAATTACCCAACACAGGCTTTTTGCAGCGAAACTCATAACCAACAACATCCCCAAATTTCGAAGAAGCGCTACTCACGCAACGCTCAAAAACCGCAGGACTGCCTGCCCCATGGCATATCAAATCAATGAGCAAAAGCGCATCGGTTTCGGCTAGTTTTCCGAGATACGAGTAAAGTCCAGCAACTTCACATGGAGTCCCTGAAAAGACAACTCTCTTTCCAGCCTTTAAGTCGTTTCTAACGCTCCTGAAGGACTCTCCTTTATCACTCTGTACGTACTTTGATTTTCTCAGCGGCGTGACGTCCGAAGCAGAGCATCTAATATGCTTTACCTGGGGAAACTGCATCGATGCGCCGTATACAACTGTCTCGGCATAGGGAGCTTGCGCTGCAAATGCCTCACAAAGGCAAGTAAAAGCCCCTCCCGACGTACTACTCTGCCACAATCCTTCATCTTTACAGATTGCAGCAAAAGCAATCTGCCTGGCATTCGAATGCCCCTCTATTCCATTTAGGATTGGACACACCCGCTCACATTTACCACACTTTACGCAAGCTTGTCCAACTATGGGCTGCAAAAAACCCTCGTCATCTCGTTGCATTTGTATGCAAGAAACGGGGCACACGGCTGCGCACGCCGTACATCCAGTACATCTATCTTTACCTGCCAGTCTTGGCATCAATGAACACTCCCCATTCCCCTAAGAGAAGCTTTGAGAAATGATCTCGAGATATCCCTCTCAGTATTTAGACGTTCCCTAACCCCAGCCCAGCTAGTTTTCACCCATCTGTACTCCCCTAAAGGTAGCAGGTGGTCTGTAATGTCTAGTTTCTTCAATATGTTTATCACGCGAGAGTTCTGGTTAACTACATCGCTAATATCGAATCGTTGATAGGCGCAGAACTGCCTCTCTAAGTTAATTGATAGCGCAATTCCATGGAATGAATCAGTCATCACAAGAGAGGATCCAAGAATCCAGCCAAGAAATTCTGGCACGGCCATTTTCCGAATAACAATGCATTCAGGAAATGGATTATTTCTGGCTTCAGGAAGATAGGCGACTACAGTTAGCCCAGTCCGCAAAGCTGCATCCCTGACGACAGCCAGATACCGCTCGGGATCCCCCAGAAAGTAGCAAAAGATGTAGTTCCCTTTCACTACTGAAGGTTTTTTTGCTATTTCTTCCCATTCGTTCGCGCGAACAAGAAATGTCGGATCTAGCACCGTCGTCGCTTCAAGCCCAAGCTCATCAACAATGAGTTCTCGGCCTTGCTCCTCGCGAACTCCTATCGAATTATAGTGTGATAAGAGTTCGCGATATATAGGTCTCATGTCATCGGGAATATCCGGTAGCCCGATGCTTGCAGCATAAGATATTTTCCGAACCCGTTCAGAAACGCCCTGAAGGAAGTATACTGGATCAAACACATTCGGAGCCCATATCTGATCGCTGCCACAAATCACTGCATCCATCTGATTGCATAGCATGCGAGCATCTGCGGCTGAATACACTTTGTTGGTCTGTTTAAATTCATCCTTTTGAAACTGCCAAGTATCGAATGAGGGCAGGAAAGGAACTTCATTACAGATGCCTTTTATTATGCCCTTTGGAAAACGATCTCCATCTAGTTCACGCCTGCGATAATTTATGAACCTAGCATTTAATCCCATATTTAAAAGCACATGTTGCATAGCCCAAGCTTGTAAATTGCTCCCGACATTCGAGTAATAATGCCAGGTAAGAATACCTACGTTTGGCACCGATGTACTTCCATTCAATCCATCTCTCTTCACAAGTACTCCCCAAAAACTTCGGTCCAGCTCCGGACCCAGCGATCCTTCGAAAATGAATCTTCAACAGTCCGTCTGGCGTTGCGTGCAATTCGTCCTCGCTGAAGCGAATCTCTAAGAAGTCGCTCTATCCCTTGTTCGAGCTCTTCCGCCTCCGGACGCACAAGAATACCATTATGGCCATTCAGCACAATATTCGACATGCCGCCTACATCGGTTGCCACTACCGCACATCCTGCTGCCATGGCTTCAAGCAGCGAAAGAGATGTGCCTTCGGAAGCGATTGATGGTACTAGTGCGATGTCGAACTTACCATGAAATGCTACACTCTCACTCGCATCGTAACTCGTAAAAATGACACGCGGATTCATTCCCAGGCATTGGCGTAGGCCGGCCTCCATCGAACCACTTCCTGCTATAGTCAGCTCTACTTCAGGGTGCCGCTCAAGAATTCCTGGCATCACTTCCGCAAGCAACTCGCAACCTCGGATAGCCTCAAAACGACGCGCGAATACTATGCGTACCACTCCATCCTTCTTGCGTTGAGGAGCGGGATTAGAGGTATCAGCAAAATTGGGGATGTACCGGTATGGCAGCCGATTGGCTACGCTTAACGCCCTCATCCAATTCACATAATTTAAGTCAACGCATATCATCTGAGAGACGAGGGCATGGGCATCCAACTGCCGCTTTGCCTGGACAGCCCGCAATGCCAAACTATATCCTCGTCCGGTTACAGCGTATCCATGAATTGCTTCCGTATCCCAATAAATCCCATGTTGGATGGCAAGTGAATTGGTGAACGGGTGCGGTGCTATAAGTGTGCTGTCTGCAAATAGAAAAAGATCCTTCTTGCAGTCTCCTAGGCTAGAAGCTTCCCGAATCAGCGATTTTTCCAGGGTCCCTCGATCCTCAATAGCATGTAGCGCTGTTCCGTCGACAACATCAACATGTGCAGTCGATGACGGAAAAATGATATGCGACTCAAGTCCAACGTCTTGCATTATTGGCATCAGGTTTCGCAAATAAGTCTGTATTCCGCCTATTCCAAAAGTATTTTTCTTAAAATCATACAAAGGCGTATGGAACAGCGTAATTATTTTTTTCGTCATAAATCCAGACTCCTTTTATTGGTTCTTTGGTACTGCGCACATCTATATGACTTCAATGAGACATTTGCTGACATACTTTCCTGTTAGACAAATTTGTCGTAGCTTCTGCATCAATATCCTTGCAGTAATAGGAAATTGCAAAAAGCAGCCATATCAGCGAGAAATCTAGCGAGTCAACGAGAGCAGCAAGGAGAAGGCTTGTAAGGGACGCCAAAAGGATTACCTTCAATTCACAACTGTTTGCATTATCAAGTCTTTTTATCACTAGCCAAACTGCAATCATGAAGAACAGTAGCGCCGTCCATCCGCCATTCATAGCGAAATATAATGCGAGATTATGCGGGTGATTCACACGACATGCAGAAGCATATCCAGAGCTCACATAGAAGAAGTTTTGCATGATCCCCGTTGGGTACATCCCATGGCCGAATACAGGACTCATCTTGAGAGTTTCAAGGACAACATTCCAAAGTAATGTCCTGCCTGCAAGCGTAATATCTTTATGAAAATATCCAACAATGAGGGGGGCAAGAAGATTTAGAAGCAGGCCCGATACCATAATTACGTTCAAAGCAACTATGCACACTAATATAGCCCGGCCTACAATACTCCAACCTGCAGTTTTGGACACTGTATGCAAGAAAAAATAAAGCAGAGGGAAGACAGCGAGTGCAACCATAGCACCTGCAGAAAAAACAATAGCAAGGTGCACAAAACATAGCAGCCAGATGCCCCAAGATGCACCCGATGGCTTTCCTCTTCTCATACAGTCGATGATAAATGATATTGCTACTAGCGGCATGTAAAAGAATATCCACCGATTATCAATACCCAAAAAAGAGGTGTGGGCTGGGTCTCCGTAACCAAATATTAAGAAAGTTATAAAGTTTATAACAACATATAAAACAAGTAGCGATCTTATCATTGAAAGCATCGCAAGCATGCAATCTCTTCCATTATGGATTGCGATTTCAACAATCATTATTGTCATCAGCATGCCACAAGCTGGTCCTAGCCAGGTAGTAATTGAGGCATGATTTGCAATGGTCGCAATTCCAAGCCATGCCTGAAGAAGACCAAATGAAAATAGCAACTTACTGGGCTTACAGCTGATGGCATAGAATAAAACGATAAATGCAGCGCTAAGAGCCTTGAGCAAAAGGAATATTGAATCACCTGTTTCATACCCCTCCGTCTTGAAAATCTGCGGCTCTATATATGGAAATAGCAAGGCAAACAGCAGTGCCGCCTGCCCGATTGCTTTATTATTTAGAAAATCGATGCTATCACCATACGCTAAGGCGGTTTCTCTCATATTTTAGCCTCTTGGAGTTCCTGCATTCGTTCGTGAAATACTTCCAGGTGTCTTCAGTTGACTGTATAGTGCTTCGGATTCAGGATTTCTAAACTTTCTCGCAAATAGAATCATTGGGTCGTTCAGTTTCCCCAGTTCTTCATCTGTCAAATACTTCGGCGAATAATCTCTAAAGCCTTGCCATTCCCACTTTGCATATCGAATTCGAACGCTATCCATAAACTTGTCAGCGAATCCAGCTTCGGCAAGTTCCGTAGGTACAAAGAGCTCATCACAGCAATAGGTTAGCCGCCAACGCCGAACAATTGCATCACGATGTTCGGCAAGGTACCTGATGGCAGATTCCGGCAGTGAAAACCACTCCCACGCTACGTGTATCTCAACATTTTTAAACCGCCTGATACCTATGAATTTTTGCAGGTAGCAAAAGCCAAATTCGAGGTATTTCCAAACATTACGTTTTTTTCCTATTAGTACGTCTTGTAGAAGATGGTACTGCTCATAACGCATAGCAAACCTGGGGTGAGTCGTATCTATCTCATCCTTGCTTGGAGCCTGCAAGAAACATTCATCTCTATAATTATCGAAGAAGTCATGAATATAATCCTGTGTCTTCACTGGCATATCTTGACCAGACAATAGATGATAGTAACTATATGGACCATTATTATATGCGGCACAAATCAACTCTTCTGTTACCCTAATGAGTCTTGATCCTCCCCAAGCCGGATGAATACGGTCGATAAAATATAGATTACTTTGGCGGACACATTCACGAAAATCAGCGGGCTCAACATTCCACTTCGCATCGAGGTGTAGATAGATATCATTCCTTGGATCATCAAGGGCTCGCAGTAACCTCAATAATTGTTCTTCGTCAGTATGCGCCATAATGAGATAGGCATGTCTAAATCGTTTTATTTTTGCTCTATCGTCATTTGTGTTCATGCCTGTCTCCAAGTAATGTCATCGCCACTCGAGGTCTACTTTGAAGAAATCTACTCCTCTTATAGCCCTATCTCCGTCTTGCACGATAACTCGCAATATCCTAGTTATGAGAATTATGAATTGTTATGACTAAGCACCAGCTATGATTCCTTGCTACGAGTCTTCAGCAGCCTTTCCCAAGCGCTTTTTGCAAGCTCCAGGACCTTGTAAAGGTCTTGTTCTCTAGATACTGCAGATCCCCTAAACGTTTATTGCCTGCCTGTTCAATCCATCAGAAACTTCCCTCATATTTTTTTCCAAAGAATTTAGCAGCTAGGAAAGCACATCCCTTCCGTGGCCAGTTAACCGGCTCTGGGCTTGTTGTATGCATTTCTACATACGGTATACCATTTGTCTTTAGCCAGACATCAAGTAGCCACTCGGAAATCCGTCCTGGATAACGTGCGCCGAAATCATCATACTGGTTGAAGCCAATACATGAAGTGACCTCCTCCAGCAGCGGATAAATCCACCTACAGTAGCCATCAAGAAAATCCGAACGCATTACAAACATATTGAACATATGTGCATGCGTACCACTTAGCTGATCATGAAGCGCACTCGCATATCTCGGATATTTATCTTCAACTATTTTCTGTACTGCAGCAATCTGCTCCGCCGCACCGTCCATTGTATGCTCGTAATGCAAACCAACACTTTCAATTACATAATTTCGAGCTGTCGGTACCACAACCGGTGCTTTTTTAAGAAGTGCCTGGAAATCGTCTTCAGTGGCAATGCGCGCAAAGCGATCCCTTGCGCATTTCTTAGAGAGGTTTGTTGTTGCGAAGTGCCTTCGATAGTGCACAAGGCCTTTGTAATCTGCGCTACAGTTCTTCCATAACCAGTAAAGGCCCGTAAGCTCAGAGTACTGAGCGTTCATATTCGAGATATTCTCGCCGGTATCATCGCCGACAAACCCCGGCCCCATGGAATCTATGTTCTCTGGATGCAACGCACGACCCACATGTAGGGGTAGATAAACAGAGTCATCCGGCATGCGATATGGTTTGTGAGAGGCAACAGCTATGCAGATGGTTCCACTCATGATTTACCGAACCTCCCTGAAACCGACGGTTTCTCGGTGTAGCGAGACTTTCCCTTCCAAACCTTCCAAACTGGCACCTACGACAAGCGCTCTAGCTTTATCAACGTTCAGAACGCACCGTAAAATATCTATTGTAATTCACCTTCAAAATCCGTATTCACGTTTTGAAACGGCATGAACACACTCTATCGTCCCGTCTTCTTCTTGCCGAACATAATGCCAAATGTACCGAAGAAGCATTTCGCATCAAGGGCAAGGCTTGCATTGCGGACATAATACAGCTCGATCTTCTGCCTCTCGCCTGATTCAAAAGTGGCCTCATTGCGCTTGGAAGCCTGCCAGAGTCCGGTAATGCCTCCTGGAACACTGCACAAAAGCGCTGCGTCTTCTCCAAAGTGCTTCAGCTCATCATAGGTAATAGGACGGGGACCAATGATGGATATCTGACCCAGAAAGACGTTCAGGAACTGGGGCAGCTCATCGATGGATGTCTTGCGGATAGCGCGGCCCAGCTTCGTGATACGCGGATCGTTATCCACCTTGCGCTCTCGCTTCCAGGTCTCGAGCTGCTCGGCAGTAAAATACTTCTCCACGTCATCCGCATCGTTCACCATGGAACGGAACTTGTAGATGCGGAAAGGCTTTCCATTCTTGCCGACGCGAGTCTGGGTATAGATGGGGGAACCCTTTGTGTCGGCTGCAATGGCTATAGAAAGGATTGCGCAGGGGATGGCTCCTACCGCTATCACGCAGCCAGAAAAAGCGATATCGAAGGCACGCTTGACAAAACGGTAGCCAAGACCGCGCGTATCAAGAGATGAGGCATAGCGGGCAAATTCTGCCGTACCTGGCTCGTAGCCCGCTCCGACAACTCTGGAGCCGTCCATTGCCGCCTCTTGTGAATCCATGTCGACGAGCACCCCCCCCCGGACCTTTTCCGGGCTGCACTTATTACGCCGACACGTCAGCTCTTCAGTAAACTGCATTGCCAGACGCAAGAAAGCTGATTTATGTCAATTGCTAGAAAAAGTTCTATGTGAAGAATACGATGCATTCTGCATTCTTTCAACTTGCTAATTGCTTTAATGGCCTGGATTCGAGCCTCATTATTCATGCAATTGCCACGTGTCGCCACGAACAAATGGCATGGGCATTTTCACTATTTATGCAGCTGATGTATGATGTCAGCTTTCTGTAAATTGCTCATCTGAAGGCACTATGGCCACAAGCTGCACGTCTGCTGATAGATTTCTGCCAGGTTGCTGAAATGGCATGCCTCAGAGGCTTACCATGGCCTTACCTGCATGGCAGAAAAGGACCTTGCATGAAGGACCAAGGTATATACATCTTGGAGAATTCCTGGTTTGTCAGCACGCTGTGCAGACCTGATGAAGGGTTCTCCATAATCCAAGGATGCATGCCCTGCCTTTCGCAGAGCATGCATCCTTGACGCTCATTCCTCACTCAGAGGGCGTTTCGGTCATGATTTCTTGCTCTTTGTGCTTCCTCTTCCACTTTCGCCATCCCCCTGCAACCGCTCCGGTAAGGATGGCGGCATCGAGCAGCCCCAATCCGATGGAGAGGACGGGCATGCCGGCATGCTTGATTGGACGCACGAATGCCTTGGCTGCCGTCTCGTTGTACTGGAGGTTCTGTGCCCGCGCATTGAGCCAGACATAGAGCACATCTTTTGCGGCACGCCTCAGATCCTGCTGGAAGGTAGCAGATGCGGTCTCATACACAAAGGTACCGTCGCGCATGATGCCGTCCATATAGAGATCTCCGCCAGCCCTGAGCATCTGGTCTGCATTCATATACGTGTGGTGGTCGGCATAGTCGGTGATGACGGAGCCTTTGAAGCCCCATTCGCCCCTGAGCACGCAGGACAAAAGCGCCTTGGAGCCTCCTGCCCACACAGCCCCGATGCGGTTGTACGAGCTCATCATGCCCGTAGCTCCGCCTTCCTCCACCAGGATGCGGAACGGCTCGAGATAGAGCTCGCGCAGCGTCTGTTCCGTCATCCACTCGTAGAGGCCGTCCCTCATCGTGTCCTGGTCGTTGCAGATGAGGTGCTTCACGAAGCAGTAGGTGCCCGTATTCTTGATGCCTCTGACCTCTGCTGCCGCCATCTTTCCGGTGAGCAGCGGATCTTCGGAGAGATACTCATAGTTCCTGCCACCGAAGGCAGAGCGATGGAGGTTTGCGGAGGGTGCGTATATGCCATCAACTCCGATGTAGGCTGCCTCGGCGCCGAGGGCCTCGCCGATCCGGCCGGCAAGCTCCGTGTTCCAGGTCTGTGCCAGCACGGTGCCGTTGGAGAAGCCGGTGCCATACTTGAGCTGGTTGAAGGAGCCTACCTGCGAGGGGCCATCCACTTCCTTGGTCTGCGGCTTTCCGATGCTTGCGATATCGGCTGTATTGGAGTAGCCGTGGAGCACAAGGTCTTCCTGCTCAGCCTGGCTCATCTGGTTCAGGAGCGACTCCCACTGGGGGTTGCTGTAGTCGAGGCCCAGAGCATAGCCCAGCTCTGTCAAGGACCCATCGCTTCCCAGCGCCTTCGTGCCCGAGGCGCCATACTTCACGGTCGCATTCGTGCTCTTTATGACAGCCTCTGCATCCTCAGCATGGTAGAGGTTCTTCTCCATCACGGCAGCGCTCATGCTCCTGTTCGGCATCTTCTTGGGATAGGTAGCCGTGAAGCTTGCACGGTCGAGCCAGGTCAGGGGGTATCCTGCATTGCTCCCATCGATCGAGATGCCGTCTTCTGCCGCATCTCCCGTGAAGCGGTTCTCCACCGTGGCGCCGGTTGCGGCATCGGTCGTGAGCTCTGCGGTCCTTGGCAGCACGACAGAAATCGTGGAGCCTTCCGTCTCATCCGGCGTATGCGCGTCATGGCGAAGGGAGACCGTATAGGTGCCGGCATCGAGCTCATAGCCCGCAAATCCGTCCTTGTTTGCGTCGTAGCAGTCATATGATGCCATGTCCCGTGCGGCGAACGTGAGTGTGACGTCGGTGCTCTCCCCCGGCACGAGGAGCTTCGTCTTCGCGAAGGCAGCGAGCTCGACCGAAGACTTCTGGATGCCGCCTGCGTAGTAGGGAGCCGTGTAGTAGAGCTCCACGACATCCTTGCCGGCATTCTGGCCCGTATTCGTGACGCGCACGGTCACAGATATCTGGCTGTCTTCGGAGATTGCGTCACCGTCCTCTATGGAGGAGTCCACGACCTCCCAGCTGAAATCGGTATAGGAGAGCCCATAGCCGAACGGGTACTGCACGATTCCGTCGTATCCCTTGCCATACTCGTTGTCTACGCTGTCCCAGAATCCTTCCGCATCTGCCGTCTCGTACCAGCGGTATCCCACATAGATGCCTTCCTGGTAGTCATAGTAGGACACCCCGTCATAGGCAGAGATCGTGCCCACATTGCCATTGAGTGTGCCATCTGCCGGATAGGAGCCCTTGGAGTTCGTGTAGGTGCCGATGCCCCAGGTGCCGCTGTTCGGATAGCTTGCCGCCGTCGAAAGGTCGTAGGCATAGGTATCGGAGGTCCTGCCCGAAGGGTTCACATCGCCCCAGAGGAGCTTCGGTATGGCCTCTGCACCGCAAGACCCCGTGCAGCCGACAAGAAGGCAGGCATCCACGCCCGGAATGGACTCGATAGGGCCGAGCTCCATCGCGTTCGTGGAGTTCACAAGCACGACCACCTTGTCATAGTTTGCACCCACATAGCTCAAGAGGTCGAGCTCCTGCGTCGAGAGCTCGAGATAGCTCCTGTTCGTGTCTTTCGTGACATAGCCGGTATTGGAGACCTTCGACTGCGTGCCGGGACAGTCGATGGACTCTCCTGCCACGCGGGAGATCACGACAATGGCGGCATCGGAGTAGCTCTTCGCATCGTCGAGCATGCTCTTCGTATACCAGGCACGGTTCTGGATGGAGGGTTCCACGAGCTGGCAGTAGTCATCCGCAAACGAGTTCAGCGAGCCATTGCCAGAGCGCGGACGGGCGCTCGAATAGCGCTTGTACATGTCCGTGAGCTCTTCGTTGTAGGAGATGCCGTAATCGACAAGGGCATCGAGGAGACCCTTGGTCTTTCCGGCCACCTGGCCAGAGCCGGATCCTGAAGCCACCCACTGGGTGGAGCTCCAGCCGAAGACATTGACCTTGTCCACATCCTTGGAAAACGGCAGGACATGGTCTGTGTTCTGAAGGAGCACAGCTCCTTCTGCTTCCTCCTCTTCGGCGAGCTTCTCGTCCTGCGCCATGCGGGCATTGTATTCAGTATCGCTCACATCCACATAGTCGGTGCTGACCCAGGAGTTCAGGGTCTTGCCGAACTTGGCTACCGCCACATTGGCAGCGACCGTGACGCCGATGAGCAGGACCGTCCCCACTCCACGGACTATCTTCTTCGTGCGGGGTGCGAGCTTGGGTATAGGCATTTCTCTCCAGCCTGGGCAGCATGCGCTGCCCTTAGAGCGGCCTGGCGTGAGTCAGGCCTACTTGCTTGCCTTCTTGTATTCATCCATGAAGGAGCCGAACATCGATCCCATCTTGCCGAGCTGCTTGCCGACAGCACGGGCTGCCTCCTGGCCGGATGCGCCCTTCTTGGCGGAAGGCTTCTTCTTGGGCGCGCCCGATGCCTTCTCGAACTCTTCCTTCGACTCTTCCATGGCCTTGGCAGTACGGCTGATGGCGCGTCCGAGCTCATGCGAGCCCTTGTC
>OCTW011616624.1_pt1 | contig 14420 bp, 12 predicted proteins | sample 1539671 | NCBI WGS metagenome assembly OCTW01 (sample SAMN02144230, study PRJEB22623) | gut metagenome | biome: sheep rumen | host: Ovis aries | place: New Zealand
GTTCACATAGTATTCGTACTCATTCTTCGTTTCCTCGTCCTTGGCGCCGGTCACCCGGATCTGCGGATTGGAAAGCAGCGGTTCTGACGGATACTTGCCATGTCCCTGTACCGAAATGGTATAGATGTAGTCCGGTCTGTCCTTGGTGGATTTCAGTGTCTCCAGAATCTGCGGCGTCAGGATCTTGTCCTTGGCCCACCCCTTCGGTGTTTTCTGGACACCGCTCATGTACTCCACGGAAGTGAAGGTATCGTACCCCAGATTATTGAACACCTCGTTCCGGTTATAGAACATGGCGCGGTGGTCATGGATCGCATGGGTGCCGTACCCGATGCTCTTCAGATCCCGGGCCACACTTTCCGCCGTCTCGTCCTTCAGAACAGACTTGAACGGATATTCTCCCGGTCCGAAGAATTTCACGGACAGACCTGTCATCACTTCGAACTCCGTGTTCGCCGTTCCTGCGCCGCAGGCCGGCACCGTCAGGCTGCCGGAAGAATAATTCTTCATCAGCGAACGATAGTACGGAATCGGATCCGCGGACAGCTTGATATTCGTGAACCGCTCCGGATCCACGAAGGATTCCAGCTGCAGGAACAGGATATTCGGTTTCTTCTCTTTCACGGCGCTGTCATTCTTCTTCAGCACCATTGTTTCGTTCTTTCCGGTGTACTGATCCTTGGAGAAAATCCTCTTCACCGCCGCCTCACTGTAGTTGGCCGGCCGGTGAATACCGGTATTCATCCAGGTATTGATGAAGCAGTACGGTACACCGTAATCCCGGTATGCGTACTGCAGGTTGCCGAAGAACGTGTTCAGCATCCCGATGCGGATCAATCCGAAAATCGATCCGAATGTGATCAGAATAACCGCCAGAACGCCTGCCAGTGTTTTTTTGTATGGAATCTTCTCCTTCCGCTTCGGCCCCTTGATGAACAGGACCACGAAGGTCACCAGCAGCCCCACGATCAGGGCGCCCATGCCGATCAGCTGCAGCTTCGAGAAGTAGTTGGTCAGAATGGTCGCTCCGTCGGTGGCGGCGCTCAGATCCTTCACGGTGAAAGGTGTCATGCGCTGGGTCAGGATCACGCCGTTGGCAATACCGATGATCATCCAGAAGGTGCCCACCAGACTCACCACGAAGGTCCCCCGCCGGAACAGGGCCGACACCACCAGCATGGAATAGAGGATCAGCGTGTTGGCGATGAACACCAGCGGCTTCGTGACCATGTAATAAAAACCGCCGTACAGCGGCTGCTGGTTCCGGGCCATGGTTTCAATCAGCAGATTGAAGATCAACGCCAGAATCAGGCACCAGATGAATGGATTCTTTACGAATTTCCGGTTTCGGAAATTCCTGAATTTCGTCCCCATATGATTAATGACTCTCCTTCTTCTCCATTTCCGTAATCTGATCCGCCAGCCGGGCCATTTCCTCCAGACTCAGGGTCTCCGCCCGCCGTTTCGGATCGATGTCCGCCTTCAGCAGACAGGCCTGCACCGCCGCTTTCGAAAGTCCGGCGCTCTGCAGCGAATTCAGCAGCGTCTTCCGCCGCTGACTGAACCCCGCCTTCACGGTACGGAAGAAGATCTTCTCGTCCTGCACCAAGACCGCCGGCTCATCCCGGAGATCCAGACGGATCACCGTGGAATCCACCTTCGGCTGAGGCATGAAGACTTCCTTCGGCACATCCTCCACTTTCGTGACTGCGCAGTAGTACTGCACCGCTACGGACAAAGCGCCATAGGCTTTCGTTCCGGCACCGGCGCAGATCCGATCGGCCACTTCCTTCTGCATCATCACCGTGATGCTCTCGGCCGGCACCCCACTCTGAAGAAGTTTCATCAGGATCGGCGTCGTGATATAGTACGGCAGATTGCCGATGATCTTCACGCGGCGCAGATCCCCTTTTTCTTCTGCGATCAGAGCAGACAGATCCGTTTTCAAGATATCGTTGTGAACAATCTTCACATTATCATACTGGGCAAGTGTATCTGTCAATACCTGAATGAGATTCGGGTCCAGTTCCACGGACACCACCTTCCCCGCCGCTTCGCAGGCGCCGGCGGTGAGCACACCGATCCCGGGACCGATCTCGATGACCAGATCCTCCTTCGTGAGCATCGCTCCTTCCACGATGCCGTCGATTACAGATTTCTCTGTAATAAAATTCTGTCCCAGACTCTTGGAGAATTTAAACCCGTACCGGGCCTTGATCATCCTGATCGTCGATGGATTGTAAAGCTCCATGAAAATCCTTTCTGCTGATGCCGAATGCGTTCAGTTTCGCCAGCATCGCACTCACATTACCGTATCCGATTCCCAGGGCAGCTGCCAGTTTTTCCCGGCGCACCCGGCTGCCGGATCTTCCGCTCAGCCCCGCCCGGATCATATCCGCCATCGTATAGGGATCTTCCTGTTCCCGTACCGTATAACGGGCCTTGGACAGCGCTTCCCGGATCGCCTCCGGTTTCGCGTTCTCCACCCCGATGTCCCCCTTCTTCAGGGCATCCTTCTGCGGCAGGTATGCCTGGCCCGCATCCGGATACCGGGCCAGAATTTTCTTCCGGATCTGTTCTCCCGCGAAATCCGGGTCCGTGAGCACGATAATCCCGCAGCTCTGATAGGCTGCGTCAATCTTCGTCCACATGCTGTCGCTCATGCCAAATCCGTGGGTCTCTATGGTTTCAGCGTCCACCGCCGCCTTCACAGCCGCCGTGTCGTCCTTTCCCTCCACTACGATTACTTCTTTTATCTTCATATATCAGTGATTCACTTTCGTTGCTTTCTCTAATTCTGCTGATTCTCCCCGGCTTTCTTGTTATTCTTCTTGTCATCCTTCAGAATATACAGTACTTCCCCCGGCTTAATCATGTTCAGCTGTATTCTGGCCTGTTCCTCGATATAATTCCGGTTGTTCACATTGCGGAACTCATTCTGCAGTTCCGCCTTCTGTTTCCGGAGCGCCAGATTCTGCTTCTTCAATTCTGCCTGTTCTGCCTTCAGTTTCACGATCGTCCGGATGGACGTCGCAACGGTGAAGACGATGATCAGAACCAGAACAATCAATACAATGCGAATGGTATCCATCCGCATCTTCTTCCGCCTCCGTCTCCTCGTTTTTTTCCGTTCATCCATAATCCCATCCCCGTCTGTTACTTCGCCGTATGAGCCCAGACTTCCGCCTCGGCCATCCGCTCCGGCACACAGGTACAGCGCTCACCCACATCGGTGATCCCCGTATCGCCGCACTTGTCACACTTATAATGAACGTCGGTGTAATCCATTTCGAAGTCGTGCTCCGTCAGAATCACCGCCCGCTCCTCCGCCAGCCGGTCCATCTTCGCCCGGACCTCCTGATTCTGTCCGGCGTCGTGACCGGTGAGAATGATCTTCGACAGCTCCGCCCCCAGTTTCTGGACCGCTTCATCGATTTCCTGAATCCGCGGGATCTTCCGGTAAATTTCCCGGGTACGCTCCTCCGCATCATCCTCCGCCTTCCGGCGCAGGAAATCATAATACTTATTCAACGTTGCCTGGCTGACTCCCGCCGACCGGTTCACATCGGCAACCCCTCTTCTGTCCGCCTCATTTTTCCAGTTCAGCAGAACCTGATTCACGTAATTAAAATTCGGGCTGGATATGCCGGTTGTCTTCCGGCAGGCTTCCAGCACCTTGTCCATGCTGTAGCCCATCTCATCGAACCAGCTGTCGATCATCCGGGCTTCTTCCTCTGTCACATTCCGGGTGAAGCCCAGTGCCTTCATGATCCGCTTCTGCTGATAATGGCGCTGATCAGCTTCCTCCTGATGCTGCCGCACCTTTTCCAGGGTATTCAGCCCCTCCGCTGCCCAGCCGTGTACCACACTGCTGATGTAGCGGATGCTGTTCTTCCCCCGCTCCTGAGAATAGCGCACCGCCTCCTGAATCACTTCCGTCGGAATATGGTCATCCTGAATCCAGGAAAGGATATCCCCCAGTTCCTTGGAACTCAATGTCCTGCCCAGAATCTGCTCGGTTTCATCGAAAAGCTCCCGCACCTGGCGGTTGCCCAGCACGTTTTCCTCCTCTTCCGGTTCCTCCTCCGGTTCCGGCACGTACATCATTTCCTTCATACTCAGGAATTCCACCTTCCCGTCCGCTTTTCCGTCCGGTCCGGTGGCATAGGAGCGCTTCACTGCCCCCAGCTGTTCCCAGTAATTCCAGGCGTCCTCCATCTGCTCGGAGGTGAGCCCCAGCTGCTCCGCCATCATCTGATCCGTAATTTCCAGATGATGCTCGGCATACATACGTCCGTAGACGTAAACCTTCACATAATCCCCCGGGGCCGCCGGCAGGAACTCGTTAATGAAGACATTTTCCAGATGGGAGTCCAGCAGGTAGATATCTCTCGGTTTTCTGCTGCTGAATATCATGATGCACCTCACTTTTATCGGACAAAAAATTTCTACGCCGCCGTCCGCTCCATGGGACGGCAGTGACACCGGTTACGCTTTGTCTGCAAATTTCGTGTAGCGGGCGACCCATGTGAGTTCCACGGTTCCCGTCGGTCCGTTTCTGTGCTTGGCCAGGTTGACCTCACAGATCCCCTGCTTCTCCGATTCCTCGTTATAATAGTCGTCCCGGTACAGGAAGATGACGATGTCTGCGTCCTGCTCGATGGAACCGGATTCTCTCAGGTCTGACAGAACCGGCCGGTGATTCGGACGCATCTCCGGCGCACGGGACAGCTGGGACAGCACCAGCACCGGACAGTCCATTTCCCTGGCCAGAAGCTTCAGGTAACGGGACAGTTCGCTGATTTCCTGCTGTCGGTTATCCGTCCGGGATTCGCCGTGCATCAGCTGGAGATAGTCGATGATGACCAGGTCCAGCCCTTTTTCGGCTTTCATTCTCCGGCACTTGTTCTTGATCTCGAACACGCTCATGTCCGGCGTATCATCGATGTTGATATCCGCCCGGGACAGACGGTCCGAGGCTTCGAAAATATCATTCCACTCACTCTGGCCGATCATGCCCTTCTTCAGTTTCTCACTGTCGATCTTCGCTTCCATGGCCAGAAGTCTCTGGGAAAGCTGGGTCTTCGACATCTCCAGACTGAAAATCAGGACATGTCCCCCTCCCTTCAGTGCCGCATTCTGGGCAATGTTCAGGGCGAATGCTGTTTTTCCCATGGCCGGCCGGGCCGCCAGAATGATCAGGTCGGAATTATGAAGACCGGCAGTCACGTCGTCCAGGGTCTTGAATCCTGTGGTGATGCCGGTTACCTTTCCCCGGTTTCTGACCGCCTGCTCCAGAAGCTCGATGTTTTCCACCAGGATATCGCTCAGCGGGCTGTAGTCACTGCTCTGTCTGGCCTGGGCAATGGAAAAGATATTCTTCTCTGCATTGTCCAGAATGTCGATGGTCTGCTCTTTATTTTCGTAGCACTGCTCTTTGATTTTGTCTGCACTGAGGATCAGCTGGCGGAGGGTGGCAGTCTCTGCCACAATCTTTGCATACTCTGCCGCATTGCTGATGGTCGGCACATTGCCGGTCAGTTCAGCGATGAAACTCCTGCCCCCGCAGGCTTCCAGAGACCCCCGCTTCTTCAGTTCGTCACACACTGTGACCAGGTCGATGGACTTGCCGGCCTTGAACATTTCCCAGATCGTGCTGTAGATTTCCTTGTTTACACTGTCGTAGAAATCCTCCGGGCGAATCAGTTCCGACACATCTGCCAGCGCATCCCGGCTCAGCATGGCGGCGCCCAGTACAGACCGTTCCGCATCCAGATTATGCGGTGGTATTCTTTCCGGCATACTGCCTCCTAATCGGTTACGGTAACGGTGATCTCCGCATTAATGTCATAGTACAATTTGATTTCCACGTGGAACGTGCCCAGATTCTTGATCGGCTGATCCAGCTTGATCTTCTTCTTGTCAACGCTGATGCCGGTCTGTTCCTTCACGGCGTCCGCAATGTCCTTGGAAGTAATGGAACCGAACAGGCGTCCGCCCTCCCCGGACTTCGTCACGATGGTGACCTGTGCCTTCTTCAGCTGTTCGGCCTTTTCGGAGGCAGCGGCTCTCTGCTGTGCCTCTTCCTCCGCCTGCTTCTCCTTCACCTTCTCCAGAGAACGGATATTTCCCTTCGTCGCTTCGATGGCATATCCCTTCGGGATCAGCATGTTGCGGGCATAGCCGTCGTTTACCTTCACAACGTCTCCTGCTCTTCCGGTTCCCTTCACGTCTCTTTTCAGAATTACTACCATATCTTTACCTCTTTTTCATTTCTACTTAATATACAAAACGCGACTGCCAACTCGTTCGCCGTCTGTTATTCCCTATTTCTCTTCACTTTCCTTCGCTGATTCCAGGATGCTGAGAATCATCTGGATCGCATCCTCCGGACTCTCCTCCGTCTGGGCGCCGGCCGTTGTCAGGTGGCCGCCGCCGCCGATCTTCTCCATGATGACCTGCACGTTGATGTCTCCCAGAGACCGGGCGCTCACTGCAGTCTGGCCGGTCTCATCCCTTCCGGCCACGAAGGAGGCCCGGACCCCCTTCACATTCAGCAATTCGTCCGCCACCTGGGAGTTAATCACCTGTGCTTCTTCATTGAACCCCAGACAAGTGGACGTGGCGATTCCGTCCTCCCGGATCGTGGCATTTGCCACTGCTTCCGCCCGGACCTTGAAGTCACTCATGTTCGTCTGGAACAGCCGCTTCACTTCCGTGGTGTCGGCGCCGGCTCTCCTGAGCCATGCCGCCGCCTCGAAAGTCCGGACTCCGGTTTTCACAGCGAATCGGTTCGTATCCACTGTCATGCCGGCCAGCAGCGCCTCTGCCTCCAGTTTCTCCATATCCTTCTTCGATCCGGTATACTGCAGAATTTCCGTAATCAGCTCCGCCGTGGAAGAAGCGTAGGATTCAATATAGGACAGGGACGGATTCTGAATGGCATCCACGGCACGCCGGTGATGATCGATCACCGCAATGTGGTCGGTCTTCTCCAGCAGTTCCCGGCACTGCACGTAACTCGGTCTGTGGGTATCCAGCACAATCAGCAGCGTACTGCTGTCGATCTTCTGGATCGCCTCCTCGTTGTCCAGGAAGGTGTATAGCCCACTCTCCTTCGCACTGCGGTACAGCGTCTGCAGACTGTCGTTCACCTCATTCACCACGATGGAAGCATTCCGGCTATTCATCTGGCAGATCCGGAACATACCCAGCGCCGACCCGAATGCATCCATATCCGGATTCCGGTGCCCCATGATCATGATCTTCGGAGCGCTCTCGATCAGCCGGCTGAGTGCGTGGGAGACAACCCGAGACTTTCCCTTGTTCCCCTTCTCCACCGTCTGCAGCTTTCCGCCGAAGTACTCGATCTTCGTGCCGTTCTTCACCACCGCCTGGTCTCCGCCCCGGCCCATGGCCAGATCCAGCGCCACATCAGCAAAATTTCTCGTCTCACTGATGTTCGATCCGCCCACACCAATGCCGATACTCAGACTCATGGGGAAGTCCGCTTCTGTTTCGATCTCCCGCACTTCATCCAGAATCCCGAACTTGGCCCGGATCATCTCATCCATGTATTCCTGTTGGAAATAGATGATATATTCACTGTTGCTGACGATGACGATGGATCCGCTGATCTTCGCCGCCCACTTCCGGATATCCTTGTCCACCTGGGATGTGATCGTCATCCGCATATCCGGCTCTGTATTCGCCTTCATCTCGTCGAAGTTATCGATGTTGACCCGGGCCACACAGACCTTCTCATCCCGGTAACGCTTCTTCAGGACTTCATAATCTGTGATATCCATGAAGAATACGTAGATGCCTCCGTTTTCATCTTCCGGCAGGGTGGCCTGCAGGCGGAAGATCCGGTCATTTCTCTCGATTGTCTGGGCCAGGTCATTCTGCGCCGCAGCAATCAGGTCGTCAATCCGGATTCCTGTCAGTGCGAAAAAATCATAGTCCCTGATATCATCATAGATGAAGACCTGATTGATCATCCCGTTGAAATCCTTGATTTTCCCGTTCGGATCCACCACGCACATCGGTACCGGTATTCGATTCACGATCCGTTCGTCCTTCATTGATTCAGACATAAACTTCCTTCCGTTTCACATGAAACATATCCCGAACTACTCTGATATCAACAGATCCAGCAGACGATTCAATTCATCGCTGCTATAGTATTCGAGTCTGATCGATCCCTTCTTTCCGGTGCTGTCGATCGATACTCTGGTTCCGTATTTTTCCTTCAGCCGGTTCTCCGCCCGGACGGTGTCCGGACTTTTCACCCGTTTCGCCCGTTTCCTGCGGGGACGGGTGTTCTGTGCCACCAGCTTCTCCACGTCCCGGACGGACAGACCATCCTTCACAATTCTGCTGCAGATTTCCGACTGCAGTTTCGGATCCTCCACACTGATCAGCGCTCTGGCGTGACCCATGGAGAGTTTTCCTTCACTGACCAGTTCCTGAATATATTCCGGCAGTTTCAGAAGACGGAGAGAATTGCTGATATACGGGCGGCTCTTGCTGATACTTTTGGATACCTCTTCCTGGGTCATTCCAAACTTCTTGATCATCTGATTCAGCCCGTTTGCCTCTTCGATCGGATCCAGATCCTCCCGCTGCAGGTTCTCGATGATGGCGATGAGCATATTCTCTTCATCCGTGAATTCCCGGATAATGCAGGGAACTTTCTCCAGATCTGCTCTTCTGGCAGCCCGCCATCTGCGTTCCCCGGCTACGATTTCGTAGAACGCTCCGCTCCTTCTCACCACAAGAGGCTGAATGATTCCGTGTTTCAGAATCGATTCAGCCAGCTCCGCAATACGTTCCTCATTAAATTTCTTTCGCGGCTGATTCACATTAGGCTTGATCTGCTCGATACCGATGTAGACCACACTGTTCTCGTCCGCCTTCTGTTTCTCCTCTGCCGCTTCCGCCTTTTCCAGGACTGGTGCCTGATCCGCAAACAGCGCATCCAGTCCCCTTCCCAGACCTTTCTTCTTCGGAGTTCTCGGCATTACTTCGCTCCCTCCCATTCCAGGAATTCTATTGCGAATGCGTTATAGGCCTGTGCTCCCTTGGATTTCGGATCATATTCCGTGATCGCCATACCGAATCCCGGTGCCTCTGCCAGACGAATATTCCGTGGTATCACCGTAGAATACACCTTCGACCCGAAGTACTTCTTCACTTCCTGTACCACCTGGATCGACAGGTTCGTTCTGCCATCGAACATACTGAGCACGACGCCTTCAATTTCCAGTTCCGGATTCAGATTCTTCTTCACCAGATCGATGGTGCTGACCAGCTGGCTGACTCCCTCCAGAGCGTAGAACTCACACTGAATCGGGATCAGCACACCGTTCACCGCCGCCAGAGAATTGATGGTCAGAAGACCCAGAGACGGCGGGCAGTCGATAAAAATGAAATCATAGTCATCCCGGATTCTGTCGATGGCGTGACGCAGCCTCTGTTCTCTCCCGTCCAGTTCCACCAGTTCGATTTCTGCTCCCGCCAGATCTGTGTTGGCAGGAATCAGGTCCAGTCCCTCCACATTGGTGTGCATGACTGCCTTCCTCGTATCGAACTCCGCATCAATCAGCAGGTCATATACGGTATATTCCAGATCTTTCTTCGATACACCGATGCCGCTGGTCGTATTTCCCTGGGGATCGATGTCCAGCATCAGTACTTTCTTTCCGAGCTGCGCCAGACTCGCTCCGAGATTGATATTCGTTGTGGTCTTTCCGACGCCGCCCTTCTGGTTAAAAATTGCTATTGCTCTACCCAAATTAAGCCTCCTGTATCTGAATCTGACTGGACATAATTATATAACAGACTCCAATTCAGTACCAGAGTTTTAACAGAAAACACACATTGTTTCACGTGAAACACGCATCACCGAATCGGTGATTTTCCCGGTGTGCCGGCCCGTCTCGGATAACGGGACGGTGTTTCGGACACCTTACGGATCACGATCAGATTATGGTGAAACATCTCGGTGTGAAGTTCTTCCACCCGGTCCGTTTTTCCGCCCAGAATCCGGATGGCCTTCTTGGCAGCCCCCAGTTCTTCTTCAATATCCGGTCCCTTATATGCGATGAAATATCCCCCCGTTTTCACCAGTGGCAGACAGTATTCCGCCAGCACCGAAAGATTGGCCACCGCCCGGGACACACACAGGTCATACTGCTGCCGGAAGGCCGGGTTCTGGCCGATGTCCTCTGCCCTGCCATGGACCGTTTCCACATTGGCGATGCCGATTCTGCCGCAGAGATTCTCGATCACATTCAGGCGTTTCTTCAGCGAATCCGCCAGCGTGAACCGTTTCTCCGGATTGACCGCCGCCAGCGGGATTCCCGGAAACCCGCCGCCGGTACCCATGTCGATGATCTTCTCCGCATTCTGATACTCCTTCAGCTGGCAGATCACCGCCGAATCCACGTAGTGTTTCATGACGAATTCTTCCGGATCCGTAATGGAAGTCAGATTGATATTCCGGTTATATTCCAGAATTCCCTCCATATAGGACAGCAGCTTGTCGTGCTGCGCTTCATCCAGCGTAATATGTATCTTTTCAAAAGCCGTATTCAGCAGATCACTCATGGATTCATTCTCCTCATCTTCTCCAGATAAATCAGCAGTACATTAATATCCGCCGGGGATACACCGGAAATCCGGGAAGCCTGTCCCACGGAAACCGGACGAATCCGGTTCAGCTTCTGCCGCGCTTCAATCCTGAGGTTCTCGATGGATCCGTAATCCAGATCCGCCGGCAGTCGCTTGGATTCCAGCTTCCGGAACTTTTCAATCCGCCGCTCCTGCATGCCGATATACCCTTCGTACTTCGTCTGTACTTCCACCTGCGCAGTCAGATGGGACTGCAGGGCCGGTCGTTCCGGATCCACTGCCCGCATATTCTCATAGGTCACCTCCGGACGCTTCAGCAGCTCGTACAGTGAAACCCGGTTCTGCAGCGGGGCGCTTCCAATACTTTCCAGATACTCATTCGCCTCTGCCGGTCCCACACTGACCTTCCGGAGCCGATTCAGTTCCCCGTCCATCTGCGCCTGTTTCTTCAGAAACTTCTGATATCGCTGTTCTGTAACCAGTCCGATGTCGTATCCCCGCTTCGTCAACCGGGCATCAGCGTTGTCCTGCCTCAGAACCAGCCTATATTCCGCTCTGCTGGTCATTATTCTGTAAGGTTCATTAGTACCTTTGGTCACCAGATCGTCGATTAGAACGCCAATATAAGCCTCGCTTCGATCCAGAATGAACGGATCTTTTCCATTAATTGACAGAACCGCATTGATTCCCGCCATCAGGCCCTGGGCCGCCGCCTCCTCATAGCCGGAACTTCCATTAAACTGTCCGGCACAGAACAGCCCCGGAATGGAACGATATTCCAGATTCAGTTTCAGATCCGTCGGATCGATGCAGTCATACTCGATGGCATAGGCCGGCCTGGTGATGGTAATATTCTCCAGTCCCTCGATGGTGTGGTAGAATTCCACCTGTACATCTTCCGGCAGACTGCTGGACATCCCCTGGATATACATTTCCTCCGTGTCCCTGCCCTCCGGCTCCACGAAAAGCTGGTGCCGCTTCCGATCCGGGAACCGCTCGATTTTCGTCTCAATGGAAGGACAGTATCTGGGACCGGTGCCCACGATCTCCCCCGTATACAGACCCGAACGCTCATAATTATCCCGGATGACCTGATGGGTCCGTTCGTTCGTGTAGGTGAGCCAGCACGGAACCTGCTCACATTCCAGGGAGTCATTCATGAAAGAGAACGGAACAATCTCCTCATCGCCGTCCTGCCGGGTCATCTTAGTGTAATCGAAGGTGTCCGCCAGGGCCCGGGCAGGTGTCCCGGTCTTGAACCGGCGCATGTGCATACCCAGATCCTTCAGATGATCCGCCAGTTCCACCGACGGAGCCAGCCCGTTCGGCCCGCTGGCGAAGCTGCTTTCCCCGATAAATATCTTTCCCCGAAGGAATGTGCCGGTGGCCAGAATCACAGCCCGGCACCGGTAATAGGCCCCTGTCTTGGTCAGAACCCCCCGGACCCGGCCGTCGCTGACATCCAGGTCCACGATCTCCGCCTGCTTCATGTCCAGACCCGGCTGCCGCTCGATGGTTTTCTTCATCTCACGGTGATACTTTTCCTTGTCCGCCTGGGCCCGGAGGGAGTGTACCGCCGGTCCCTTGGATGTATTCAGCATACGGCTCTGGATGAACGTCTTGTCGATATTCAGACCCATTTCTCCGCCCAGCGCATCGATTTCCCGGACCAGGTGGCCCTTCCCGGTTCCTCCCACCGCCGGATTGCAGGGCATCATGGCGATGGCTTCCAGATTGATCGAGAACATGACCGTTTTCGCACCCATCCGGGCCGATGCCAGCGCCGCTTCACAGCCCGCATGACCTGCCCCGATGACCGCCACATCATATTCTCCCATAAAAAAATGTTCCATATTCACTCCTACTTACCCAGACAGAACCGGGAGAAGACCTCATTCAGAATATCATCGCTGACCGATTCCCCGATGATACTGCCCAGATTTTCATACGCCTCCTGCACATCCAGCTCGATGATCTCCAGCGGTTCGCCGAGATCCGTGAGCCGGAGAGCATCCCTGAGGTGCTTCTCTGTCTTCGACAAAAAATCCGACTGGCGTGCGTTCGTCACCATGGAGTCGCTGCTCATGCTGACTTCTCCCTGATACACTCTCCGGACGATGGCGTCCTCGATCGCTTCCAGCCCCGTTTCCTCCGTCATGGAGGCCTCGATCAGCTCCACGCCCGGAAGGCGTTCCCGGATCTGATCGGAAGTGATCACCTGCCCTTTGTCCACCTTGTTCAGCACCGCCACAGCCCGGGACGGATCCACATGGGGAATGATTTCCTCGTCCTCCCCGGAAAGCGGACGGGTGCTGTCCAGCATGAAAATCACCAGATCCGCCTCATTGAAAGAAGCCTTGGACCGCTGGATACCGATGTTCTCAATCCGGTCCTCTGTTTCCCGGATTCCCGCCGTGTCAGTGAGAAGCACCGGAATTCCCTTCACACTGAGCTTCTCCTGAATGGTATCCCGGGTGGTCCCCGGAATATCCGTGACAATCGCCCGGCTTTCCCGGAGCAGATTATTCATCAGGGAGGATTTCCCCACATTCGGTTTTCCGATGATGGCAACTTTCAGTCCTTCACTGATGATACGGCCGGTACGGGCGCTGTCCAGCAGAGTCCGGACTTTCTGCGCCGTACTTTCCAGAGCGGCGTTCAGTTTCTCGTAGGTGACGATTTCAATGTCTTCATCCGGATAGTCGATGTTGACCGTGAGATTCACCAGAATATCCATCAGATCCTTTCGGATATCCCGGATTTTTTCGGAAAGTTTTCCCTCCAGCTGCCCCATGGCCACGTCGAATGTTCTGTCCGCCTTCGCCTCGATGAGATCCATCACCGCTTCTGCCTGGGTCAGGTCCAGCCGGCCGCCCAGGAAGGCCCGCTGGGTGAATTCTCCCCGCTCCGCAGATCTGGCACCGGAACGGAGCACCAGTTCCAGTGTTCGCCGAAGGGGCACGATCCCGCCGTGACAGTTGATTTCCACCACATCCTCCGTGGTGTAGGTTTTCGGTCCCTTCATGTAGACGCAGAGAACTTCATCCACAACTTTTCCGTCCGCCGGATCGACGATATGTCCGTAGGTCATCTTCCGATCTTCCATCCCCCGGCGGCCGCCGGGCCGGCGGAAGATCTTCTCCAGTACCAGCAGAGCATCCTCTCCGCTGATACGGATGATGCCGATGCCCCCTTCCCCGAAAGGCGTTGAAATCGCCGCAATTGTATCTTCCATCATAATTTGCCTCTGTAAAGTACGAAAAACGCCCGCATGAGCCGCGGGCGTTTTCTGTATCATGATCCGAATGAACCTATTTCAGCTCAATAATCACTCTTCTGTACGGGTCCTGACCTTCACTTCTGGTGGTGACGTCAGGATTCGACTGCAGCGTGGAATGAATCACCTTACGTTCATAAGGGTTCATCGGCTCCAGTCTGACACTGTGACGGGTCTTCACAACCTTGCGGGCCAGCCGGTCGGCCAGCTGTTCCAGTGTCTTCTCTCTTCTCGACCTGTAATTCTCGGCATCCACAACCACCTTGATGTAGTCCTTGTGGTCCTTGTTCACCACGAGGCTGGTCAGGTACTGGATGGCATCCAGTGTCTGTCCCCGCTTGCCGATGATCGTACGGGTATCCGCACCGTTAATATCGATCAGGACATGACTTTCGTCCGCCTTGCAGTCGATCTTCAGATCGAGTCCCATCTTCTCGACCACATCCGTCAGGAATACCTTCGCCGGATGGTCATCTGCCTCCGGAAGCTGATCCATTTCGCGATGGAA
>OCTW013382112.1_pt1 | contig 14420 bp, 27 predicted proteins | sample 1539671 | NCBI WGS metagenome assembly OCTW01 (sample SAMN02144230, study PRJEB22623) | gut metagenome | biome: sheep rumen | host: Ovis aries | place: New Zealand
GGAGGAACAAATCATGGCAAACAACAAAATCAGAATTAGATTGAAATCATTCGATCACAAGATCTTAGATGATTCAGCAGAAAAGATTGTTGGCGCTGCTAAGAAATCAGGCGCTCAGGTCGTTGGTCCAGTACCACTTCCTACAGAAAAAGAAATTTATACAATCTTGAGAGCTGTTCATAAATACAAAGATTCTCGTGAACAGTTTGAAATCAGAACTCACAAACGTCTTATTGACATTGTGAACCCAACTCCAGAAACAGTTGACGTATTAACTCGTCTTGAATTGCCATCTGGTGTTGACATTGAAATTAAATTATAAGAAAGGTAGAGGTGTAACTCATGAAAGGAATCTTAGGCCGTAAGATCGGTATGACTCAAGTTTTCACTACTGACGGTAAGTTAATCCCAGTAACAGTTGTAGAAGCAACTCCAAACGTTGTTCTTCAGAAGAAGACAGTTGAAACTGATGGATACAATGCTGTACAGGTTGGTTTCGAAGACAAGAGAGAAAAATTAGCAAACAAGCCAGAACTTGGACACGTAGCTAAAGCAAACACTGCTCCTAAGCGCTTCATCAAAGAATTTCGTTATGACGAAATGATGAGTTATGAAGTTGGTCAGGAAATTTCAGTTGATAGCTTTGCTGCTGGTGAAATCGTTGACGTTCAGGGAACTAGTAAAGGTCACGGATACACTGGTACAATCAAGAGATTTGGTTATCAGCGTACTCCAATGGCTCATGGTGGAGGTCCTAACCACAGACACGCTGGTTCAATGGGGCCAATCGCTCCAAATAGAATTGCTCCAGGTAAGAAATTACCAGGACAGTATGGACATGTTACAAGAACAGTTCAGAACTTAGAAGTAGTTGCTGTTGATGCAGCTAACAATTGTATCTTAATCTCAGGATCAGTTCCTGGACCAAAGAAAGGTTTAGTTGTTATTCATTCAGCAGTTAAGAAAAACGGAAAGGTAAACGAAGCTAAGGAATTAGTTTCTTATGCTAAAGAAGAAGCTGCAGCAGCAGCTGAATAATGAAGCGAGAGGAGGAAATAGACATGGCAAAAGTTGCATTATTAAACCAGAAAGCTGAAAACGTTGGTGAAATCGAATTAAACGATGCGGTATTCGCAATCGAACCAAACAATCAGGCAATCTTTGATATGGTATTACTACAGAGAGCTTCATTAAGACAGGGGACTCATAAGGTTAAAGGTCGTTCTGAAGTAAGAGGCGGCGGAAAGAAACCTTGGAGACAGAAAGGTACAGGTAGAGCTAGACAGGGATCTACACGTGCTCCTCAGTGGGTAGGTGGAGGAACTGTATTTGGTCCTACTCCAAGAAGCTATAAATTCAAATTAAACAGAAAAGTAAGAAGACTTGCATTAAGATCTGCATTATCTCAGAAATTAATCGACAATGAATTCACTGCTTTAAATGATTTAGCATTTGATTCAATTAAGACTAAGAACATGAAAGAAGTAATGACTGCGTTCAATACTCCTAGAAAAGCATTAGTTGTTGTTGATGAATTAAATGATAATGTTGCATTATCTGCAAGAAACTTACCAAATGTTAAGTTAATCGATGCTAAGCATGTAAACGTTTATGATATCTTAGATAGCACAAACTTATTCATGACTGAAGCAGCAATCAAAGCTGTTGAGGAGGTACTTGCATAATGGCACACATTACTGATGTATTAAAGAAACCTGTTTTAACTGAAAAATCTATCAGATTAATGCAGGATGAAAACAAGTATACTTTCGATGTAGATGTTAACTCTAACAAGACTGAAATCAAACAGGCTGTTGAAGCTATGTTCAATGTAAAAGTAACAAGCGTTAACACTATGAACATTAAAGGTAAAACAAAAAGAGTTGGTCGTTACGTTGGTAAGACTAACGCAAGAAAGAAAGCAATCGTTTCTTTAGCTGAAGGAAATACAATCAACTTATTCGGTGAAGAATAATCATTGCTAAAACTTTATTGGGATGCACTCGTCCCAGAGACTAAATAAGGAGGAACAAATAATGCCTATTAAAGCATATAAGCCTACTACTAACGGTCGTCGTAATATGACAGCATTGACTAAAGAAGAAATCACTGCTCAGAAACCTGAAAAGTCATTATTGACAACTGTTAATAAGAAAGCTGGACGTAACAACCAGGGTCAGATCACTACTAGACATCATGGTGGTGGACATAAGAGAAAATACAGAATTATCGATTTCAAGAGAAATAAAGATAATGTACCTGGTAAAGTTGCTACTATCGAATATGATCCAAACAGATCAGCAAACATCGCATTAATCAACTATGCAGATGGTGAAAAGAGATATATCTTAGCTCCTAAGGGGTTAGAAGTTGGTCAGACAATCGTGTCTGGTGAAGAAGTGGATATCGTAACTGGTAACTCATTACCAATGGGTAACATGCCAGAAGGTACTTTAATCCACAATATTGAAATGCATCCAGGAAAAGGTGGACAGATTGCTAGATCTGCTGGTGTATCTGCTCAGATTCTTGGTTTCGAAGGAAAATACGCTACAATCAGATTAAGTTCTGGTGAAGTGAGAAAATTCTTAAAAGTTTGCCGTGCTACTGTCGGTGAAGTTGGTAATGAAGATCATTCATTAGTTAACATCGGTAAAGCTGGTAGAAATCGTTGGAAAGGTATCAGACCTACAGTTCGTGGTTCTGTAATGAACCCTAACGATCACCCTCATGGTGGTGGGGAAGGTAAAACTTCAATCGGTCGTAAAGCTCCACTTACTCCTTGGGGTAAAAAAGCTATGGGTGTTAAGACTAGAAATAGTAAGAAACATTCTAATAAATTAATCGTACGTAGAAGAAACGGTAAATAATAGGAGGAGAAGAAAACATGGCAAGAAGCTTGAAAAAAGGGCCTTTCGTTGATGAACACTTAATGAAAAAAGTGGAAGCTTTAAATGCTTCAGGCAAAAAAGAAGTAATCAAAACTTGGTCAAGAAGATCTACAATCTTCCCTCAGTTCATCGAACATACATTCGCTGTCTATAATGGAAGAGAACATATTCCAGTATATGTAACTGAAGATATGGTTGGTCATAAGTTAGGAGAATTCGCTCCAACTAGAACATTCAAAGGTCATATCACTGACGGAAAAGCGTAATTTGAGGAGGATATAAACATGGAAGCAAGAGCGCAAGCTAAAAACATTCGTGTATCTGCTCAAAAAGCCAGATTAGTCGTGGACTTAGTTAGAGGTAAGAGTGTCAAGGATGCATTAGGTATTCTTGAATATACGAATAAAAGTGCTACACCTGCAATTATCAAAGTAATTAGCTCAGCTGCAGCTAATGCTGTACATAATGAAGGTGCAGACAAAGATAAATTAGTTATTAAAGAAATTTATGTAGACGAAGGTCCTACATTAAAGAGATTCCGTGCTAAAGCAAAAGGACAGGGAACTCAAATCTTAAAGAGAACATGCCACATCACTGCTGTGGTAGAAGAAAAATAGGAGGAAAGACAATGGGTCAGAAAGTAAGTCCAGTAGGATTCCGTGTTGGTGTTAACCGCGATTGGAGTTCAAGATGGTATGCAGATAATAAAGAATTCGCAACATTACTTCATGAAGATTTAAAAATCCGTAATTTCCTTCAGGAAAAACTATCAAGAGCATATGTTGCAAAGATCGATATCGAAAGATCTAAGAAGAGAATCAATATCTTCGTTCATACTTCACGTCCTGGTGTTGTCATCGGTAAAGGTGGAGAAGCTATTGATGCTTTAAGAAAAGAAGTTGTTAAGTTAGTAGACGGTAAACAGGTTTACATCAACGTTGTTGAAATCAAGAACGCTGATACAAACGCTCAGTTAGTTGCTAAGAGAATCGCTGAACAGCTTGAAAACAGAGCTTCATTCAGAACAGTTCAGAAGAGAGCTATCCAGTCAGCTATGAGATCAGGTGCTAAAGGTATCAAAACTGCAGTATCAGGTCGTTTAGGTGGAGCTGATATGGCAAGAACTGAAGGATACTCTGAAGGTAATGTACCTCTTCATACATTAAGAGCTGACATTGATTATGCTACAGCTGAAGCTGATACTACTTATGGTAAGCTTGGTGTAAAAGTCTGGATCTGTAAGGGAGAAATTCTTCCTGAGAAAAACAAGGAGGACAAATAATCATGTTAATGCCTAAGAGAACAAAATATAGAAGACCTCATAGAATTAAATATGAAGGTAAGACTAAAGGTGGAAAATTTGTTGCCTTTGGTGAATATGGTCTTGTTGCCCAGGATGGTGCTTGGATCACTTCAAGACAGATTGAAGCAGCCCGTATCGCTATCAATAGATACATGAACCGTGAAGGACAGGTTTGGATTAGAATCTTCCCTCATTTAGCAAAAACTAAGAAGCCATTGGAAGTACGTATGGGTTCAGGTAAAGGTTCTCCAGAAGAATGGGTTGCAGTTGTTAAAGAAGGACGAGTTATGTTTGAAGTAGCTGGTGTATCTGAAGAAGTAGCAAGAGAAGCATTAAGACTTGCTGCACATAAGTTACCTATCAAATGTAAAGTCATTAAGAGAGGTGAGTAACTCATGAAAGTCGCAGATATTAGAAATATTGAAACTACTGAATTACTTAAAAAAGTAGAAGAGTTCAAAAAAGAGTTATTTAGTTTAAGATTTCAGCAGGCTACTGGTCAGTTAGAAAATACAGCTCGTATCAGAGAAGTTAGAAAGTCAATTGCTAAAATCAAAACTGTAATTAGAGAAAGAGAATTAGAAAAATAGGAGAGATGAGTATGGAAAGAAACGATCGTAAAGTTTACACTGGAACAGTCATCTCTACTAAGATGGATAAGACTATCACTGTTCTTGTAGAAACACATGTATCTCACAAGTTATATGGTAAACGTATGAAATCATCTAAAAAGTTCAAAGCACATGATGAAAATAACGTTGCTAGAACTGGTGATATCGTTAAGATTATGGCAACTAGACCATTATCTGCAACAAAACGTTTCCGTTTAGTAGAAGTCGTTAAGAAGGCAGAAATCATTTAATTCTTCTGAAAGGAGGTCACAACAATGATCCAAAACGAATCAAGATTAAAAGTCGCTGATAACACTGGTGCAAAGGAAGTATTAGTCATCAGAAATTTAGGCGGTTCTAATAGAAAAACAAGCAACATCGGTGATGTCGTTGTTGCATCAGTAAAACAGGCTACTCCAGGTGGTACAGTAAAGAAAGGTGAAGTTGTAAAGGCAGTTATCGTAAGAACAAAATATGGTGTAACTCGTGAAAACGGTTCTTACATCAGATTCGATGATAACGCATGTGTAATCATCAAAGATGATAACTCACCTAAAGGGACTCGTATCTTTGGCCCTGTTGCAAGAGAGTTAAGAGATGCAGATTTCATGAGAATCGTATCATTAGCTCCTGAAGTATTATAGGAGGATAAGAAACGATGAAAGTACGTGTTGGTGATACAGTTATGGTTATCGCTGGTAGCGATAAAGGTATGACAGGAGAAATCCTTTCTATCAACCATAAAACAAATAAAGTCGTAGTTGAAGGTGTCAACAAAGTTAAAAAACATATCAAACCTTCTCAGTCTGATCCAGAAGGTGGAATCCAGACAGTTGAAGCTCCAATCGATGCTTCTAACGTTGCATACTATGACACTAAAGCTAAAGCTAAAGTTAAGCTTGGTTATAAATTTGAAGATGGCAAAAAAGTCAGAGTTAATAAAGCTACTGGTGAAGTCATCAAAGAAAATAAGAAATAATCTATAGGAGGCAATCATGAACAGATTACAGGAACGTTATAATAACGAAATCAGTAAGAACTTAATGGCTAAGTTCAACTATAAATCAATTATGCAGCTTCCTAAGATGGAAAAAATCGTCTTAAATATCGGTGTTGGTGATGCAGTTACTAACTCTAAATTATTAGACGAAGCTGTAGAAGAATTAACTTTAATCTCTGGTCAGAAACCAATCATCACTAAAGCTAAGAAATCTATCGCAGGTTTCAAAATCCGTGAAGGACAGGCTATCGGATGTAAGGTTACTTTACGTGGAGAAAGAATGTATGAATTCTTAGATAAATTAGTATCTATCTCTTTACCACGTGTAAGAGACTTCAGAGGTGTTCCAAATAACTCTTTTGATGGAAGAGGTAACTACACTTTAGGTGTTAAGGAACAGTTGATCTTCCCTGAAATTGATTTCGATAAGGTCAACAAATTAAGAGGTATGGATATTGTATTCGTTACAACTGCTAAGACTGATGAAGAAGGTAAAGCATTGTTAACTGAATTAGGTATGCCTTTTGCTAAATAGGAGGACAAAATAGACTATGGCAAAAACATCAATGAAAATTAAACAGCAGCGTCCTCAGAAATTTCAGGTTCGTGAATATACAAGATGCGAACGTTGTGGACGTCCACATTCAGTTATGAGAAAGTTTAAGCTTTGTCGTATCTGCTTCAGAGAATTAGCTTATAAAGGTGAAATTCCTGGAGTTAAAAAAGCAAGCTGGTAATATTTAACCCAACAGGAAGGAGGATTTGCAAATGGTAAACGATCCTATTGCAGATATGTTAACAAGAATTCGTAATGCTAATCAGCAGAGACATGAAGAAGTTTCAATTCCAACTTCTAAATTAAAAGTTGAATTAGCTAAGATCCTTACAAACGAAGGTTTCGTAGCAGGATATAGAGTCGAAGGTGAAGGTGTTAAATCTAACATCGTTATCACTTTAAAATATAAAGGTAATGAAAGAGTAATCACTGGTCTTAAGAGAGTTTCTAAACCAGGTTTACGTCAGTACGCTAAGTCAAATGAAATTCCTAAGGTATTAAACGGTTTAGGAATCGTCATCTTATCAACTTCTCAGGGGCTTTTAACAGATAAAGAAGCTAGAGCTAAGAACATTGGCGGAGAAGTATTAGCTTACATCTGGTAATAAAAAAAATACAGGAGGTAATACGATGTCTCGTATTGGTTTAAAAGTCATCAATGTACCTGAAGATGTCACAGTAACAATTGCTGAAGATAATACTGTTACAGTTAAAGGTCCTAAAGGAGAATTAACAAGACAGTTTGCTGATGTCATTACAATCGCTCAGGAAGGTAATGAAATTCGTTGCTCAAGAGCTAACGATGCTAAGCACACTAAACAGTTACATGGTACAACAAGAGCCTTAATCGCAAACATGATTGAAGGCGTTAAAAATGGATATGAAAAGAACCTTGAAATCGTCGGTATTGGTTACCGTGCTCAGATGAAAGGTAATAAATTAGTATTAAATGTTGGTTTCTCTCATCCAGTAGAAATCGATGTTGAAGAGGGTGTTAAAGTAGAATGCCCTAGCCAGACTCAGATCAAAGTATCTGGTATTTCAAAAGAAAGAGTCGGCGAAGTTGCTGCGCAGATCCGCGCTGTCAAGAAACCAGAACCTTATAAAGGTAAAGGTATTAAGTACACTGATGAAAGAATCATCAGAAAAGAAGGTAAGACTGCAGGTAAGAAGTAGTCAAACTAAGGAGGATATAGGATCATGGCAAAGAAATTGTCAAGAAACGATGTTCGTGTTAGACGTCATCTTAGAGTTCGTAAAAAAATCTCTGGTACTCCAGAATGTCCTAGACTTAATGTTTTCCGTTCAAACAAAAACATTCATGCTCAGATCATTGATGATGTGAATGGTGTAACTTTAGCATCTGCTAACTCAGTAGAATTAAAGTTAGAAAACGGTTCAAACATTGAAGCTGCTAAGACAGTTGGTACAGAAGTTGCTAAAAGAGCATTAGCTAAGAATATTGAAGTAGTCGTATTCGATCGTGGTGGATACATCTATCATGGTAGAGTAAAAGCACTAGCAGAAGCTGCTAGAGAAGCTGGACTTAAATTCTAAGAGGGAGGTTAAATAATGGAACAGCGTAAACCAAGAAATGATCGTAATAACGGTCAGAGAAGAAATGGTCGTAGAAATAACAAAAGAAGACCTAGAGTTGAAAAAGAATTTGAAGAACGTGTTGTCACTATTAACCGTATCACTAAAGTTGTAAAAGGTGGACGTAAAATGCGTTTTGCTGCCTTAGTTGTCATCGGAGACAAAAAGGGTAGAGTTGGATTCGGTACTGGTAAAGCTCACGAAGTACCTGATGCAATCAGAAAAGCAAGCGAAGCTGCTAAAAAGAACCTTATCAATGTTTCAATCAAACATGGTACAATCCCTCATGAAATTAAGGGTCAGTTCGGTTCTGGATATGTATTCTTAAAACCTGCTGCTGAAGGTACTGGAATCATCGCTGGTGGACCAGTCAGAGCGGTTGTAGAATTAGCTGGTTATTCAGATATCTTATCTAAATGTATTGGTTCTAGAACACCAATCAACATGGTAAGAGCAACTATCAAAGGTTTATCAGAAATGAAGACTGCTGAACAGGTAGCTGCATTAAGAGACAAAACTGTTGAAGAAATTTACGGTTAAGGAGGAGCTTTAAATGGCAAAATTATCAATTACTCTTACAAAGAGCCCAATTGGTGCTAAGAAAAACCAGAAGGCTACTCTTAAAGCCTTAGGTTTAACTAAAATGCACAAGACTGTCGAAAGAGAAGACAATGTCTATACTCAAGGTATGATCAACACTGTTAGACACCTTGTAACAGTAGAAGAAAAACAGTAGGAGGTGCGATCATGAAATTACACGAATTACATTACACTGAAGGTGCACGTAAAGAAAGAAAACGTGTAGGACGTGGAACAAGTTCTGGACATGGTAAGACTTCTACAAGAGGTCAGAAAGGTCAGGGCGCTAGATCAGGTGGAGGTAAGAAACCTGGTTTCGAAGGTGGACAGACTCCATTATTCATGCGTTTACCAAAACGTGGTTTCACAAACGTTAATAGAAAAGAATTTGCAATCGTTAATGTTGAAGATTTAAACAAATTCGAAGCTAACTCAGTAGTAGATTTTGAAGCTTTAAAAGCTGCTGGTTTAGTTAAAAAAGAATTAGATGGTTTAAAAATCTTAGGTAATGGTGAACTTAGTGTTGCTTTAACTGTTAAAGCTAACAAGTTCTCTGCTTCAGCGGTTAAGGCCATCGAAGCTGCAGGTGGAAAAACTGAGGTGATCTAAAGGTGATTAATTTTTTAAAGAATGTCTTTAAAAAAGGTGAATTGCGTAGAAAGGTCATCTTCACACTTGGTATGTTGTTTGTGTTCCGTTTAGGAGCAGCCGTTACAATTCCATATATTGATACAAGCAGTTTAACTTCTGCTGCTACCAACTCTGGTATTTTCGGTATTATGAACATGCTAGGTGGAGGTACTTTAGAGAGATTCTCCCTATTTTCATTGGGGGTTTCTCCATATATTACTTCTTCCATCATTATTGAATTATTATCAATGGACGTTATTCCTATCTTAGCTCAATGGCAGAAGGAAGGAAATAACGGTAAGAAGAAAAAAGATAGAGTCACAAGATTCCTGACATTAGCTCTTGCAGCTATTCAGGGTGGCTCTCTTACATATGCATTTGATAAGGGGTATGGCATCTTAACTCAGTCATCACTTTACACTTATGTATATGTTGTCTTGATTATGGCTGCTGGTTCAATGTTTGCAATGTGGATTGGTGATCAGATTACAATCAAGGGTGTCGGAAACGGTACTTCATTGTTGATCTTCACTGGTATTGTTGCCAATTTACCAAATCAGTTCTTGACTTCATACGATACAATGGTATCTTATAAGTCGACAATGACAGCTGTAACAAGCATTGCGTGGTATGCGTTATTTGTACTTGCTTACTTAGCAATCATGGTGTTTGTTGTTTATACGGAAGGCGCTATTCGTAAGATTAAGATGTTCTATCCTACAAACTCACAGACAATCATGCGTACAAAGGAAGATACACATATGCCATTGAAGATTAACAGTTCATCTGTAATTCCTGTTATCTTTGCGGCCAGTGTACTTGCTGCTCCTAGAACTATCATTAGTTTCATGAAGAGTACAAGCACAACGACTGCTATTGATAATATTTTGAATTATCAGAAGCCTGTTGGTTTTGTCCTATATGTTATCATGATTGTATTCTTCACATTCTTCTATTCAAATCTACAGATTGATGCTAAAAAGATTTCTGAAGATCTTAAGAAGAGTGGAGGCGCAATTCCTGATGTCAGACCAGGGGTTGATACTAAGAAATATATCGGTACAGTGTTAAATAGAATCACTGTAGTTGGTGCATTGTTCTTAACAATCATTGCTGCAATTCCTATCATTGTTCCGGTTGTTTGGACAGCTACTGCTGATAATGCCTTATCACTTGGTGGTACTGGTTTAATTATCGTGGCTGGTGTTGCCCTTGAAACAATCCGTCAGATCAGAAGTATCCTTACTCGTAAAGAGTACCATGGATACATTAGAAAATAAGTAGTTTAATAAGGAGTGGTCGTATAATGAACATTATTTTAATGGGTCCTCCTGGTGCAGGAAAAGGGACTCAAGCAAAGAAACTTGTAGAAAAATATGGACTAGTTCAGATTTCTACAGGAGACCTATTCAGAGCTGCAATTAAAGAACAGAATAAGTTTGGAGTAATTGCTAACTACTTTATAAAATATGGATATCTTGTCCCTGATGATTTTACTAATGAAATGGTCTATGACTATTTAAAAGAACATTTATCAGAGTTCAAGAATGGATTCATTTTAGATGGGTTCCCAAGAACAGTTGTTCAGGCTAGAGAGCTTGAATCTTGGGAAAGAGAATTTGGATTCAAGATTGATGCAAATGTTAATCTTGATATCCCTGAAGAAGAATTAATTGGAAGATTATCTGGTAGAAGAACATGTAGAGAATGTGGTAACACATTCCACATCATGTACAAACCACCAAAGGTTGAAGGCGTATGCGATGTCTGCGGTGGAGAATTATATCAGAGATCTGACGAAAGCGAAGAAGCCGTTAAGGTTAGACTCGCTACATACGAAAAACAGACTCGCCCACTCATTGACTATTATGCAATGAAAGGTTCGCTTAAGAACGTTGACGGCAATCAGTCAATGGAAGATGTTTTTAAAGCAATAGAGGATGTTTTGGAGGATAAATAATGATTACTATCAAAGATTCAAGAGAAATTGAATTGATGAGACATGCTGGACATGTTGTTGGACTTGTTCATCAAGAATTAGAAAAATGGCTTAAGCCAGGTTTAACAACAAAAGAAGTTTCAGACTTCTGTGAAAAGATTATCCGTGATGAAGGTTGTACACCTAGCTTCCTAAACCTTTATGGTTTCCCTGGAGCTGTCTGTGTATCTGTAGGAGACACAGTTGTTCATGGTATCCCAGATAACTATGTCTTAAAAGATGGTGACATTATCTCAGTTGACGTGGGAGCCTGCTGGAAAGGTTATCATGGCGATAGTGCCTGGACCTATGTAGTAGGTACTCCTAGCGACGACGTCAAACATCTCATGGAAGTGACTGAGGCTGCATTATTTGCAGGTTTGGCCCAAGTTAAACCTGGAAATCGCTTATCCGATATATCTCATGCTGTGCAGACTTACTTAGAGAGTCATGGTTGTACAACACCTAGAGACTACACAGGTCATGGAATTGGTACTGAGGTTCATGAAGATCCATCTGTTCCAAACTGGGGAGCTCCTGGTAGAGGTCCACGTTTGAAAAAAGGTATGGTACTTGCGATTGAACCAATGGCCCATCTTGGCGGTGAAGAAGTCTATACATTAGATGATGGTTGGACTGTAAAAACAAAAGACCATTCTCTAGCAGCTCATTACGAGCATACCGTAGCAATCACTGATGATGGCTATGAGATTATGACAAAAGTTTAAGAGGTAAAAGTATGGCAAAGAAAAACGACGTGATTGAAGTCGAAGCTACTGTTGTTGAAACATTGCCTAATGCACAGTTTCAAGTTCAGTTAGAAAACGGAGTTACTATTCTTGCTCACGTTTCTGGTAAAATCCGAATGAACTACATCCGCATTTTACCGGGGGATAAAGTAACAGTCGAAATTAGTCCGTATGATTTAACACGTGGGCGCATCACATTTAGACATAAATAATACCCAACAGGAGGTAATAAAGATGAAGGTTAGAGCATCTGTAAAACCAATGTGTGATAAATGCAGAGTAATTAGAAGAAAAGGGAAAGTCATGGTAATCTGTGAAAACCCTAAACATAAGCAAAGACAAGGTTAATTTAGGAGGAACTATTAATGGCTCGTATAGCAGGTGTCGATATCCCACGTGATAAACGTGTGGTTGTTTCTTTAACTTACGTATATGGTATTGGTCTTACTACATCTAAAAAGATCTTAGCTGCTGCTAATGTATCTGAAGATGTTAGAGTTAAAGACTTAACAGAAGAAGAAGAAACTAGAATTAGAAAAGAAGTAGAAAAGATTAAAGTTGAAGGTGATCTTCGTAGAGAAACACAGTTAAACATTAAGAGATTAATGGAAATTGGTAGCTACAGAGGTATCCGTCATAGAAAAGGTCTTCCAGTAAGAGGTCAGAAGACTAAGACTAACGCAAGAACTCGTAAAGGTAAAGCGCGTCCAATCGCTGGTAAGAAGAAATAATTTAGGAGGAAAGCTCAATGGCAAAAGCAACAAAGAACACACGTGGTAAAAGACGTGTTAAGAAAAATATCGCTAAAGGTATTGCTCATGTTCATTCAACATTCAACAATACAATTGTAACTATTGCTGATGAAAATGGTAATGCTGTCACTTGGTCTAGTGCTGGTGCATTAGGATTCAAGGGATCAAGAAAATCAACTCCATATGCTGCTCAGATGGCTGCTGAAGCTGCTGCAAAAGCTGCTATGGATCATGGTATGAAACAGGTTGAAGTAAACGTTAAGGGTCCTGGACCTGGACGTGAATCTGCAGTTAGAGCTTTATCTGCTGCTGGACTTGAAGTAACAGCAATCACTGATGTTACTCCTATCCCACATAACGGATGCCGTCCACCAAAACGTCCTCGTGGATAATCATAAGAAGGTTAAATCACATTCATAATTATCTCTAAGAGGAGGAACAAAATGCAGAAATTTGAAAAAGCAAACTTCAACGTTGAAACTTATGATGAAGACAATAACTACGGTAAGTTTGTCATCGAACCTTTAGAAAGAGGTTTCGGTACAACAATCGGAAATGCATTAAGAAGAATCTTACTTTCTTCTATGCCTGGTTCTGCAGTCTTCGCTATCAAGATTGATGGTGCAATTCATGAGTTCTCAGCAGTTGACGGTGTCGTAGAAGATGTTACATCAATTATCTTGGCCATCAAGAAGTTAGTATTCGATATCGATACTGATGAAGATGTGACAATGGTCGTTGACGTGACTGGACCAGCAACTGTTACTGGTGCAGACATTCAGTGTCCATCAGAAGTCAAAATGGTTTCAAATGATTTAGTTATCGCTCACGTAGCTGCAGGTCATCGTCTATACATGGAAATGTATGCACATAAAGATCGTGGTTACCAGAGTGCTGACCAGAACAAGAAGTATGTGAATACAATTGGTGTAATCCCAACTGATTCCATCTTCTCACCTGTAGTCAATGTCTCTTATAAGACAGAACCAACTAGAGTTGGTCAGTCTGCTAAATATGACCAGTTAACAATGGAAATTACTACTGATGGTTCAATTAAACCTCATGAAGTACTTGCGTTAGCTGCAAAAATCTTAGTTGAACACTTGAACATGTTTGTTGAATTAACTGATGAAGCCATGAATATGGAAGTCATGAGTGAAGTTCAGCAGGATACTGGAAGCAAAGTACTTGATATGACAATTGAAGAATTAGACTTATCTGTTCGTTCTTACAACTGTTTAAAACGTGCTGGAATCCAGACTGTTCAGGAATTAGCTTCTAAAACTGAAGATGACATGATCAAGGTTAGAAATCTTGGTAAGAAGTCATTGAAAGAAGTAAAAGAAAAGTTATTAGAATTAGGTTTAGGCTTCAAGCCTGTAGACTAATTAAGAATTTGGAAGGAGCTCTATAATGGCAAATAATAGAAAATTAGGACGTGTGTCTTCTCATAGAAAAGCTATGTTACGTAACCTAGCTACTGATGTCATTATGCATGGTAAGATTGAAACAACTGATACAAGAGCTAAAGAAGTTCGTAAAGTTGTTGAAGAATTAATCACTTTAGGTAAACGTGGTGACTTACATGCAAGAAGACAGGCTGCTGCTGTACTTCAGGATGTTGTTGATCCTAAAACTGGAAAAACTGCTTTACAGAAGTTATTTGATGAAGTAGCACCTAAATATGCTGATAGAAATGGTGGTTACACTAAAGTCTTAAAGACTTACAACCGTAAAGGTGACAATGCCACTATGGCAATCATCACATTATTATA
>OCTW011563001.1_pt1 | contig 14419 bp, 15 predicted proteins | sample 1539671 | NCBI WGS metagenome assembly OCTW01 (sample SAMN02144230, study PRJEB22623) | gut metagenome | biome: sheep rumen | host: Ovis aries | place: New Zealand
GCAGCCGGGGGATTCAAAGACATTACCAGGATTTCCTCCTCCTCTCCGGATATGTGGGAAAATATCTGTCTGGCCAACCGGGATGAAATTCTCCGCCTGGTAGACACTTATGTGGCCTCCATCCAGCAGATCCGGGAGCGGATTGCCGCTTCCGACGGTTCCGGTATCCACAGCTTTTTTTCCAGCGCCAAAAACTACCGGGATTCCATCAACGTATCCGGTCAGGGATCCGTCCATCCGATTTATCAGCTCTTCTGCGACCTGATCGATGAAGCTGGCGGTATTGCTACGATTGCCACGATTCTGGCGTCCAACAATATCAGCATCAAAAATATCGGCATCATTCACAACCGGGAATTCGAACAGGGTGTTCTGCAGGTGGAATTCTATCAGAAGGAAGCCTTTGAAAACGCCCGGGATCTTCTGAAAAAGTATCACTATACCGTCTATGAACGATAAAAAACTGCTGCACAGACAGGAAAGGGCGCGGTGTGCCTGGTCTTCCGACCGCACCTCACGGTTCCTGCCGCGTGCAGCAGTTCTTTTTCTCTCCGACAGCCTTTACATCCGGAGCCGGATTCCCGCCAGCAGGGTATCCGGTTTTAAATGCATCACCGCGTACATCTCACCGGCCATGCAGAAGCCGCAGTCATCACAGACCTTCCAGACGCTTCCCGGACACTGCGGCAGTCTGGTTCCGTCAACCAGAATATAATTGGCCATCCAGCAATATTTCGGAAAGCCCCTTTTTTTCATGATTTTTAAGCCGGATACGGAATTCATAATCGGATATCCTTTTTTCTTATAGGCGATAATTTCATCAATGACCTCCCGTTTTTCCTCCGGTGACAGCATCAGTTCCTCGGTCTCCGGAAATGGTGTGTGAAAATTAAAGGCTGCGGATTCGATCCGGGGATTTTTCCGTACATACCGGATCAGTTTCCCCACGGAGGAACGGTTCAGCTGATTGACAGACATGGCGATACTCAGATGTCTGACGCCGCTTTCCCGGATATTTTTCTCCAGACGGGCAAAGGTCCCCTTTCCGCGGACCGCGTCATGACTGGCGCCGTAGCCGTCCGTGCTGACCCAAACAGCATCCGCCCTGGTTCCGCGAAAGGGAAGCTGTCCGTTGGTCGTCAGGGTTCCGCTGAAAAATCCGATTTTCTTTGCCAGGTCGTACAAATCGTTCAGTCTGTACGCTCCGTCTCTCCACAGGGTCGGCTCACCGCCTTCGAAATCCACAAACCGGGAACCCATGGCATAGGCGTCCAGCAGTTCCCTCCGGATCTGATCATAGGGTTTCATGAATCTGCACTGATGGCCTTCCGGAGTACAGTGCCTGCAGGACAGATTACAATAATCAGTAATCATCAGCACCGTCTGCAGCGGGCGTTTTTCTCCAAGTATTCTGCTCCGGAAGTACCACCGGGGCAGATACATCATCTGTTTGAAAGCTGTCATATCTGTCTCCTTCTACGCTACGGATCCCTGCTTGTGAATACTGTCCGGAAGACGGAGCATCTGAATCACTGCCGCCAGCGCTTCCCTTGCGTCACATGCCGGAAGCTGCCGGATGCTGCGTTCCGCCGCCGCGCCGTAATTCTCCATGATACGGACTGCCTGCTCCATACCGCCGGACTGCCGGATCAGGGCATCCAGCCGCTGCATCTCCGTGTCCGTTCCCTCTCCCCGGTGGAAGCGTTCAATCAGCCCGGTGATCTGCTCCCTGCTTTCTTCACGCTCCAGCGCGCACAGGACCGGAAGCGTAAGAATCCCTTCCCGCAGATCTGTATGGACCGGTTTGCCCTCCGCCTGTTCTTCCGACAGGAAATCCAGCAGATCGTCCCGGATTTGAAACAGAAAGCCGAAGGAATTTCCCAGCTGCAGCAGCTGTCCCACTGTTTCATCGGAGCACCCGCCTTCTCTCCCGCCGGAAACACAGGCCAGTTCACAGACGGCCACTGTCTTTCCGTATATATTTTCCAGATAACGGTCTGCTGTCATGGAAGTATCAAAATAGCCGGCCAGCTGACCGATTTCTCCCCAGCACATGGACTCCACGGTTCTCCCGAACAGCATGCCTGTTTCTGTGAGATTCTCCCGCATCAGGATCTGCAGGATACGGCTCAGGAAGAAATCACCTGCGTATACTGCCATATCCTTGCCATATTTCGCCTGCACAGAAGGCCGTCCCCGCCGCAGCGGGGAATCATCCACGATATCATCGTGAATCAGCGAAGCCATATGCACCATTTCAATCAGCGCGGCAGTTTTACACAGCCGGCTGCGGGTCCGGGAATCCGGATCTCCCAGCCTGCCGGACAGAAGCACCAGCAGCGGACGCAGCCGTTTGCCCCGGATTTCCAGCTGTTCCCGGATAATTTCTGCCAAAGCATGGGATCTTTCTCCGGTATCCAGAAACTCCCGCAGATTTTCTTCCACCTGCAGCATATCTTCACTGAGTCCGGCTAATTCCAGATATTTCATTCTTCTCTCCTTTTCTTTTGGCTTTTCTAACTGCCGAATGACGGAAACAGCAGCAGATGCAGCAAGATTGATACCGGATATCCGATGGCCACAGAAAATGCCACCTGCGTCAGGACCAGAGTGGCCGGCAGTTTGGTCTCCCTGGTACGGGGTACGCGAAAAATACCCATAAGTCCCTTTCGGCAGATAAAAACTGCCGCGGCCATAAAGGGCAGCGCCCCCGGATACCAGACCGCCAGGATTCCGAATATCAGGCCCATCCAAATGACGGTCAGCACATGGGCCAGCCGTTCGGACGCTTTTCTGCCTATGAGGATCGGCAGTGTCTTTCTGCCGGCTGCTTCATCACGGACCATATCACAGGTATTATTGTCCAGCATAAACATGGTAACGATCAGCATCATAGGCACTGCTTTCCACAGAACCATCCAGTCCAGACGGTCCGTCAGCGCAGCCGTGACCGCCAGCGGAACCAGACCTCCCAGGGTAAAGCCGGACAGGGGTTCTCCCACAGGCAGATAGGAGGTGGATACTTTGCTTCCGGAATAAGTCAGCGCGATACCGGCGCCGATCAACCCGATCAGCAGCGGCTTCCAGCTGCAGAATACCAGTACCGCAATTCCCAGGACTGCCGCAGCGGCAAACAGCACAAATCCGAGGGTTCTTGCCGGCCGGGCATCGAGAATTCTGTAGTAAGCCAGCGGTCCTTCTTCTTTTGCCACAATATTTTCCGGGGTATCATTTCCGTTCCTGTAGTCATAATAATCATTGACAAGATTGACGCCCGCATTCAGAAGACAGGGAATCAGCAAAACCAGCGCCACATTCCAGACCTTCAGATTTCCTCCCTGTTCCAGGGCCAGAACCACGCCAAAGACGGCCGGCATGAGGGCAGACAGGAACACCGCCCAGGGTGTCGTCATTGACCACAGAATCCCGGGAGTCAGCCTGCCATTCCCTGCTGCCTGTCCTTTGTGTTCCCCATGACCGGTTTTTCCATCGCGCATAAGGCCTCCTGTAAAACTTTATTCTATCCGGAAAAGCGGGCATAACTGCCCGCTGTCCGCCGGTGATACACACCGGAATCTCTCTCTTGTCTTTCAAACGTCTGCATTCTGCCAGGTACGTTTTATCCCTGGCGGAACTGTACCCCCATTTCGCCCATGGGATGATTCCAGGACCGAATCACTCTTCCTCCCGCGAGTACCCGGCAGGTGCCGCATTCCAGGCAGCCTTCGTAATTAAATTTGAATTCTCCCTGTTCATCGATGCTGTAAAGCCTGGCCGGACAGGCCAGAACCACGCGGCGTTTCAACTCTTCATCCGTGCATTCTGCGTTGATTTCGATGTGCTGATAATTGTTGTCCACATGGAAGACGTTATGCCCTAATTTGTCCTCAATCGTCATTGCCATTTATACCGCCCCCAATCCTTTCCGTACATCTTTTGCAAGATTCATCAGACCGATTTTTTTGGCTGCCCGCATCGCCTTTTTGCGGAATTTTTCCGGCTCCTGTCCGTACATCACAAACAGATCCGTCATAATTTCATCCGCAAGCCCCGGATACTGTTCAAAAATCCTGTGATTTTCAATAAACGCAGGCATCCGATGAAAGTGTTTCATATCTTTCATGACAAAACTGTCATTTAACGCGTTCTCATACCGGGATAAGAACTGTTTGCTGTAATCCCCCGCCGCATGGGCCGCCAGAATGGTTTCCGCCGCCAGGCGCGCGGATTCAATGCACAGATCCATGCCGCGAATGGTATATCCCAGATTCATGACAAATGCCGCCGCATCACCGGCCAGCAGCACGCCGTCCCGATACAGTTCCGGAATCATGTCATAGCCGCCTTCCGTTACCAGATGGGCGGAATACTCTTCCAGTTCCCCTCCCGCAATCAGCGGGCGGACAGCCGGATGCTCCTTCAGACGCTCGACCATATCCCGGGGCGCGATGTCATTGCGTCCGATGTCCTCAATGGTGGCTACCACTCCGATGGATACGGACTCCTTATCGGTATACAGGAATCCGCCGCCAATATTTCCTTTTGTGGTGTCTCCCGCAAACAGCCAGGAAACCCCTTCTTCAGAGGATACGCCAAACCGCTCATTGATCCTGTCCTCTCCCAGGCGGATGACTTCTTTTACACCAACCGCCGTCTGGGAAGGCTTCAGTTCTTTTTTCATTCCCAGCTGCTGGGCAAGAAGGGAGTTGACACCGTCCGCCAGAAGAATGCAGTCTGCATACATTTCTTCCCCGCCGGCATTTACACCAATCGCCTTGCCCTTGTCATCCACCAGGACTTCATCCACGCGGATGCCGTTAATTACCATGGCGCCGGCTTCTTCCGCCTTTTCCGCCAGCCAGGGATCGAATCTGCTTCTCAGGATGGAATAGGTCGCTTTGCCCTGTTCTCCCAGTTTCGGCGCCGCATACTCTACGGTGGTCGCCCCGTCTTCCGTCACCAGGGAGATCCGTTCTCTGGTGATCTTTCGTTCCACCGGCGCCTCCTCTGCAAAGTTCGGAAAAATCTTCTCCAGGCTGTGGCTGTACAGCCGTCCGCCTGTTACATTTTTTGCTCCCGGCTTGCTTCCACGCTCGACAATAAGGACTTCCAGACCGCCCTGTGCCAGCAGATAAGCAGCAATATTGCCAGCCAAGCCGGCGCCTACAATAATGACGTCAAATTTTTCTTCTTCCATGTTTTCTGTAATCCTTTCCATTTATGAAGTCGTCTGACAGGCCGGCGCCTGTTCACGTTTTTCCACCAGTCTGGAACAAAGCACGCTGATTTCAAACAGTCCCAGCAGGGGGACGGCCAGCATCATCTGAGATACCACATCCGGCGGGGTCAGGACTGCCGCGATGATAAATATCCCGAGAATCACAAATTTCCGCGCGCCTTTCAGATCGGACGGAGACACGAACCCCAGTTTGGTCAGCCAGACCACCGCTACCGGCAGTTCAAACATAATGCCGAAGGGAAGCAGGAAGCCAAACAGAAAGCTGACATATTTCCCCAGGGACAGCATCGGATGTGCCACAGAGTCTCCCGCAGTTACGAAAAATCGAATTGCCAGGAAAAACACAAAACGATATGCGAAGAGCACGCCGACTGCAAACAGAAGCACCGCCAGCCCGATATAAAACAGAGCTGTTTTTCTTTCTTTTCCGGATAAGGCCGGGCGGACAAACCACCAGACCGCGCCGAAAATCACCGGGCTCACCAGAAGGATGCCGAAGATCAGTGATAATTTTGCCTGTGCCGCAAAGGCTTCTGATACATCGGTAAAGATGATCTGAATCCCCATCTGCTTCACAGGTTCCATGACCAGAGCCAGCACCCGCTCTCCAAACCCGAACAGCAGCACCCCGAAGGCAATGCCGACAGCTGCCATACAGATCATCAGAACCTTGCGCAGTTCATTCAGATGCACCAGGAGCGGCTGTGACTCCATCGGGGCATCCGGTCGGTTCCTGAATTTCTCCAGTCTGCCGGCAAAGCCTGATTTACTGCTGCGTTCCATGATCTGCTGCCTGCACAGCGGCTGCCGTCTCAGCCTGTACCGGAGCCGCCTGCACAGCGGCCGGGGCCTCCGCTTCCGCGGTTTCCCTCTGCGCGCTGCCGTCCGCATTTACTTCTTCCTTAAACTCACGGATGCTCTTTCCCATGGATTTGCCGAGTCCGGCAATCTTCTTGCTTCCAAACAGAATGACAATCACAGCTACAATGACTAATATTTCGGTAGGTCCAAGTCTTCCCATGTTCTTTCCTCCTCTGGTTTTCCTTGATCACTGGTTTTTTTGTTATCCCCAGTATATCGGCCGGCAGAAAGAAAAAAAACGGGGGATTCCCTTTCTGTCGAATGGGAATCCCCTACTTCCATAGCCTCGCTGAAATCCTGCCGTTTTCTTATGCTTCCGCAGAAATCAGTACTGCACCAGTTTCTTTTTTAACGCATATTCCACCAGTTCCGGCCGGCTCTTTACATCCAGCTTATTCATGATTTTGGATTTATAGCTTTCAACTGTTTTTACAGAAATAAACAGCTTTTCGCTGATTTCTTTATTGCCGTATCCTTTGGCAATCAGCGTAAGGATTTCGATCTCCCGCTCTGTCAGCCGCAGGTAGGCATCCTCTTCTTCCCGGTTGCGGTTTACAAAACCCTGCACCAGATAAGGCAGCATTTCCTTGCTGACGTAGACGCCTCCGTCCTGAACTGTCCGGATCGCATCTACAATGTCCGCTTCCGGCGCGTTTTTCAGCACATATCCGGAAACCCCGATCTGCACGGTATATAACAGGTACTCCTTTTCCGCGTACATCGTAATCATAATGATCTTCGTATCCGGCCAGTCGCTGTGAATCCGTCCGGCGGTCACTACGCCGCTCTCTCCCGGAGGCATACTGATATCCAGCAGTACAATATCCGGATGCAGCTCCTCTACCAGGTCATATGCGCCCTGTCCGTCCGACGCGGTTCCGATGACTTCGATACCCGGCTGATGATCCAGCATCAGTTTCAGTCCTTCCCGCACGATTGTGTGATCGTCTGCAATAACAATCCTGATCAACGTCCATCCTCCCTGTCATGTATCGGTGCGGACAGATGCACCTTGGTTCCCCTGCCCGGCGAAGAGATCACGCGAAACTCCCCGTCAATGGTTCTGGCCCAGTCTGCCATGCTTTTCATTCCCTGGCCGCCGCCCCGGATCTCCGGATGATCGGTGTCAAATCCCGCACCGTAATCTGTCACTTCCAAGGTCAGTGTATCTCCTGCATCGTACAGGGAAACATGGATCACATCCACTTCCCCGTACTTGCAGGCATTCATTGTCGCTTCCTGACAGATTCTGTAAAAAACGGTTTCTATGTCTTTATTATACCTTATATTTGCCGTATTTTGCAGAAAATCCACCGTCACATGATATCCTTCTTCGATCAGACGGAAATGACTGTTCAAAGCGGCGGTAATTCCAAAATCATCCAGGGAATTCGGACGCAGTCCATGGGAAATCCCCCGCAGTTCATTCTGGATGTTATTCAGCCAGCTGTCCGCCTGTACCAGCACCTCTTCCCGTTCTTTCTCACTGTTTTTGTATTTTAAAGAACGCAGGAGCATCTGCACCCCAAGCACATTCTGCACCACGCTGTCATGGAGATCTCTGGCAATCCTCTGCCGCTCTTCCTCTCTTGCTTTCATCACCGGATAACGGGCCAGCTCATAGATCGGCACGGAACGGTAGTCGCCGGACAGCCGGAAATCCCTGACCGCTTCATAGGGTTCCGGATACAGTTCCAGTCCCAGCTCCTCCACCGCTATTTCATGCACAATCTTTTCATAACAGGCTTTGGAGAATTTTGAAGGTGTACGGAACGCCATCATCAAAACCCCTTCCACCTGATCTTCCTTCCAGAGCGGAAGCGCCAGAAGACTGGCCAGATTCTCTGCGAGAATAATCGGCGTTTCCACCAGATCCATTCCCGACAGCTCTTCCTGTACGGAATTAATTAAAATCCCCCGCTTGGCCTGATAAGTATTCCCTGCAATGCCCTTGCCGGATTCCAGAACAATATCATGGTAGTACTGATTCTGATTGCCGCTGGCACTGATCCAGGACAGCAGCGGACGGGGCCGCTGTACCACCAGCGCGATGCTGACAAAATCAAAGTTATATTTTTTCCTGATTGCCTGTAAAAATGTGCTGTAGTCCCTGTTTCCCATATTCTCCTCATTTTCCGGATCCTTCGTTTCACTGGAAACCGTCCTTATTTTCTATCCTATCAATTCCCGCCGTCTCTCTCAATAGCATTGGCGGAGTTCTTTTCCCGAAAACCCTTCGTTGCGGATCTTTCTGTGACGATGTATACTCATTTTGTACAGATTCGCGTATCTGTACCTGTCTTTCCAATCAAATCGTTACACACTTGATTTCCGGAGGTATCCCTATGGCAATCTGGAGTGATTATCTTACCAGAAAACTGATATTTGAAGAACACCCCAACCGCTGCAATGACTTCTGCCTGGATCATATCCAGACACATACCCCCTGCCACCGGTGTGAAACAATCTGCCCCCGGCAGGTTTTTTCATCCGATCCGCCCGCCTGGGGCCTGTGTGACGGGTGCGGTCTCTGTGTCAGCGTCTGTCCGTCCCGCTGCATTGCGCCTGCGCAAATTCAGGCACAGAATCTGTACGAGCGCATCCGCCGGAACCGGGAGCATCTTCTGCTTTCCTGCAGCCGTCAGACCGCGGACACCGACGGTCTGGTGCCCTGTCTGGCTTCCCTTCCCTGGGAGCTGATCGCCCTGGCAGCGCTGAACGGGCAGGGTGTCACTTTACTGAAAGGACCCTGCAGTGACTGCCCGATGGCACCGCACATGGAATTGTTCGCGCAAAGCCTGGATACTCTGAATGAATTCTTCGGATCAGAATTCTGCGACGCGCATATCCGCGTCACAGATTCCCCGGAGGGTGCCGCACAGCAGACCTATTCCCGCCGGGAGGCATTTCAGCTGTTCTTTTCCCGTTCCAAACAGACGGCCGGACAGCTGCTTCCCTCTTTAGAGTCTGCCGTACCGGACGGCACCCTGTGGCGTCAGCTTCTTGTCCGCCGGCTTCAGTCTCTGCCTGAGCCGCTGCCTGTTCAGCTGCCTCTTCCATCCTTTTCCGACAGCTGCTACGGATGCACCGTCTGCAGTTCTGTCTGCCCGTCCCGCGCCATTCACCGGATTCCGGATGAAACGCATCCGGACCTCGTTTACCTTGCCCTGATTCCCTGGCGCTGCACCGGATGCGGGATCTGTGTACAGGCATGTCCGGCCGGGGCGCTTTCCGACCCGGTTCCACGGCAGACAGAAGACCTGACCCGCCCCCTGCTGCACCGCGCGCCTCTTTCTGTCTGCCGCAAATGCGGACAGCCCCTGCCGAAGCCTTCTTCCGACGGCCTCTGCGCATCCTGCAGGGGAATTACGCCGGATCAGCTCCACTGGTAGCAGCGTTTTTTGTATTTTTCTGCACAGAGACCCTGCGCAAAACTGCGCAGGGTTTTCTGATTTTCGGGAACTGCCTCCCGTTATGCCTTTATTTTCGGGGACTGTCTCCCGTTATGCTTTTATTTTTCGAATTTCCTCCGTCAGTATCGGAAGAGCTTCTTTCAGATCCGCCACGATTCCGTAATCTGCCACTGAGAAAATCGGAGCATCCGGATCTGAGTTAATGGCCACAATACATTCCGATCCGGTCATTCCTGCCAGATGCTGCACCGCGCCGGAGATCCCGCACGCAATGTAAAGCTTCGGCGCTACGATCTTTCCGGTCTGACCGACCTGGCGCATATGGCCGACCCATCCAGCGTCCACAGCAGCACGGGAAGCTCCCACGGTTGCGCCCAGTTCCCGCGCCAGTTCAAATACAAGCGCGAATTTTTCCTCACTGCCGACGCCCCGGCCGCCGGATACTATGATCTCAGCGCCTTCCAGATCTACGATTTCCTCTCCTTCATTCCGGATCAGCTCCAGTATTTTCGTCCGAACCTGGGATACTGCCACCTCCTCACGGATCACTTCCGCAGCCTGCTCAGACCGCTCCGGACGCGGAAAGGAGCCGGGACGAATCGAAGCCATCTGCGGACCTTCTGCCGTATTCTTTACCTTTACCATCAGGCTGCCGCCGTAACAGGGACGGGTCCAGGTAATGTTTCCCTCCGCGTCTGACTCGGCTCCGGTACAGTCCGATGCCATACCGGTACCCAGCCGTGCCGCCGCACGGGGGCCGAAATCTCTGCCGGTCTTTGTCGCCGCTGTAAGAATCACGGACGGTCCATACTTTTCTGTCAGCTGACACAGGGCATCGGTATAGGCCTCGGTGGAATATGCCGCAAAATCTTCCTGATCCACAGCCAGCACCTGATCTGCGCCTGCCGCTCCTGCTGTATTCACTGCCTCTTCTGCACCGGAACCGATCACCACGGCCACCAGTTTTCCGCCGGAAGCATCTGTCAGTCCCCGGCCGGCACCCAGCAGTTCCAGGGCGGCTTTTGTCACACTGCCCGTTTCATCCGTTTCCATTACGGCCCAAATATCTTTCGTTTTTCTTTCCATGCCGGTATCCTCCTCTAAATGAATCCCCTGTCGCTCAGTACATGGGCCAGCTTAACCGTTGATTCTTCCGCAGAACCTTCATCAATCACGATGCCTCCTTCCCGTTTCGGGGGAAGAAATGCTTCAAGGATCGCAGATACGGATCCTGCCGTTCCCACGGTATCCGGATCCAGGCCGAGATCAGCAGCCGTCAGCACCGGCACTTTGACCTTTTTCGCGGCCAGTTTGCTCTTAATGGTCGGATAACGCGGCTCAAAGGACGTCTGGGTAATGGCCACCAGACATGGTTTGGATACGCTGATCACCGTATATCCCGCATCGCTTTCCTGTTTCACTTCTACCCGGTCGCCTGCATCCGATGCGTCGACTCCGTAAGTAACCTGCGGGATTCCCAGCAGTTCCGCGGTCTGCGGCCCTACCTGCGCCGTATCTCCGTCTGTGGCCTGGTTGCCGAAAAACAGGATGTCAAACGCGCCGGATTCTGCCTCAATGTTACGGATGGCAGCTGCCAGCACCCTGCTGATTGCCAGCGTATCACTGCCTGCGAAAGCAGGATCCGAAACGAGCCAGGCCTGGTCCGCCCCTACGGCCAGACAGGTTTTTAACGCTTCTTCCGCCTGTTTTTCACCGACGCTCAATACGGTTACTGTCGTATCCGGATTGCTGTCCTTGATCCGGACAGCGGTTTCCAGCGCATAGGTGTCAAAGGGATTGACCACCAGCGCCGCCCCTTCTTTCCGCTGTGCGGTATCCGGATCAAATGTTACTTCCTGCGCATCCGGTACCTGTTTGATGCATACGAGAATGTTCATGGTAAAAACCTCCTTACTGTCCCTGAAGATTCTTCAGGCTTCCTGTTTCTTTTCATCTGCCGGTGCATGGACCGCGTCCTCCAGCATCCGGTATTCTTTGCTGATTTCCTGATGAATACGGTTCAGTTCCCCTGTACTGCCGCCGGCATGAATCGTCCGGTCCGCAGACTCCCGCGCGGAGTCCACGGAATTCCGCACAGAAGCAAGCTCATGATCCAGATTCAGGTCTCCCTTGATCTCCGTCCCCATACGTTTGATTTCACGGATCCCTCCTGCCAGTTTTCTCACCGCCCGCTTCATATCTTTCGGTCCCACAACTACATAAGCGATCAGGAACACAATCAGAATTTCACCGAGTCCAAGTCCTGTACCGGTCATCGCTCCCTCCTTCCTTCTCTTTCTTTCCCTGCTACTTTTCTTCTTCTATGATCTGTTTCTCCCAGGTATGCGGAATCAGCGGGAAGAATTTCACCCCAAGGGCAATTGCCAGGATCACAATTCCAACCGGAAGCATCGCCGCGCACCACTCAAGCGGCGTAGGCGTATAATTCCAGAAAGTGGCAAACACTTTCTCTCCCGGTTCAAATATGCCAAGTGCCACCGGATAGGTCCACAGACTGCTCTCCGCCCCATTGATCTGCAACGTCATGGGCACGGCATTGAACGCCGGAAGCAGCAGCATCATGCGCTGGATAAAAATTCCGATCATGACAAAAACGCTCAGGATGCCATATACCTTCCGCCCGGGCCGTCTGACTGCGAAAAAGCCGATCATGGCTGTCAGCGGCAGAAGGATCTGCAGCCAGAACAAAAGGCCGTAAGTTCCGGTCACCAGATGCAGCAGTTCCCTGGTTTCCGTCGAATGGTTCCAGGCCAGCGTCACCATTTCCACTGCCGTAAAGATCAGATAGGCGAGAATGGCCCATCCGGTATATCTGGCGATTCTGCGCAGTCCTTCTCCCCAGACCTGCATGCCTCCTTTTGGTGAAAGAATTGCTGCCAGAAGAAGCATAAACGCCAGCCCCACGGCAAAAGCCTCTGCCACCGCATTGACGGGAATCAGTGCGGAATGCCACCATTCTCTTGTATTCTGCGTAGCAAACATCAAACTGGTCACCAGATTTAAAATCACCACAAAGGGAAGTGCGAAATAACTGAGCTTTGCTGAATACAGCTCGCAGTCCAGTCGTACATTTCTCCGGTCACGGAACCGTTTTGCCCCGGGAACCAGCTGTAAAAGCATGGCGATCAGCGTCAGGATGGCGTAGATTCCAAGCACTGCCACATCCCACATCAGCGGCGAATAGAGATTCGGGTGAAGCAGCATATGCACCGAATGCAGCGGGTAGCCCAGATCCTCCATAATGGCCACACCGGCCGCGATGACGCTGGCAAAAGAGGCGATACTGGCCACCCGGGTATATGGCTTTAAGGAAGCCACCTTCCAGATATAGCAGATCGAAAAAAGCAGCATGCCGCCGGAAGACAGTGCGATAAAGAACTCAAAAGAACCCATATACAGCCCCCAGGAAAAAATATTCCTCAGATCTGTCATTGCCATTCCTTTCCCGAGAAGCTGGTAGGCCCAGGCAGCCAGACCGATGATACAGAGGATGCCGCCGATACCTGTCATGATTGTTTTTCTGTCTGTCTTTTTCATTTTGCCGCCTCCTCAATATTTTTCGTCTTGCTTGAGGAAATATAGTAAACCTTCGGCGCAGTGCCATAATCTTCCCGAAGACGATGGACCTGTTTTTTGCTGATCAGCTGGTTGACTTCGGATTTCGGATCATCCAGATCCCCGAAAAATCTTGCCTTCCCCGGACACGCCCGGACGCAGGCCGGCAGCTCTCCGTTCTGTACATACTGCGCGCAGAACGTACATTTTTCCACCACACCGGTGGGCCGGTTCTGCGTATACACCAGGCGGTTCGGCTTTTCTGTGGCATCATGGGGATATCCGTAGTCATACCCCAGATCCTTTTTTGCCTTTTTCGCGTTCTGCCAGTTAAACTGACGGACCCCGTACGGGCAGGCGGCCATACAGGTCCGGCAGCCGATGCAGCGATTGTAATCCACCAGGACCACTCCCTGTTCGTTTGTATAAGTAGCTCCCGTGGGGCATACCTTTTCGCAGGCAGGATTTTCACACATCTGGCAGGACAGAGGCAGAAATTCGATCTTGTAATTTCCATCCTTTCCCACGGCCGATTCATGATATTCCGCTCCCTGGGTAAACACCCGGTTCCACCAGGTTCCCGGCGGCTGCGCGTTATGCATATGACATACGACTGCGCAGGTCTGACAGCCGATGCATTTATCCAGATCTATTACCATGCCGTAGCGCATTACTGATCACCAGCCTTTCTGTAATCTACCAGGCACTCATTCCACGCGGTATTCGGTGCCCACATCTGGGAAACAAAGTAGACCTCATGAATCGGATTGATCCACGGATAAATCAGCGTGTTATAAGAAGTTCCATGGGTATACCGGCTCCACCATCCCTCTTCAAATATACACATCTGTGTCCGGATGCCCGGATCGAGTACGGCTTCTGCCAGCAGTTTTCCCCGGTCATTGAAAACTTCCACCATATCTCCGGCAACGATTCCCTTCTTTGCGGCATCCTCCGGATTCAGGTACACTTTAGCGCTGTCATCCTGCAGTTCCCGCATCATCTCATTATTGGCGTGGGTGGAATGCACACGGTGGATACTGTTTCTTGTTACATATGTAAACGGATACAGCTCCCTGGCCTTCGGATTCAGCTGATACTCCGTTTCCTCAAACGGCGGCTTATGGACCGGCAGGGATTCTCCCAGTTTGAGGAACATGTCTTCATCTTTATAGAATTCCATCCGTCCGCTTTTTACAAACTGGGCGGTTTTCGCCAGGGGAACCGGGTAGCTCTGCGGCGGAAACGGCACTTTGTCGTGAATCTGCTCATAAAACGCGATCCGTTTCCGTCCCGGGTTGGCGTGTTTGAATTTCACCGGACCTTTTTT
>OCTW011594893.1_pt1 | contig 14416 bp, 14 predicted proteins | sample 1539671 | NCBI WGS metagenome assembly OCTW01 (sample SAMN02144230, study PRJEB22623) | gut metagenome | biome: sheep rumen | host: Ovis aries | place: New Zealand
GAAAGGAAAGTGAAAAATGAATAAAAGACAGATAAAGAAGTTCTGTAAGAAGGGTGGACATTATCATTTCGATAAAACCATCAAACGGATGTCTCATAAAAGATTGATGCATCCATATATTACCAGGGCCATGTTTGGTCATATGGTTAACTGGTATGAGATTGGTACATGCATAACGTGTAAACATTGTACCGACGTTATGGTTGATTGGGATGGCACACCTTACGCATATTATTCAACTGCAATTGGCTGTGGTGGTTGTGGAAAATTTGCATGTAAAAGATATGAACTTGATAAAGATCTCAAATTCTTTAAGTTTGTGAGAATTTGTTCAGACTCACCCGAATCTGATTTGAAGAGATATATCGATGAACAGATTAAAAGTGAGACAAACGATTCTGCAGAAGAAGTTGAACCGTCCGAGACAGCTGACCAAGATTTGTTTGATACCGAGTCAATCCTTGACTATCTTGATCAGGCGTATACAAGGAATGTATCGATTAGAGAGATATGGAGCACTCTGCCGGATGTTGATATTAACGATAACTCGATTCATTATTTTGTCATGCATTCGGACAAGGCTGATATCTTTGAAGTAGGTAAAAAGTATTTGATCAAGGTTTCTGATAAAACGACATGTGCAATATGTATTGAGAAGAATTCTGCTAATGAAGTTACTTTCCTCAATGCAATCGTGCTTGAAGATGAAGAAGATCCTTGCATGTGTTATGAATTTTCCGAATCAGATGGTGATGAATTCTTATGTAGTGGAGATCTAATAATAAAGGAGGATAAAGATGGATAAACGGAGTAAGAAATATTTTCTGATTGCATTCAAACAGGATACAAGTGTTGGTCCGATCTATACAATGCATCAATGGATAAAAGCACATGATAGAGAAGAGGCAATCTGGGAATACAAAATCAGAACTCATATCCCTCTCGGAATCCTTGGTTCATATGAAGTCATTCGGGAAGGATTAACAAAGAAGGAAGATGTTCCTACTGAAACCATGAAAGGATAACCAAATGAATTTACACGAAAGAATGAAACAGTATGAAGCTGTATCACAAACATATCTTATGAGAAGAACACCAGTTATCATCAGACTGGATGGTGTTGCTTTTCATACATTCACAAGACACTTCGACAAACCAATGGATGAAGTCTTTAGTAATGCTATGAAAGCCACCACGATATATCTTGTAAATAATATCCAAGGATGTGTTCTTGGATATACTCAGTCTGATGAGATATCGTTAGTTCTTCAAGATTATAAGAAACTCGATACAGATGCATGGTTTGGATATAACGTACAAAAGCTTGTATCAGTATCGGCGAAGATGGCAACCGATCACTTCCATAGAGCATTTTATAAAGCGACAAGCATTGTCAGTGAAGAAATATGCATTGATGTATATTGGAATGCTATGACAGATAATAATGTTGGATTTGATTCGCGTTGTTGGAATCTGCCATTTGAGGAAGTGAACAACTATCTCATTGATCGTCAGCAGGATGCTGAAAGAAATTCAATCAATCTGTTGGCTCAGCAGTATTATTCTCAGAAAGAACTTGATGGAATAAAATCCAATGAGTTACAGAATAAACTGTTTACTGAGCAAGGAGTAAATTGGAATGATTTACCATATGATCAGAAACGTGGATTTCTGGCACTTCCTAACAACGATCCCAATTTCAAGAATCAATTAGAGACGCCGATATTCAGCAAGGAACCAGACTTCGTGAATTCACGCATAAGGTTCGACTAACAAGTGATATAGGAGGTGAAACACCAGTGTCAATTTTTGATATATTCATACTTATATTATTTATAATGAATATATGTGCAATATTCGGAATCGGATATTTACTCATTGCAGCAAAAATGAGTAAGTGTTCGATAAAAGATTATGTTCGCGGAATGCTGAAACATAGGTTTGTTTTAGCAGGAGTGACTGGAGCCATGACATCAGTAATGACATGGTTCGCAATGATAATGCATTCTTTGTAAGTGAGGGGGTCGTAAGACCCCCATCAAAATTTTTAATTCTCATAGAAAGGACGATTAAAATGGATAACGAAGAAAAAGGTTATGGTAAAATCGTTGATGATTTAACCATTGATGATCTGAAGAAATATGAGGAAGCTGGAATTTCAATACTCCTCGTACGAAATCAGTTAACCCCAGAAGTATTGCGAGACATATATGAATATAAACCCAAAATGGCTATATATGCAAATTTGAATCCAAAAGTAATGGAAGAACTCGCAAGACACATTGCATCTATAGGAAAAGGTGATTCAGATGAATAAAAGAATAAAAAGAAAAAGAAACAAAATAATGGGGCAGTTAACTTTTAAAGGTCTTTCATTGAAAGAAAGCCGATATTATTTCAATCGAGAGAATGTAAGATGTGAATATGAGTATCTGAGCAGATTATCAAACGAGCCCAAATATAATAAAACAAATCTCAGACGCGCACTTTCTCATGTTCTTGAGAGGTTTGGATATGTTAGATAGAAAAGCAATTCAATTCATTAAATGGATGAATCGACGCAACCATCATCCACCTCTTATCGGTTCGATTGGATGGTTCTTATATAAAGAATCAATCCAGATATTAGGAACCATGTCAGAGTATGAGAAATTAAAACTTTTATACAACCACGGAATTACGTTTATGCCCACAAGAGGTGCAAAGTTGATATGGTTGAATACAATGGCATCAAGAATTATATTGGGTCAAGTATACCAGAATTGGTATGTCGGTAAATATGAAGTCATATCTGATACACTCATAACAAAACCAGTGTATGACATTGTAATCAATGATGTCATCCATTCCGTGAATGTAAAAGAGTTAGTAAAGGAGAATCTAAAATGAAGAAATTTCTTTCAACAGTATTGCTTGTTATGGCAGTGATGTGTTCATTGTTATTCGGCATTTCTGCATTCGTCTTGGGATTCCGAATAATACAGCTGCTGATAAAAGGAGCAATCAATCCAATATTGAGTTTGGAGTTCTTGGCAGTAGTTGCCTTGATGGGCATATGCCTTGCAGCAACGAAAGCATTTGGTGATAAAGCCGACGTGGATGTCAAACTTACCAGCGATACAATCGTTGGCAAGCATGGAGTCCTTGATTACGATGATGCATCGTTGTATCCATCAACTAAGATGGGTATGACTTTGGATCTTAGTGCTTTGAGAAAGGGAGACTTGACAATGCCAAATAAAAGGAGTGATGATGATGAATAAATCATATAATATATATCTTGATCCAGAGATCGATGGTAGTGACATCGTCGTATGTGGTATAGATAATTTCAAATGTGGTGACCGTTTGATTTTAGTCAATACATTCCGTATGACATCAGGAGATGTGAAGTCTAAGATACCAGAAACTCCCGATAAGCCGTCAGGTTTGTATGTTGGAATCGCATTATCAATGGATCTTGGAATTGATGCTGATAACGGCGATATTATCGATGTCTTGAGCGTAGGCCATCCAACGCCCAACACACTCAACATTGAATTCAAATCAAATGATTCCGACGTTCATAAAGTGATTCTCGAGCTAATGAATGTCAGTCTTGAGAAATCAGAAGATCTTAAGAAAACGAATATCGCAATTTATAATCATTCATTTGCTTCCGAGAATGTTGCCGGAATAGGTATAAACTTGGATGCGTTGGAAGAAGATCCATATGCTGTATCTGAGAAAATAGGTAGGGCTGTTCAGGCCGTTGTTGTGAAATACTTATTAGATTTAAAAGATCTAAAGAAATTCGATAACAGAGCTATGAGGGATAACAAGACGAATACAAAACGCTATTCATATCCATATCCATTTCCGGTGTATTATGATGCATCTATTAAAGATGATAACATCGTCATCTCCAGAATGCAACAATGTGATTTCAAATGTGGAGATCTGTTATTCTTAATTAATATAGACAAAACAGCAACGGGTAAAGTATCAGAAATAACTGATGATCGTTATCCCGGTTTCTATATCGGAAGCCAACTTGCTTCTCAACTCGTAATAGACATGGACCCCTGGGGCGATGTTATACGTGTGATGAAGATCATACCACCAACGATTTCAAACCATGATAATGGTTGAAATAAATAAAATATTTTTGAAAGGATGTTTTAAAAATGACAGGAACAATCTTAATCAAGTTCACTGATCCCGAAGACAAGGAGAGTGGCGTTCGCCAGATGTTTGGATTTGCTGCAGACGATTATGAGGCAAAGACTGGTAAGAAAGCAACAACTGCAACTGGCACAATCCTCGAAGCAGATGACACTATGGAGAAGATCGATGGCTTCATTCAGTTGTGTATCAAGGGAGATTATGATCTCATCATATTCGATATAAACAATGTCGATGATAGCAAGGTTGCACTCATTCGTGATTACTTCAAGAAAGATGAAATCAAGTATGAGGAAGTCGAGAATGTTTATGAAGACAGAATCGTGTTCGGCAAGTCGGTGAATAAGGACAATGAATAATATAAATGATAATGGGGGTTCACCTTTATTATCAAGCACATTCTTCCGCAAAAGATTTTATGGAATGGAAATATTCGTTCCAATCAGTGAAGATAGCAATTTGTTTCAGCGCGTTAAGATAATTGATCACTTACATTTCCAGGTAGGTGATGAAATTCTTGAATATGCTAATACAATCGATCAATATCTGTTCGAAAATCTCAAGCGGTTTACTTCCGAAAATACCATCTTTGACTCGGAATACTATATCGAGGGTGAAAGATATATAAATTGCCACAGTCATCATGTGGCTAAATTGAAAAAGTTCACTCCTACCGAATTAACTTTTACCAATGATTATGTCTCGAACATTCAATCGTTATGTATGACCGAAATGATATATCCCGGTCATAGAATAGATTACGTTGATATATGGTTAAGGCTTGGAGAGAACCGAATCAAAGATGTTGTATCAGATAAGCAGGTTATATCTGAAGACAAAATAACGAAAGAATGTGCTTATAATATACCATCAATCATTATATATGATTTGGAAAAAGGTGATATAACCAGTCCCAGAAAGGTGAGTCCTGACAGAACAAGAATCCAGTTAAGTAATAACAATGACTGGATAGACATATCAGATGATAGATACAAGTATTATCAAATGAAGAAAACCAAAACTAAAGTACAACTCAAAGAAATTAACATAGCTGATCTTAAAAGTGACTGCAACAAATCTTTTGATGTTAACATCATTAGTGGAAATAAAATGTTGGTAGTCAGAACTTTTAATGACGATAAATACTATGTTTCTATCAATGAAGATGCAGAAAAGATATATGCTAAAAATGAAGATGCTGGATGTAGAAACATTTCAGCAGATGAAGTTTCTGCCATTTATATCGTCGATACATCTGATATCGATAATTTACATCAAATGACAAAAATAATACAATTGAATGAATAAATTACAGGCCCCTTGCGGGGCCTGCATCTTTTTTCTTCCGCCACAATTCACAATTAAAAAATATAACCATCAATGGTTAACATTAAGCAGCCGAAGGAATAAACATAACGCGCGCACCGAAACTCGAACCCGCATTCGAAGAGTTATTATTACAAGCCCAACAGAATGCGCCTGCATTAGAACCATAAGGCCAATAGCTACCCAATTGAGCAACGCACCAGCCCGAACCCGAATAGACATAATCACCAATTGGTCCGGTTGGATTAGAGGTTGATGAAGATTCAGAAGGAAGGATAACCCATGGATTATTAGAATCATATCCTAAAGCAGTAATATAATTCGATGATGGTAAAGAGAAAGAAATCTGTGTATAACCTGATGAAGTATCATCAACAAATGTATACGAATTACAGAAATAAGGAACTCTATCACTGAGATTCAATCCATCAATCCAGTCATTAATATTCCCCCAGAAGTTTTCGATTCCGCGCCAGTTAACTGGTGTAGTTTTATTATCCTGGGTACCAGAAGTAACATTGCCCGTTGTCTGCCCAGCGTATGCAGCAGCCGAACCGGAAACAACACCTTGACCGATACCAATCTGAGAGTTAAATCCATATTCAACAGCCATCAGCATCTGAACGGCCATGGTCTGTTTTACACCAACAGAATACCAACCAGTTCCACGATTAGTTGCCATTGTGCGTGCAGTAGCTCGTGTGAGCGAATTTACTGGCAACATAGAAGAACCGGCAACGGATGATAGTTTGTCAGTAGATGTATTGTATGATGTTCCATACGCTGAGTCACGTTGTCCAACGCCGTCAAATGCACCATACAAGAAATAATCAATCTCATTTCCAGAAGCATCATAGAATGCAGGATGGAGTGTAAATCCATCATCCGCGGAATCAGATATCTCCCATGTGCATTTTCTGATATGCACTCCATCTAATCCACCATCAGAATCAGGTGTTACTTTGTAATAGAATTTCGGTATTTTAACCATTACCTGACCATTGGAGCCGTCTTCAGTATATCCAGCATCACCATAATATGCATTTATAGTACCATCATCCGACACATTACATCTGTTGATGCCCATATAAACTGGATGCGTATCAGGGTCACCAGTAAGAGTTGTTGTGTTAGTTGTGAAATCAACGTATCTTTGTATAGCTGCAGATGGAGGTGCTAATACGATATTTTGGTTTGTATATGAATCAACCAATACAGAACGCGTTATCACGGTATCATCAATGGTACATGAGATATCCCATGTACCAAGAGAAACGTATTGAACAATTGGAGTTCCGGTATATTCCAGAGTCTTTGTTACTGTTCCATCGGTAACTGTAATGGTTGTATTAGCCGATGCAGATATTGTAAGTGAAGCAAATGAATCTTCAGTTACATCATGATCGGTAATCACGAGCGAGGCAGTGTCAGATGCAGCACCATCATATGTTGCAGATACAGTATACGTTCCAGCAGCGACACCAGTAAGTTCCAATTTACCAGTGTTATCAGCAGTACCAGTATAAGTATAATCAAGACTTGTCAATGTTACTTCTGCATTAGGAATTGTTGTAACAATGGCAATATGACCGCCTCCACCACCTCCACCTCCGCCGGGTTGTTCTTCGGGGAAGTATTGATAGAAGTTGTGTCCATTGATAACATTCTTTGTTCCTGCTTCATATACAGTCAACAATGGAATGGATATGAGCTGTCTAATAAGTTGAGCATCAGCTGTTACGTTTTCAGCGGGTGATGCTTGTTTTGCGTCCGGGATTGGTGTACCTGGACCGTACATGGAAACAACGTCGATTTGTATGGTATGTTTAGCCATAAAGCCAATCAGTCCTTTCGTATAAATTGTTACCCCTCGGTTGAAGAATATGATTACTAATCCCCCGGCTTAGCCGGGGGACGTATAATCATTTACATTAAATCTGAATTAAAGAAGTCCCGAATGAGAGATTCTGACTCATACAACTCTTCAACGATTTCTTTTGTGAATTGTTTCATTTCATCATAATTCATTTTGGTAATCGTTGACATATTTTCTGAATGATATAAGAATACCTCATTCGGATATGCTTCCATCTTCTGAAGATAAATGTTGAATGTGTTATTGATCCTTATTACCAACATTACACACGTCTCACTCACTACAGGCTGGATGTTATATAATATTTCTGTATCATTAACGATTGCAGATGGCATCTATTATCGTGCTCCTTTCTTTTTTGTATTATGCAAGACCAACAATTTTCGTTATGGCGAGAGTAATGCTGTCAGCACTTACTGATGAAACGTTGTTGTTGCACAGAATATAGTTTGCTGCATGTCCTGCTCCAATAGTATATGTTTTGCTCGTTGTGTTGTATTGGTGAGTAATATATCCACCAAGAGTGATCGTTGGTTGTGACGGAGCTGGACCTATGTCACCAGTGAACGAAATATACTTTGTGGATATACTTGTATCTTGTGTTATACGAATTATTTCTGTCTTTTCGCCAAATGTATTGTTTGGCCTTACTGTGACAATGAAATATTTGAATTTTTCAGCTGTCGTTATTGCAACAGTTTGACCCGCCGCATAATTGGCATTATCGTGTAATACCTTGACTATTCCAACATCACCCGATACATCGCCGATAGTAATAGCTCGATTCTGTGTTAAACCTGATGCAGTTACGGATGCTTTGTATGAACTTGTTGAGACATTCACAGTGGGTGCTGATAAACTATTTCCTGCAACATCCGCAGGGAAATCAACATTCTGATCGACATCCCAAGTATACATATGATCATAATTGGCGAGATTGCTCTTGCCGTTACTTCCCCAGAAAATTCCTGAATATCCAGCTATGCTATTAACTGATCCTCTATTAGTCAGATGACTTGAATCAACGGTGACATATCTAAATACAAATGCAAAATATTTGTAATTCGATGTTGAGAATCTGTAATATTTGCTTGGTACGTTATCTATTGTCGCTACGGCTTCATATGCCCAAGAGCCCGAAGCATCTCCCGTTGCAATTTTCGTTAATCCACTTACTGACGAACCGGCATAAACATCGATTGCGATGGTATGATAATCAGAACTAATTCCAAAGAGGAATCTGTTGAGTACGAGATCTCTTCCATCGCATTCAATTATTATACGCGTCTGCATAGCGGTTGTTGCATTTCCACTTGTTGGTCCTATCTTAACGCCCGAGCTTCTACCTGGCAATGAGAATATCTGTCGTTTTAGAGTATCGGTTACACTGAGATTTGACCAAGTGCTACCACTATCATTTGATATTTGAACAGTTATGTTCGCTGCAGGAAGGAATGCCAATTTGTTTCCTCTATGCATATGTGTCATTGCGCCAGTTATAGGATCAATGGCAGTACCTGTGCCCATGCATCTAGAATAATTACCTATATGCTCATCGGTAATAAAATTGCTCCACTTTTGGTCAGTGTCATTATTTGTATGCTGGAACTGTGGAGGTCCCCAGAATGGGAATCGTAATATGTACCTGAATGAACTATTGTGAGTGAATGTCAGATAATGTGCCCAGTACGTGGTACCAGAGTTTCCGAGTCTACCTGTGCTACCGCCGAATGCTCCAACTCCCTGCATGTATGCCGCTGTATAAGCTGGATATACTCCGGCATCTGTTGCACTTCCGGGATCTCCTGAAGGCACATATCTCCACAACATAGGTTGAACGTGGCCTTCATCATATACCTTGTATGAGGTGGAGGAACCTGCTGCCCATCTGATCAAAGGCGAATCTGCTTCACCCATAGAGATGGCTCCCAACTCTGTTCCATTCTGTTGGAAAATAATGCCAGCATGACTACTTGAAGCAGTTCTGTTAATAATCAATCCACCCCAAGTTGAAGATGTTAATGTCAAACGACCAGCATTCAACATTCCTGTTGATGGATTGAATTTAAGGTTTGAATTCTTTCTAGCTGTTTCTGTACGTGTTGTATTGTCAGCAGTTGCCGAGAATAAAACTTCGTAATCAGCATTCGTTGTTGTTGCAGTCTGAGTAACATGTGAATCGCTCTTAGACAATTCGACACCATCGATGTATACGTGGTCTTTCTTAATGAATAAACCTACTTCACCATCCCATGGATTTGAATCAGTTTGATATGGTAATATACATATTGTACCGGGATTCGTTGAGTCTCCACCAGTGTTATGATATCCAATCTCAGCACCACGAGTTCCCATCGTATCACCATTGGACCATTTCACTGCTGCGCTATATGTCGATGTTGCTCTCGTATAGATATTGATCGCAGACCCAGTAACTATACTTGTTGCCGTTCCAAATGTGATGCTTTCACTATGAAATGCAGTTCCGTGCACATACAGATTATATGTTTTATTAGGTAAATCTGTTCCGATGCTTATACCTGTGCGAGCATGGAAACGTTTTGAGATGACATTCCAATCATCCTGACTCGAAACGAAATGCCAACTTGCACCAGTTGCTGCAGTATCATGATCCGTCCATATGATGGCTGAATCCTGAGCAGCTCCAATAGTAGAATTTGTTGAGAAGTTTATCTGTGGACCAGCATCGCCATATGAAAGAACGCCAGCAACTCCACTTACGAGTTTACTTGCGTCATTGCCGACAGTTTGACCCCATAAATTGAGAATGTTTCGAGTTCCTGTCGACGTTGCCGTTGAAACAATTCTCTCTTCACAAAATACACGTTTCCAATCATCCCCAGTTAATGCCGTATTAGCTGCAGAATTGGTTCTCCAATATAGACCTCTCAATTTGGATTGATATGTTGGTATTGCTAATTGAGACATCCAATTGGTGGTATCGCCAGAATTACCAGAATAACTCATCGAAAGAACATGCCACCACTGATTGGTTGTTGGTAACTCATAATCGATATCTGGGTTTTCTGTGTTTTGATTCGACATTACTGCGTAATATCCAGGTTGGTTTATGTCATAATTCTCACTAAGCGCGGTTTTAACATAATCGGAATCATGATTATGAGTTGATAATGAAAAGGTTGATCCTTTGGTAACAGTAATTTTTCTGTTATGATCGCCATCGTTTGCAATTGATACGGCCGTTACTGCGTTTCCAGATCCCGTTGTTGTAAGAGTTATCAATCCTTTGAAAGCATTCCATAATGCAGATAATGATCTTCTGTGGTATGATGTTGTCGTAGTTCCACCATTCGCATATTGTGATACATAATAATCCGCGAGTGATGGTGTTGAAGTTCCCGTTGATAACAGATTTATTGCTGCATTCACGCCCGCTTGCGTTTTAGGAACGTAATTCAGATCGGGTATATCTCCAGCGTCTACATTCGCAATTCCAGTTATATGACCATGTGCATCATAACTGAATTTCTTGAATACTGTGTCTGTCTCCGCGGCAATTGAATTAGAATGCGATATTGTAACTCCACTATTGATAGTGGTTCCATCCTCACCACCAATTGTGATTGTATTTGGCGTGACCGTTATTCCCGCTGAACCAGAAATCATGTTATTGGTCAACAATGAATGCCATTGTCCCCATACATCATCATTTTCGCGATAAAATACACCATTAGCACCACCAGCAACAAGTTGGAATGTATCATTGGATGCATCTGCTTGGATACCAACCCAATCAAAGTTATCTGTTCCGCCAAATAACGAATTTCCTTTGAAGAAGAAATTTCCACTTGTGGAATCAAGGGTTGATGCTGTTAATGTTTTAGATATAAGATTATCATGTGAATGAGTTAATGCAGCATACTTAGACGACAAAGCAGTTCCATTCTCATAGAATGTTGTGGCATATAATGAACCAGCTGTACTCCCAAGGTATACGCCAGTATCAGCAATACTTGTAACTGCTTGAGCTGAGGTTGTTGGTGTAGTCGATGTTCCCAACAAATACGCTTGGGTTGTTTTTCCAAGTGTAACATTCACCTTCGTATCAGTATTCGTATATGAAGATGCAATTGTTATCTTGTGATTGGTTGCATCAGGTGTAATAGTAACATTCGATCCTGCAACTATATCCAACGATTGATTCGTTGAAGCATTTGCAGTAAACGTTGTTACCGTTGTTCCAGCACCTTTCAATGTCAATGAAGCATCGTTAACTGTTGAAGCAGATGGAGCATAGATATCAGTAGCTGTTCCAGCAATTGTTATTGTACCAATCTTTGTTCCAGATGTAAGAGATCTTGAGAATGATGTGTTGTTCGTATGAAGAACCTTATAACTTGTAGCACCGGTCACATCAGTTTGATGGTTTGGCGTGAAATAAAATTCTCCGTTATTTGCCCATATGGTATCCCAATAGCCACTCGTTGATCTTGCAAAGGAGATACCCTCTGTGTACATTTCAGAACTATCTGCGAATCTGATTGCATTTACGCCAATGACATTTGAATTTGCACAATCCAAACCATAGTTTTCACCATACTGATCATTCTTCAGTGTAAGTGGTCCTGTTAATGTTCCACCTGCTAATGGAAGATATTCACTATGTGTATGCGGTGCTGGCATATATCTGAGATGTGTCCCATCATAATAATACAATGGATGCTGTGCAAATAAAGCAAGTTGGTACACACTCGTGTTGTACATACATCCCACAAGGATATAGTATTTTCCACTTGTGAATGTCTGGACAAAACCATTTGATGTGATTGAAAAATATCCATTGGTGTCGAATGTACACTCAATGAATATTGGTTTATATTGTGAAAAACCTGTTGATGCCGATGATGTTTTATTGGATGAATATCTCATATCGACTGATGGAAACTGTTCATACAGAACATTGTTTCCTATAACAGATCCATTCGAATACACCGCGTTTGCATTATTATACATAATTACTGGGGGATATGCAAACTTTGCAGAAGTGTTAAATGTCTTTGTTGTAGTCGGAGAGCCACTTGCATCGCCCGTTGTTGTGAATGATTCCATGCGTTGTGCATTATTTAATGCGCATATTGAATATCTAAACACACCAACGCCGCCGGCATATATCCTGGTCTGCATTGATGTACGATCATAAGTGTTTCCAGAATCATAGTAATCAATGCCTTGCCATACACCACCTGTCACAGTTACACGCGTGCCATCAGTATTGCCCGCCAAAGGAATCATTGATGCTGCACTACCGTCGCTTCTGTAAGCAAATGCTGCATAGTTTCCGGTTCCATAGTGAGTTGTCAATCTGGATGATCCTGATATTACAGCAGGATGATATGTTGCACCATTATCAATGGATATGTATACGCCATAATCATGACCTGCTACAGGAATCTTTATAAAGATTATATCACCATCTGAAACGGTTTGATCTGTATCAAATGTCCACTTTGCCGGAACATATCTTGGGTTCTGTCCAGATCCTTTATCAGCACCTGTGGTACCAGTACCTTTGACAATGTAATTTAAAAACTTGGCTGTAGTAACTCTACCAGTCAATGTTCCGCCTGCTAACGGCAGATACGGGTGTGAATGGTTTGCTTTATCATATGCAGTTTTTACAGCATTTGCAGTTGCCGCCAAACCAGTTGAAGTTGAATCGACTCCGTTGTAGAGCTTGGTTATACCATATGCAGATGTGGATGCTGTTGGAACTGTTGATGTAGTTCCAGTGCCTCCAGCGGTTATCGTTGTAACCCATGTATTATTATTTGAACCATATGCGCCAGATATACCATATGAAGTTCCTGTATCCTTGCCATAGAGCGTAGTCGTTGTACCATTGATTTTGATTTTGCCAATTTCATACGCGCCCGTGGCAGTTGATGCAACTGTTTGTGTATAGGACGTAGTACCATCATTCAGTATAGTACCACCAGTTGATGGTAGTACATGAACTGCTTCACTGGATATCGTGGTACCCTTTATAGTATGAAGCGCAGTGCCAGGAGAATATAATTTAATCTGTCCTTCTTCATTGTTTGCTGTACCAGAAGCTGTGGAATTACCCAACACCAATCTCGTATTACCAACAGCACTGGTTGTACCAGGAGTATGAGCCACCTGATATGAATTAATAATATTCACACCACCAGTTGCGGCTGCAGATACAAATGTTGGTTTATATGTAGCTGCAGCAGTCGATTGTGCCAACGATGTAGATTTAACTTTCTCATCAGTGAATACCGCACTTGATGGAACGCTCTTTTCAATTGTAAAGGAGATAGTTTCCGGAGTACCATCTGCTTTAAAGTAAACTGGTTGTGTTGTTCCACCAACCGCACTTGATACGTTAAGTTTATTTGCTGATGGTGCAACTGTAACCCATTTCGCAGTTCCATCAGAATTCCATCCCAGTATATTTCCACTCGCTCCGCCCGTGGGTACTAATGAATCATACCATTTATTTATTTTACCCAATTGAACCGCTAAGTCTTCTGAAGAAGTTGACAACTTAGCTCGGGTAGTTGTGGACTTTAATGTCATATTTATCTTGACATTGTTCAATGTTTTATTTGCCATTTCTGAGAATCGCTCCTTTCTTTAAGTAAGGTATGAAAGCTTACCTCGCGGTTTTGTATACTAATACAGTTTAAATGTGTTTAATTAAGAGGGCCCACATGGGCCCTCTCTTTCTTAAATATATTATGATGCAGCGACAACGTTGAGTGTCAATGTATCCGATGGGATAACTGGGTCTGAACTCCATGTTGCATCGGCTCTCAAGAAGTGAGTTGCCTGTGTACCAGATGATGCCGCAGGCACAAGACCCTTTACACCAGCGGCAGATGCAGTTGATCCTTGATATACTGCAATCTTTGGAGTAATTGCAGTTGATATTTTTGCCCATGATCCAGCACCAGAACCATTTGCAACCAACGCATAGTCTGCATTGACTTCACCAGTATCCAAGGTAGGACCAGAAGGAAGATGCTTATTTCCAGCAGTTGT
>OCTW013372569.1_pt1 | contig 14416 bp, 16 predicted proteins | sample 1539671 | NCBI WGS metagenome assembly OCTW01 (sample SAMN02144230, study PRJEB22623) | gut metagenome | biome: sheep rumen | host: Ovis aries | place: New Zealand
TAGTTCCGATGTTTTCTTTGCTTTCAAGTGTGATCTGTGCTTTATGATACATAGCACCGTGCTTTACGATGGATAATCCAAGTCCCGTTCCGCCAATAGATTTTGACCTTGCCTTATCTACACGGTAGAACCTTTCAAATACTCTGTCCTGCTGCTGAGCCGGTATTCCTATACCCGTATCCGTAACAGAAACGATCACGCTTTTTTCATTGTTTATAACTGAAACAGTGACCTCTCCGTTTTCCTTATTATACTTGATTGCATTGTCACAGAGATTAAATATGATCTCATCAAGAATCTTTCTTACGCCCATTATTTCAGCTTTTTTCCCGTTTACAGCAAAATGCACCTTCTTCTCATGTGCCTGTGCGGACAGCCTTGCTGCTATCTCAAGAGATAATGTATACAGATCAACTTCTTCTTTTTCATATGATATCGTACCTTCATCAAGTTCCGATATTTTTATAATATCAGAAACAAGCGTGATAAGTCTCTGTGCTTCATCATATATAGAATTACTGAAATCTATAACAGTTGCTTCGTCCGTTCCGCCTGATCTCATAATCTCTGCAAATCCCGAAATAGATGTCAATGGAGTCTTTAGCTCATGTGAGACATTTGATGTGAATTCACGCCTTAACTGCTCACGTTTGCTGATTTCAGTAATATCAATTATGATGATTATTGCACCAATAATATTGCCGTCAGCATCATATACAGGATTTGAAATAATACTGTAACAACGATCTCCGGATGCCATTTCAGCCTGAGAATGTTCACCTTCAAGAGATTTGTGGATTGCTTCCCGAAAGACTTCGCTTCGGCTTAATTTCAATATATTATCGGGTGTTTCAACTTCAGCACCGAGAAGTTTGAGTGCAGACTGATTATATGTCAGTATTTTTAGCTGCTCGTTGATAACTATAAAGCCTTCGCTCATATTATCTGTAATGATTCTGAACTCTTCCTGTTTCTGCTGAGTTTCTTTCAACTGTTGCTCGATAGTTTTTTTCTGATATGATATTCTCCTCAGAAGTGGAGTCAATTCTTCGTAGGTATCGTTGTCCTGTGGATTATCAAGATCAAGTTTGTTTATCGGATCAACAATTCTTTTTGAAACTCTTAACGCCAGCACTAATGACAGGACTACTGTAACAATTATCAATATAGCTATCGGTTGACTCATTAACAGCAGTATGGTTAAAAGCGTATATTGTTCGGTTGACACTCTGATAATATCACCGTTTTCAAGCTTCTGAGCGTAATAAACGGTTTTTTCGGTCATGGTAGCAGAATATCTTACGCTGTGTCCGGTTCCTGATTCGGCTGCTTCTTTTATTTCCTCTCTGTCAGCATGATTTTCAAGTTCATTTATGTCAGCCTGAGTATCTGCAAGTACTGTTCCGTCGGCTGATATCAATGAAACACGATCGTTGTCCTTTGTTAGTTTTTCAAAATAACCTATTCCTTCTTTTTCTACCGCAGCAGCAACAAAAGATGCCTCCATCTTCAATTGTTTCTCAAGCTGTGCGGTAAACACTTCCTGTAATATCCCTAATATAATAATAAGACAGGTCAGTAATACTATCATGGCAGTTAGAATATTTGAGCGAAATATCTTTTTAACCAATATTGTCACCTCCAATTTTATATCCAACATTTTTTACGGTCTGGATATACTGTCCCGCCTCTCCGAGCTTTGCCCTGAGATTTCGGATATGCACATCAAGAGTTCTGGATTCACCGTAGTAATCCTGCCATACCTTTGCAAATAATTCTTCACGGCTGACTACATTTCCATTGGCACTTAGCAGAATGGAAAGTATGGAAAACTCCTTGAAGGAAAGCGTGACCTCACTGCCGTCAACAAAAACAGTATGTTTTTTTATGTTGACCGATAAACAGCCTATATTGAATTCTTCTTTGTCTTGATAATTCATTTGTCGGGTTCTTCTCAGTACAGCTTTAATTCTTGATATAAGTTCAGTCATACCGAACGGTTTTGAAATGTAATCATCTGCTCCCATATCAAGTCCAGTGACTTTGTCATACTCACTGTCTTTCGCAGTCAGCATGATTATGGGGAGCATTTCATTTGTTTTCCGCAAACTTTTCAGAATTGACAGACCGTCTTCCTCGGGCAGCATGATGTCCAAAAGAATAAGATCGGGCTGTTCAGTTGGTAAAGCCTTGCGGAATTCACTCGGACGTGAGAAATCCTTAACAGAGTAGCCTTCTTTTTTTAGGGCATAGCAGACAAGCTTTCTTATATTGTCATCATCTTCTACTATATATATTTTATCCATCTTTTTCGCCTCATCAGTATCGTTCATTATGCTTTCCTGTTACCGCAAAGATCACCCATTTGGCTATATTCTCGGAATGATCGCCTATCCTTTCAAAATACTTTGCGATCATGAGAAGATCGAGAAGACATTCGGCGTTATTGCTTTCGGCACTGACGATACTCATGATCTCAGATTTCACTTTATCGAAAAGAGCGTCAACGGTGTCGTCCATCCTGATGACCGAATCTGCAATTGAAATATCCTTCTTCACAAATGAATCAATGCTGTTTGTCACCATTCTTACCGTATTCTCTGCCATTTCTTTTATATCTGTCCTGAATGTCATATCTGCTGTTACATAATCGGCGATCTCAACAATATCAGATGCCTGATCTCCGATACGCTCCAAATCGGTTATCATTTTCAGCGCTGATGTTACCATACGGAAATCCGTAGCGACAGGCTGCTGATGAATGAGCAATCTCATACACATGGATTCAATTTCACGTTCCTTATTGTCTATCAGCTTCTCTGCCATGACCGAGTTTTCTTTCATCTGTTCATCTCTGTCCAGAAGATACTTGACAGCACAGCTTATGGCATCTTCACATAAAGCGCCCATTTCTACAAGAGCATTATTCAGCTTTACAAGCTCTGTTTCAAATTTTTCACGCATATTAACCAAACCTTCCTGAAATGTAATCCTCTGTCCTTTTATCATCGGGACTTGAAAACACTCTATCGGTCTCATTGAATTCCACGATCTCACCCATAAGGAAAAAGGCTGTCTTATCGGATATTCTTGCTGCTTGCTGCATATTATGTGTGACCATGATGATCGTGTATTTTTTTCTGAGTTCGACCGCAAGATCTTCTATCCTTGATGTGGAAATGGGGTCAAGTGCCGATGTGGGTTCGTCCATAAGAAGGATATCCGGTTCAACTGCAAGGGCTCTCGCAATACAAAGTCTCTGCTGCTGTCCGCCACTCATACCAAGCGCCGATTTTTTGAGCCTGTCCTTACATTCCTCCCAAAGAGCAGCTTTTTTCAGTGAATCTTCTACTATCTCATCAAGCCTGACTCTGGACTTTATTCCGTGTATCCTCGGACCGTAAGCGATATTATCATAAATACTCATCGGAAAAGGATTGGGCTTCTGAAAAACCATTCCCACCCGCTTGCGAAGGATATTAACGTCCATATCCTTGTAAATATCCGTACCGCCCAGCGTTATCACACCTTCGATACGGCAGCCTTCCACAAGATCGTTCATTCGGTTGAGGGAACGAAGAAATGTGGATTTACCGCACCCTGAAGGTCCGATCAATGCGGTAATCATCTTATCGGGCAGGGATATATTGATACCTTTCAGCGCATGGTTTTCACCATACCAAAGGTTCAGGTCATGAGCTTCAAGTTTTATTCCGTCATTGCTCATTTTTCCTCTCCTCTCTTAAATTTATTCTTTGCTATTTTTACGGATACATTTATGATTACGGAAATAAACAGCAGGACTGCCGCAACAGCAAAAGCTGTTTCAAAATCTCCTCGTTCCTTTGCATACATATACAATGAAACCGTAAGCGTTGAGCCTGCGTTATCGGACTGTACCGCATCGAGCGGTGACAGCAATTCATTTGCCATTCCTGCCGTGAACAGCAATGCTGCGCTTTCGCCTGTGATCCTTCCGATCGCAAGTATACAGCCTGTTATGATACCGTCAACCGCCGAAGGAAGGACAACGGTACGTATCGTATACCATTTTCCCGCACCGAGAGCAAATGCACCTTCTCTGTAGCTCTGAGGTACGGTTTTCAGACTTTCCTGTGTTGTGCGTATCACGGTCGGTAATGTCATGATAACAAGCGTCAGCGCACCTGCGATCAGGCTCGTACCCAATGTGAAGAACTGCACAAAGATCAGCATACCTACGAGTCCGTAGATGATAGACGGTATGCCTGCAAGCGTTTCTGTTGCAAGCTCAATGACTTTCACAGCTTTCTTGTTGGAAGCGTATTCCTGTAAATAGACAGCGCCGCCTACACCAAGCGGAAGAACGATCATAATTGTTATGATGATGATATAAATCGTATTAAGGATATTTGGCAATATGCCGACTGTTTCTCTTACCATACTTGGCTTTGTTGTGAGAAATTCTCCTGTGATATGAGGAAGCCCTCTGAGCAGTATGTAGCCCGCCATAAGGATAACGAGAACGAAAATGATGAGAGCAGCAGAAAATACAAGCGAATTCATGATAGCATTTATGATCCTTCGCTTTGCAGATATTTTTTCACGCATGACCTCACTTCCTTTCCCTCTTGACCACAAAGTTCAGTATGATATTTATCAGCAGAATGAATATGAACAGAACAAGTGCGATCGAGAACAGTGCCTGACGCTGTAACCCCGAAGAATACGACATTTCACTTGCGACTGCTGTTGTAAGGAAACGCACGCTTTTGAACAGCGACGGCATATTCGCAACATTTCCTGCAACCATCATGACCGCCATTGCTTCACCCAATGCTCTGCCGATGCCAAGTACAATAGATGCGAGGATACCGCTTTTTGCTGCCGGCAGCGTCACTTTGAAGATCGTTTCGGTCTTTGTAGCACCAAGTGCAAGAGATGCTTCTTCATATTCATGCGGAACTGCTTGTATCGCCGTCTGCGATATGGAGATGACCGAGGGCAGTATCATGATCGCAAGCACGATGATCGCCGAAAAAAGATTTGCGCCGTCCGGAAGACCAAATAATGCTCTTACGTTAGGTACGATCACGATCATTCCTACAAGTCCGTAAACGACCGAAGGTATACCCGACATCAGCTCAATGACCGAAGAAAATACAGACGAAGCTTTTCTGCTTGACGATTTTGCAAGGAACACTGCACACAATACGCCAAAGGGAACGCCGATCAGTATTGCCCCGAATGTTCCGTATACCGATGATAATATAAACGGCAGGATACCGTATTCGGGATTTTTAGCGGTCGATGCCCATGTTGTACCGAACAGAAATTCCCTAATACCGATCTCTCCGATGGCAGGCACTCCTGAACTTACAAGAAATGCAGTGATAACTATTACAAATATGATCGAAAGAAATCCGCAGACTGTAAACAGCCATCTCATTGCAATGTCCACTATCTTATTCTTTTTCATGCCGCTCTCTCATTTCTTTGCAGGAACTGCTCCTGCTTTACGGATATAATCAGCAGCTTTATCACTCATACAAAAATCATAGAAATCCTTTGCTGATTCAGAAAGTTCCTTATCCTTTTTAGTTACAAGAACGAAATTACGCTGAATGCTATAACTGCCATTGAGAACGGTATCCTCAGTAGGTAATACTCCGTCTACGGAAACGGTTTTGACCGAATCACCGACAGATGCGAGAGAAGCATAGCCGATAGCATTCGGGTTAGAAGATACCGTCTGGATCACATCACCCGTAGATGTCAGCTCTTGTGCATATTTGCAGTTATCGGCAGTACCAGTAACGGATTCAAAACCGTCTCTTGTTCCTGAAGCCGCTTCTCGTCCGATGCAGACAATAGGAGAATCGGAACCACCAAGCTCATTCCAGTTTGTAAACTCGCCGGTATAGATCTTTGCAATCTCAGCAACATCAAGGTCTTCTACGGGATTCGAGTTGTTGACGATAACTGCGATACCGTCTATCGCTACAACTTCCGCATTCAGTTCTGCCGTTTCATCATCTTTCAGATCACGGCTGGAAAGTCCGATATCACAGCGTCCTTCCTGTACTGCTTTGATGCCGGCACCAGAACCTGTCGGATTGTAAGTTACCTTTGTGTCGCTGTTTTCTTCCATATAAGCTTCACTCAGATAACCAATGACCTTTTCCATTGATGTTGAGCCGTCTGTCGAGACTGTCTGATCTTTTTTCTTTCCGCATCCGGTTGCATTCATTGCCATCAGCAACACCAATACACTTGCTAAAACCTTTTTCTTACTCACAATAATCACTCCTGTTGAATATTTCCTTTCGGTGATATAAGTATAACATTTTCAATGTAAATTCCGATACCTTTTCTATGTTAATTGTAGGTAAAGCAAGCATTTTTTTCGGAAGGAGTGTAAATGTGCAGTTTAAGCCTGAAACAGTAACATTATATTATAATGATGCTCATATTAAATCTGCAATCACCTCTATGTTAATTCCAAGTAAAATATTCAAATTTGCAAATAATTCAAAAAGAGCAACGTTCCTGAATAAAACGATGCTCTCTTTAATGAATTGATATGTTGTAATCGAATTTGATTCTGCCTATTGCGTGGGGTTACTTAGTGGCTCTTTGACATTCGTCTATAATAATGATAAAAGTATCGCCAGTTTTGTAATTCACCTTTTCGAGTACGCTCGGCATATCATTATCATCACCCGAAACAATTTCAGGATATTCAGCGGCAAGCTCTTCTATAACTGCCTTTTGAAGAAGATCGAGCGTGGCAAGCCTGCCTGTAACATTCGCCCTGCTGCGAAACTGTGATATGTCAATGTAGATAACATTGTTCTGATTCAGCTCACTCTCAAAGCTCGGCATACCTTCAACATCCAGCCCTTTGAACAGCTCCCTCGAATCGCACCCTTTGCTGTAATACGCTGCCAGCATAGCCGCAGCCATACTCTTGCCGAAACGCCTCGGACGGCTGACACACATAAATCTGCTGGATTTGTTCAGACAGCCATTTGTAAAGTCTATCATTGAGGTTTTGTCAACATATATGTCATCGTGTACGGCGTTGTAGAAATTCACGTTGTTCGGATTGAGGTAGATACCCATAATGCGCCCTCCTTTGCTGCGCTGTTTGTTACTTATATTATAACCTAAATCGAGGGCAAAGTCAACCACTCGATAAATATAAAACTCCGCAGAGCATTATGACCTGCGGAGTTTGATTATGGATATTACAAGTATCAAGTATTCAGATGTAAACACAAGACAACCCGTTTTTCTTTGCAAATTCAGCGGCGTAGCTGTTACTGCTGCAATAAATAGTTGGCTTTGCAGAACAACCCTCAAAGGCATATTCATCAATATACTTTACGCTGTCGGGGATAGTTACTTTTCTAAGATTATCGCACCAATTAAAAACCTCGCACCCAATCATTTCCACTCCATCCGGGATTTCAATTTCAGTAAGCTGCTCACACTGTGCAAACATCCGTGATCTTATCATAGTCAGATTACTGGAAAGCTTAATAGATTTAAGATTCGTGCAGCCATTAAAAGCACCTGCACCCAATTCCGTAACACTATCCGGAATAACAATATTTTCAAGCTCACCGCAAGCAGAAAAAGCTTCCTTTCCGATAGATTTTATTCCATCAGTGAGTGTTATGTTCTTTATTGATGAACAAAGAGAAAACGCCTCATCTCCAATAGTCAACAAAGTATTTGGAAGATTAACCGTACTGATTACTGTCTGTCTCTCAAAGGCTTTACTGCCAATGTGCTGTACCCCGTATACTACATCAACTACTGTACCTACTTCACGAATCAACTTGCATTCTGTAAGTGTTGTACCTTCACACTTGTACGGAAATTTTCTATTATTGACATTTCGTATAGCAATACCGGTATTGATTGCCTCTTCAAGCGGATACTCACTAACTACCCCATCAGAAATACCCAATATTACTTGATTTAAACTTAAAGCAGTACTTTTACTTATCCTTTCCTTAACACCGTCAGAAGTATCTATAATTTCAACAGTATCATCATCATTAACTTTACTTACAAAAATCATTATAGTCCCCTTATTCGACCAACAATCCCTAAATAATAACGATGTCCATAGTACCTGATGAATCTATCTGAATCATCAGCTTATCTAAATTATACCATTAGATGTGTGTAAAGTCAACCTTCATAATACAGCTTCTGCAACTTGAAAAAACTCGACCTCTTCATACCCAACCTTTCAATTGCTTCACTTGTTGTCAGATTACCCTTTTCCAACTCTGCCATTACGTTATCCCAATTCTCAGGGTACTCAAGGCTTGGTCTGCCTACACGCCTGCCTGTCCTTGCAGACACCTTATGTCCAAACTCGTCTAAAGGCATAGCAGCATACCCCTCACGTCTGTGGCTATCAATACGTCTTTTTGCGAACATTTCAGCTGTAACTAACAGATGTATCACAAATTCAAACGATGCCGTTGTGTCATACATATCATCATCTAACAGCAGAACTACCTGTATCTTGTTCTGATAAAAGTATTTGAGTTCATCCCTTACCTCTTCCAGTTCTTCTCCTAAGCAGCAAACATCGCAGATAAACAAAGTACACCCAGCTTCAAGGACTTCTTTAAGTTTATCATATCTTGTACGCCATCTCTTACCCTTACAAAGACCGGAATCATAAACAATCCTCTCTTCAGGCACATACTTAGATAGATCGCTGTAATATACATCATTTTTTAAATCATAACTGGAAGTGATGAGATACCTCGAATTAAAATAGCCGAAACATCTTTCCTTGTCATACGTAACAGACTTGCCACACCGATATGAATAGTAATCCATATACCCTCTCATAATATAAATCACCCTTTTACTACAACAAACTAAACCAAATAGTAAATATACTAACAACAGTAGTAATACACCCTACATAACCATTGTGTATTACCCTTCGTCTCTTAGTGCACTTATACATTACAGTGGTCCATAAATCCTAATTTTATAGACTTAACTACCCTTTTATTACCCGACAGCCAAGCCCTGTCACTCAAGACGTAACACTCAACTTTCCTGCAACAAACTAACCAAATAGTAAGTATGACTACAATAGTAGTAACACACCCTAAATAACCACTGAATATTACCCTTCGTCTCTTAGTGTACTTAATATATTACATTAGTCCATAAATCCTAATTTTATAGACTTAACTACCCTTTTATTACCCGACAGCCAAGCCCTGTCACTCAAGACGTAACACTCAACTTAACTGTCGGGTAAACTAAGTTGTTATCTTTTACCCACAACTTCTAATACTATCCTTCCGCCTATGCGAAACCCCTTTTCAAAAGCTTTTTTACACTTCAACTCTCTATACTTATCCATAGCTTCTTGATATGCTTTAAGTAAGTCTTTTCGATCTCCCAGAGCTTTCTTTAAATCTGCCTCTGCCTTGCTATAAACCTCAGCAATGCCAAAGACCTCAACACCATCGAACTCAATATCCATTGTTACAAGGTTGCTATAAAACAATGACTCTATATCTTTGCCCAATGTTATAACCCTCCTCAAATATAGTTGCACCATCTTGACATAACCATTAAAAAGTATATCGTATCGTCAAGATTTTAAGCACACACCAAACCAAAAATAGTTCGTTCAAGCTTCGCACAATACAAGGTAACAATCAGTTGTCAGCTTGTGCAAAACTATATAGTTTTTTAATACATACCATTCGTTTTGTTCGTAGTGTACTTTAGTTGTGAAATTATAATCATATTACGGTTTCTGACCAAACCACCCACAAAACCAAAATGTTATGAACAATGCTTAGATTACAATCAGGCTTGCGTAATAGAACAAACCATAGATATGTTGTGTAATTGATGAAACTCCTTAACCTATCAAACCTAACTGTATGTGCGGGGGTCAAACCTGTCCCTCTCTATAAAAATGCACAATCTCTGCACTTAGTAACCACCTGCGGTTGCGTGCTTACGCACGAAACCTCCAGCATATACGAACACAAACCTAATGGTGACTCACTAATCAAATGCTATTTAGTTTTTCCCCTGTAACCAACCTTTTCCATACCATCACCTCCTATAGCTATATCAGAATAGTAAAAGCTCAAGCACTTATAATTTCACTTGACAGTAATTAGACTACCACTAGGCAGTGTCCCCTCACTAAAGCAAAGACACACCATTATTCTTCGTTCTTTATAATACTTAACACACTTTACCAAGTGTCAAGTACCGTGTATGCACCGCCTGCGGTGCATACACGGTGCAAGGTAGCTTCCTTCCCCTTTTTGCCTTTCGCCGTTATCGCTTGTACCTTAAACCAAGATTTTAATCTCCTAATTATAATATTTCATCTCAAGATTTGACTCAGACAAATAAAAAAATCATCTTAAATTTTTCCTCTTAAACTTATAAAAAAACAAAACCTTATCAATAGTTTTTCCTTCCTCCTATGATAATATTTAATCTAAGGTGCTAAAGCACCTGAAATTACTATTTCGCACTTAAGTATTATAAAACAAAGTAAAGACAACGTAGGATGCAAGTCAATGTGATCCGAAAATTTTGCCTATGTGTGACAATAAGAGTTGCTTTATTTTTCAAAGCGCGCTAAGCCATCAACCCCAAACACTAGCCTTCAAAAGTATTATAAAGCCTGCGGTTCTTGGCGCTAAACCAATATAAAATAACCATTAAACAAGTATAATTTTTTTCAAAGTAATTATCCAAAGCCTGTGCCTCTTGGTGCTAACATCTTTCCAAATTCACTCTTTCATCAAAAGTCAACCCCAAAGCTTCCTCAAATAATCAAGAATACTGTTCTAGCACAATACTCATATCTCAATTTCTAATATCTCATATATATATAATTTAACTCAAGAGAATGACTCAGACGAAAAACTTATCTTAGATATTATTCTTTAACTCATACTATAATTCTGTATCTCATCAAAAAAGTTATATTTTTAGAGTTATCAACTAATACAAAAATCCATCATTCAGCAAAAAAACTCTACAAATACAATAATGGTGTTTTATTAAATGTAGTAGTAATACAGTGTTGATTATTTACATACACTCAACAAGTAAAAGCGTAACCAAAGCGTAACAAAACTTGTGAGAGCAAGGATAAAATTGCTACTTTTAGTGGAATGGAGAAAAAAATACGCCCTATTTATGGGCGTTTGGAATGAAGATTAAAACCAGTCGATAGAGTGGGAATAATACCCCCCCGAAAAACAGGGCGTAAACACGCCATAAGCCGTTATCAGCGAAAAACACTGACTGAAAAAATAAGAGCTGTCTGATTCGTATTTGGATCGGACAGCTCTTTTTGTTTTATTCGGATAATCCCAAGATTTTTTCTAAATCAGGTTTATGTGCTATACGACACATTAGAAAAATATCAAATGATACAAGCCAATTTCTTTCTGGAGGACCATCAAGCATCCCTCTAAACCTTCTGAATATTGGTTCGTATTCTACAACAATATTTTTTAATGCACAATAATTTAACTCCTCCAGTTTTTGTGGGTTCATAATAAATGCCAACAGATTTTTAGACACAACTATACCAGTTTCTTCTTCGATATATTTTTTTACAGCTTGCTGATTATTCATTATTCCCCTCTTTCAATGCTCTGCGTTCAGCTTCATTCCGTTCCGCCTCCGACCTCGGATACCTGTATCTCCAATGGTCGTACTTTTCACGGGTGATAGCCACATTATAACACATCACTTTTGAATCGTCAACCCCTTGATACATTGCGTGAGGCTCAGGATTGGGAGCGCAGATTTCGTCTCCAGCAGGGCGGCGACCTTGGTGGGACATGAGAGCATCGAGATCACTTACCGCTATGCACATCTGTTCTCCTCAAAGCAGAATGAAATGGCAGAGAGATTGGATTTTGAGAGGAGTGAAGAAAAGAATGTCGGCTAAGAATTTGGATAACAAGGGCAGGTTCCGTTCGCGGACGATAGGCTTTCGTGTTTCGCCCGAGGAGGACGCACAGATAAATGTTGCGGTGTCACTTTCGGGGCTGACCAAGCAGGACTATATCGTGAAGCGGCTGCTGTGCCGTGATGTGGTGGTGCAGGGCAATCCGAGAGTGTACAAGGCTCTGAAAAATCAGCTTGCCGAGGTACTTGCGGAGCTGAAAAGGATAAAGAACGGCTCTGCTGTGGACGATGAGCTGCTGTCTACGATACAGCTTATCACAACAACTTTGAATGGTCTGAAAGGAGATAGCGGAAGACCCACGAAAGAGAAATGACCGCCCCTATGACCACTGCTTCGGCAGAGGTCGGGCAGTCATTTCTATCATTCGCTTTGACTTTCTTCTATTTGTTTTATTGTTGTTCCTTCGGCAGTTTTCCATTCTATTCTGCCATTCGCATTTCTACCCATAACAATAGCAGCAGCCAGTGAAGGGCTTGTAAAAATATAGTCTTTTGTGAATGTAAACTCGGAATTGATTGTACCATCACTAAGCATACTATTTCTCAATCGTTTCAAACTATCTGACATACTTGGAGTAGTGGATGATGCAATAACAGAACCATTTCTCACAACAAATCCATCTGATACAGTGTAGCCGATAGCATCAGCCCCTCTTGCTGCCTTTATATACATGAGCGGAACATCACTATAAGTGTTATTGCTTGGTTGTGAAATAGGTTCAAAAGCCTTATAACCTAAAGTGTTCACAAGGAGTTTAGCATTATCAATGAACTCTTCAAGCATTGCTTCATCGTATTCAGATACGGATGAAAGTGTAGGGACTGTCGAATTGATTATCACAAATCTACCTGAGCTGATAGCAAGATTATAGAACTTGTTTTCAAGGAATTTTACGTGAGCTTTATTCAGAAGATCGTCTTTACTTATAACTGCGATACAATCGTTCCAGTAATTAACATCATTTAAATGCTGTTTCAGGCGGTCTGAAACTTTCTCGGCTTCACCAATATATACCGTGTCTTTATTTGATTCGTCCTTGCCAAACAAGAAGTATATCCCTGTATTGTTTGCATCTTTTCTATTAGCAAAAAGGCTCAATTCACTTCGGGCAATTTTATATACTCGACCATTCCAATTAGATAATTCACACATAATTCTGCCATTAGGATTGCCATCAAAAATAAACATCTGTATTGTTTTATTGAACATTGGGCATCACCTCCTCTATTTAAGTATATGATAATTTAGAGGACAATTCAAGTGGTATTATCGAAAAGCTGGAGCTTGACTTCAAGCCGAATGCCCTGTCGCTGAAGCTGAATGTCAACGCAGGAAAGCTGTACAATTTGTACTTCGTGCAGTACAGCAATACCAGAAGTCACAAGGGTTCTCTGACTCACAATAACAGGGAGTTCATGGCGGACAATGTTGATCCGCTCCGCACTCCGCAAAACATCACCTTCGTGCGTCAGCCAATCGGTGAAGCATACGATCAGCTTTTCGCTGAATCCACCGAGCGATATAATGCTCGGCAGAAAAGAAATGATCGTATGATCCACAAGTCCGGCGATACGGTTTACGCTCTACGTGAACGGCTTGACAGTAGCCTGAAAGAAACGGAAGATGTTCGCCAGCGCCTGAAACAGACTTCGGGAGAATGCTTGGAACTGCGCCGTGATGTTTCTTCTCTGCAAGCTGAGGTCGATGACCTGACAGAGTTCGTGAGCCTGCTGAAACGCTTTGAGCCGCAGAAGTATGCTGAGGTCAGACAAGCTCAGGAGCATATCCACAATCAGCGTGAACAGGAAGTACAGCAGTCCGCCACCAGAAAGAAAAAATCTTGGGGACTGGAATAACAGGAGGAATTATTATGATTATCAGAAGCAAAGACAAGGTTCACGTTGGCGGCAAGAGCAAGCCCGTATGGGTGCTTGACACCGATGCCCTGACCGTTACCAACAACACACCCGATGCCGAGCCGAGCGTGACAACATTCAGCTCCGATCACATCAAGTATCATCTGCACTACTCGGCGGAGTACCGTCCTGCAAGGCTGAAAAAGCTTGTCAACGACGGTACGATACTCAGCTACCTGAACGAGCTTGACCGTTCCGTAGCGGAAGCCATTGAACGCCCGGTCAGAAAGATGCTCGAAAATGATATAGAGTATCTCAGAGCTGTGGCGGTCGGTGATCTTGCGAAAGCAAGAGGGCTGGAGAACATGGATCGCCTGTGTGCGAGAGAGCTGGTGTATGCGGCTATGGTGTATGTGTGATGCCGTGATTTCCACATAAACAGAGAGCCGAAGGATTCAGCATGAGTCCTTCGGCTTTATTGGATGCTTTAGCGTAACAAAACCCCCGGTTCTACCGGGGGACATAAAAAGCTTCAGCGAGCGCTTTAAAATAACCTCCAACTGTGATA
>OCTW013386698.1_pt1 | contig 14415 bp, 16 predicted proteins | sample 1539671 | NCBI WGS metagenome assembly OCTW01 (sample SAMN02144230, study PRJEB22623) | gut metagenome | biome: sheep rumen | host: Ovis aries | place: New Zealand
GAACTAAAAGAGTCTATAAAAGATATGGATGTAATTATAGTAGAAGCTGACAAAAATGATGAAGAAACATGGCTATTGTATTTTACAGTTGGAAATAAGAAAAATGAAGTTGATAGTTTATTTCAAGTTTTGAATTTTGAAAGAATCTGGATTGGTGAAGATGTTATTGGTACTGCAAAAGATTATATATATAATACAAATAGTAAAATATTAGATTATGAAAAAGAAATAGAAACTCTACAAAAATATTTTGAAGAGCTAAAAAGGCATAATGAAAGTATTTTAAAAAATTATTATAATCAATTGGTAATATTAGAAAAGGTAAATGTAGTAAAAAAATATATAGCATATGATTCTAAAAATTCATTTTATATAGTTGGTTGGTTACCTTATGATAATTTACAAAAAATTCTACCTGATTTAAAAAAAGAGGATGTAGAATATATTGTAAAAACAAATGATGAAGTACCAAAAAATGCTCCAACGAAGTTAAAAAATAATAGATTTGTAAGACCATTTGAAATGATTGTAAAAATGTACGGAGTACCAAATTATACAGAACATGACCCAACAACATTTGTTGCAATAACTGCATTTCTAATGTTTGGATTTATGTTTGGAGATGTTGGACAAGGGTTTGTATTTTTATTAATAGGATTAATTCTTGCAAAAAAGAAAAAAGAATTGGGACCTATACTTGTAGCAGGTGGAATATCATCAATAATTTTTGGATTTTTATATGGTAGTATTTTTGGAATGGAAGATGTAATAAAGCCAATACTAGTGAATCCAATGGAAAATATTACTACAATGCTAGGTGTTGGAATTGCAAGTGGTGCAATTTTAATAATTATAGCAATGATATTAAATATAAAAAATGGAATTAAAAATAAAGATAAAGGAAAAATATTTTTTGATAAAAATGGATTGGCAGGATTAATTTTTTATATTGCAGTTTTAGCAATTGCAGTTGGCTATCTAGTAAAAGGAAAGATAATAGCAAATACAGGATTTATTCTTTTACTTGTAGTTGTTCCATTAATTATTATAATGTTCAAAGAAAATTTAGTAAGATTAATGGAGAAGAAGAAAAAATCAAAAAATGAAGAAAAAAATTCTTTAATAGAAAAAATATTTGAAATAATAGAAATGTTACTTTCAGTTATGAGTAATACAATTTCATTTGTAAGACTTGCAGCATTTGCAATAAATCATGTAGGCTTATGTATGGCAGTATTTATTTTGTCAGATATGGTTTCAGGCGCAGGAAGCATAGCAATAGTAATTTTTGGAAATGCTTTAGTAATTGTTTTAGAGGGTTTGATAGTTGCAATTCAGGTATTAAGGCTAGAATATTATGAATTGTTTAGTAGATTCTATTCTGGTGATGGAAGAGAATATAAGCCAATTTAAAAATTATACATTTGGTCGCTTATGCATATTTGATAATAAAAATAATTTAATATTCTCAATTAATAATATTAAAATTTTTTAAATAGAAAGGAAATTAAAAATGAAAAGGAAATTTATTGGAGTAATAATTTTTAGTTTAATAGTTATTTTAGGATTAACAATATTTGCTGGAAAGGTATTTGCCGTAACAGACAGTAATACAACAAACACTACAGAAGTAGAGGAGACAAGTAATAATTCAAGTAATGGATTAGGATTAATTGCAGCAGCATTGGCTACAGGACTAGGAAGTATTGGTGCAGGTATTGCAGTTGCAGTTGTTGCTTCTGCTGCTGTTGGAGCAGTAAGTGAAAATCCAGAGTTATTAGGAAAAACTATTATATTCGCAGGACTTGCAGAAGGTATTGCTATTTATGGATTGATAATCTCAATAATGATATTAAATAAAATTTAATTGAAAAGAAAAGAGGATTACATGAAAATAGTAGGAATATTCAATTCAAATGAAGATAGTGTTGGATATAGATTAGCAGGGATTAAGACATATGTTACAAGACAGGAAAATGATCTAATAAAAGTTTTAAAAGAAGTAAGAGAAGATTTGGATGTACGGTATTATTGTGTTTAATGAAGAAACGTACAAAATGGCTGGAGATAAAATAGATGATATGAAAAAGAAAAATTTGCCATTAATAATAAAAATTTAGATTAAGAGGTGATTCTTTTTGGCAGAAATAGAAGAAAAACTTAAGAACTTTGAAGCAATTTGTATAAGTGAAGCAAAAAAACAAAAAAAGGAATTAGAAGAAAAAATAAAAGAAAGAACTCAAAATATAATTCAGAATGAAATAGGTAACTTTAAAAAAAAGCAGGAAAATAAAAAAAATAAAATATTATTAAAATTAGAAAAAGAATATAATACTAATTTGTGGAATCTAGAAAATGAATATCAACAAAAAGATGTAGAATTAAATAAAAATATAGAGAATAAATTATTTGAAGAATTAAAAACTCAGTTTATAGAAATTACTCAAAGTGAAAAATACGAAAGTTATTTTAAAAAAAATGTTTATGAAACAATTAACAAAATTTCACAAAAAGATAATTTAATAATTTTTGTAACTAAAAATGATAAAATTAGATTTACAAATTTTTTGTGTAATTTGAATTATAAAATTGAAACTATAGATGATTCTAATATTGGAGGATGCATAGTACAAAATAGCGAAGAATCAATAAATAATACAATATTGGAAAATTTAAAGGAGAAAATCAATGAATACAAAGGTAATATCTAAGATAAATGGTCCTGTTGTAATAGCTGAGGGTGATGCAGATTTTGCCATGCATGATATGGTAAAGGTAGGCAAACAAAAACTTATGGGTGAAGTAATAAAGTTAGATAAAAAATCTGCGACTATCCAAGTATATGAAGATACATCTGGAATGAAAATTGGGGAAGAGGTTTATGGAGAAAATGAACCACTTTCTTTAATATTAGGTCCAGGTATTATAGGCAATATTTATGATGGAGTTCAAAGACCTCTTAATAGAATAGAAGAAGTTTTAAAAACTGGATACATAGGAAAAGGTGTTGAAGTTTCAGGAATAGATTTAGAAAAAAAGTGGAATTTTATTCCAAAGGTCAATATAGGAGATAGTATAGAATATGGTAGTATTTTAGGGTGTGTTCAAGAAACTCAAGCTATCGAAAATAGAATTTTATATCCAAAAAAATTAAATGGTAAAATTATATTTGTTGCAGAACAGGGAGAATATAAAGTTACAGATACAATTGCAAAAGTTCAAATGGAAAATGGAAAGATTGTAGAAATAAATATGTATCAAAAATGGCCTGTAAGAACACCAAGACCATACAAAACAAGACTTAGAGCAAATATTCCTCTGCTTACTGGGCAAAGAGTAATAGATTCTTTATTTCCAATTGCAAAAGGTGGAACAGCTACAATTCCTGGAGGTTTTGGTACAGGAAAAACTGTAACTCAGCATCAGCTTGCTAAATGGTGTGATGCAGATATTATTGTATATATAGGTTGTGGGGAAAGAGGAAATGAAATGACTCAAGTTTTAGAGGATTTTCCAAAGCTTACAGACCCAAGAAGTGGAAGACCACTTATGGAAAGAACAGTATTAATAGCAAATACTTCAAATATGCCAGTTGCAGCACGTGAAGCATCTATTTATACTGGAATAACGATTGCAGAATATTATAGAGATATGGGATATAATGTTGCTATAATGGCAGATTCTACATCAAGGTGGGCAGAAGCACTAAGAGAAATTTCAGGAAGACTTGAAGAGATGCCAGCAGAAGAGGGATTTCCTTCATATTTACCATCAAGGTTATCAGAATTTTATGGTAGAGCTGGAAGAGTGGAGACTTTTAATGGAGATATAGGATCTGTATCAATAATAGGCGCAGTATCTCCTCAAGGCTCAGACTTCTCAGAGCCAGTAACACAAAATACAAGAAGATTTGTCCATGTATTTTGGGGACTGGATAGAGATTTAGCTTATTCTAGACATTATCCATCAATAAATTGGATAATAAGCTATAGTGAATATTCAAATGAACTTGCAGAATGGTTTGATGAAAACATAAATGAAGATTTTAGTAATGTAAAAAATCAAATTACAAAACTTTTAAATGAAGAAGATGAATTACAAAAGATTGCAAAAGTTGTTGGAAAAGATGTACTTTCTGATCTAAAGAAATTAGTATTAGAAATTTGCAAATGCATAAGAGTGGGATTTTTACAACAAAATTCATTTAATGAGATTGATACATCTGTACCGCTTGAAAAACAATTTAAGATGATGGACTTAATAGTATTTATGTATAATGAATCACTAGAATTAATAGAAAAAGGAATACCATTATCAGAAATAAAAAAATTAGGATTTTTCGAAAGATATTTAAAATTGAAATATGAAATAAATAATAAAGAAATACAAAAATTTGATAGTGTAAAACATGAATTTGAAAATGAATTTAAAAAGTTGGAAAATGAATATGAAGGCCATATAGAATGAGGTAGGTGAAAAGATTGAAAATACAATATTTAGGAATTGAAAACATAAATGGTCCATTAGTCTTTATAAAAACTCCAAAAGAAATTTCTTATGATGAACAAGTTGAGTTAATTTTGCAGAATGGAGAGAGAAGAATTGGCAATGTCATCGAAGTTGATAAAGACATTGCTACAATAGAAGTATATGAAGGAACAAATGGTATGAACTTAGGAGGTGTACAAACATCTTTAAAAGGTAAGCCATTAAGTATTAAACTTTCAGAAAAAATGTTAGGAAGGATCTTTGATGGAGCTGGAAGACCTATTGATGGACTTGGTGAGATAGAGTCAGATATAGAAAGAAGTATTAACGGAAATGCTATAAACCCTGTTTGCCGTAGCTACCCAAAGAATTATATTGAAACTGGAATATCTGCAATAGATGGATTGATGACATTAATTAGAGGACAAAAATTGCCAATATTTTCAGGGAGTGGAATAAATCATAATTTATTGACAGAGCAAATTATTAAACAATCAAATATATCAGATAGTGATAAATTTGCAATAGTATTTGGGCTTATGGGGGCAGAATATGAAACGGCAGACTTTTTCAAAACGAGTTTTAAAGAAAGTGGAGTACTTTCAAAGGTTGTAATGTTTCAAAACTTGTCAAATGATCCTACAATAGAAAGAATCCTAACACCAAAAGTAGCATTAACATGTGCAGAATATTTAGCATTTGATTTAGATATGCAAGTTTTAGTTATTTTAACTGATATGACAGCTTATGCAGAAAGCTTAAGAGAGGTATCTACATTAAAGGGCGAAATCCCTAGTAGAAAAGGATACCCTGGATATTTGTATAGTGATTTGGCCTCAATTTATGAAAGAGCAGGGATGATAAGGGGCAAAAACGGCTCTATAACTGAAATCCCTATTCTAACAATGCCAAATGATGATATTTCTCATCCAATACCAGATTTAACAGGTTATATAACAGAAGGGCAAATTGTATTAAGTAGAGATTTATCTCAAAAAGGTATAAATCCACCAATAAATATTTTAGATTCATTGTCAAGACTTATGAAAGATGGAATAGGAGAGGGGTATACTAGAAAAGACCATGCAAAAATTGCAGACCAAATATTTTCATCATATTCAAAGGTTCAAGATGTAAGAGCACTTTCAAAGGTTTTGGGTGAAAGTGATTTATCTGAAACAGATAAAAGATATATAAAATTTGGAAATGAATTTGAGGAAAAGTTTATTAACCAGGGAACAGATGAAAGGCGAAATATAAATCAAACTTTGGATCTTGCATTAGATTTATTAAAAATATTACCAGAAGAAGAAATGGATAAGTTGTAGAAAAGAGGAAATTCTATGGATTCAGTATTACCAACAAAAACAAATTTGATGAAAATAAAAAGTTCTATAGAGCTTTCAAAACAAGGGCAAGATTTATTGGAAAAGAAAAGGGTTATTTTAATTCAAGAAAAAGAAAAGAATGAAAAAAGAGCAGAAAATTTAAGAAACCAATTAAAAGATGTAAAAGAAAGGGCTTTTTTATATTTAAAGCAAACCAATGTAGAAATAGGAATTGAAGAAACAAATTATATTGCAAGGGGCATACAGTTAGATGATAATATTGATATAAAATATATGACAATAATGGGTGTAGATATTCCGTCAATTGTATATGAACAGCCAGAGAAAGAAATGAATTATGGAATAGCACAAACACCAGTTTATTTAGATCAAGCAATAGAAGAATTTAATAACTTAAAAAAAATTATTATAGAACTTGTTGGATTAGAAAGCACTATAAAAAGGCTAGATTTTAATATTTTGAAGGTTCAAAAAAGGTCAAATGCATTAAAAGAGATAATAATACCAAGAGATCAAAAGATAGAAAAAACAATTAGTGATGCACTAGATGAGCGTGAAAGAGAAGAATTTAGTAGATTAAAGGTTGTAAAAGAAAAAATACAGTAAAATAGAAAAATATGAGGGGAAAAAATGAACAAAAAAGAGAAAAGATTATATACAATTCCAATATTTGGCTTTATGTCAATTATCTTAATTGGAGCGATTATATTAACATTACCAATATGCAATAATAAGCCAATAGCATTTATAGACTCATTATTTATTTCTACTTCAGGTGTTTGTGTAACTGGATATACACCACTTGTTTTGTCAGAACAACTTACCTGGATAGGACAATTTGTGCTTCTTTTATTAGTACAAATTGGTGCTTTAGGATTTATGACATTTATCATTTTTATTGCTACAATTATAAAAAAGAGAATAAATTTTTCAGACATTATGTTGGTGGAAGATGGAGAAGTAAATGCCGATTTTAAAAATAGAATAAAAAATATAGTAATATATACATTTTTAATAGAATTAATAGGTGGAACTTTATTATCTTTGCGATTTATTCCGCAATTTGGATGGAAAAAAGGTTTATGGTATGGAATATTTCATTCTGTTATGGCTTTTTGCAATGCAGGATTTGATATACTTGGAAACAAGAGTTTTTCTGATTATACAAATGATTATTTTGTAAATTTTGTAATGATGTTTTTGATTATATTGGGAGGAATAGGATTTTTAGTATTAGAGGATTTAACTAAAGCTTTGAAATTAAAAACATTAAAAAAGTTAAAATTTCAATCAAAAATAGTTTTATCAGCTACAGGAATTATACTTGTTGTTTCGGTTCTTTTATTTAAAGCATTAGAGCCAGATATAACATGGTTACAAGCTATGTTTTCATCTGTTACACTTAGAACTGCTGGATTTTATACAATTAATTTTGCTGAATGCAATCAAGCAACAAAAATGATTTCAATAATTTTGATGTTTATTGGAGGAGCCCCTGGATCAACAGCTGGAGGAATTAGAGTAGTAACCTTTTCTGTACTTATGTTATCGATAATAGCAACATTAAAAAATAGAAGAAAGGTTGTTGTTTTTTATAGACGAATTCCAGAAAATACAATAATGAAAGCAATTACTATTACAGGGTTAAGTTTATTTGTTGTATTTGTTGGAACTATAAATATATCATTTTTCAATGATGTAGGGTTAGAAAACATTATTTTCCATTGTGTTGGTTCATATTCTAATACAGGATTAGGAATTATAGATTCAAGTATGTTAAATTTTATTGGAAAAGTTACGATTATAATCCTAATGTTTATAGGGCGTGTTGGACCACTTGTAGCATTCAGAGTTTTCTTTGACACAAAAGAAATTAACAATAGTGTAAAATACATAAATGGAGAATTGATTTTGTAAATTAAAATTAATATTAGTTTTAGTCTAAATAAATTGTGAACTATATAATAATTGAAAGGATGGATTTTTAAATGAAAAAGCAATGTTTAGTAATTGGACTTGGAATTTTTGGAATGAGTGTAGCTAAAAAGCTTTCAGAAGAAGGAGTTGATGTTTTAGCAATTGACAAAGATATGAGATTAGTAGAAAGAGCAAGCAAATTTGTAAATAAGGCTCTATGCCTAAATATTAATTCTTTGGATGCCTTCAATAATTTACCAATGGACTCTTTTGATATTGCGGTTGTAGGAATAGGAGAAAATGTTCCAGTAAGTATACTTACATGTTTAGCACTAAAGGAAACAAAGATAAAGTATATTATTGCAAAAGGAGGAGACAAACTTCACAAAGAAGTTTTAGAAAAACTGGATATTGATGAAATTATTCTTCCAGAGGAGTATTTAGGAATAATGACAGCTGAAAATATTGTTAACAATAAATTTAAAAAAGAAGAGAAAGATAAATAATGTTATATTGTTTAAATAAAATTGTATGTTTTAAAATTATTGCAAAATCAATATTTATATGGTATAATATATATATACAAAGTTTTTTTGTATGGTCTTACTGAGAAAGAACAAAAAGAGAATGGAGACTGAATGATATGAAGACAAAAAAAGAATTAGAAATTTGCAAAACTTTTATTTATTTAATGCTTATTTATTTTTTAATAGTAGCAATATCAATAATGATGTTTCAAGAATTAATAATTAAATTAATAGAAAGAGGATACATTAACCAAATCATTGTTATTGCCCTAGGTGTAATTTTAGCAACGCAATTTATCTGTTTTATTATAATGTTAATATATACATGGTATAATTCAGAGGAGGCTTAAAATATTAAATCTCAGTAGGATGTAGAAATCAAGTGTTTTTTTACTTGATTTCTTTTTTGAAATTGAAAGAGTATTGACAAATGGCTGAATTTAGCATAATATAGAAATGTTTAAAATATAAAAAAAGAGGTAATATAAATGAAAAATGAAAATGAGAATCTAAAAAAGGAAAAATCTTGTGGATGTATTGTTATAAAAAACAATAAGGTATTGTTGATTAAGCAAGTAACTGGAAATTGGGGGTTCCCTAAGGGACATGTAGAGAAAGATGAGACTGAATATGAAACAGCTTTAAGGGAAGTAAAAGAAGAAACAAATTTGGATGTAAAGATAATTAATAATAAAAGATATACAATGAACTATTTAACAGAAAGAGGAAGTTACAAACAAGTGGTTCTATTTGTAGCTAATGAAATTGGAGGAAATATCAAGAGACAAGAAGAAGAAATAGATGACATAAAATGGCTTAGCTATAAAGATGCATTAGAAACAATAGACTTTCAAAGCACAAAAGATATTTTAAAGAAAGTATATCAAGATAACTATATTGAATCAAACTATTAAAATCTTAAAAAGAAAAATTTATATAATATATATTTTGTGTTATATAAATATATGGGGAAAACGATGAAGAAAAGTACAAAAATTTTAATTTCAATTTTTTCTTTAATAATAATTATTTTAATTATTGCAATAATATTATTAGTTATTTTAAAAAAGGAAGATAATAAAAAGGTAAAGGAAGAAAACAATATTGCTCTAGAACAGCCACAAGAAAAAACACAAGATCAGGAACAAAACTCAAATATTGAAATAGAAAATAATACTAATAATTCAGGAGATACTGTTATTATAGAATATGATACAAATAAAGAAAATAATAATAGTGAAGAAAGAAAACAAAAACCAGATGCTGCAGAGCTTACACAAGAGGTTTATGATATGAATACAGAGATAGGAATTTTGAGTATTCCAAAAACGGGTGTAAATACAAAAATTTTTTGCAGAGTAGAAGCTGATAAAATGGAAGAAATGCCATGTTTTCTATATACAACAGGTGGTTTAAACAAAAAAGGAATAACTTTAATTGTAGGACACAACAGAGTGAATGGAACACTATTTTCTGATAATAAAAATTTGGAAAAAGGAGATATATTTTATTTTACAGATAACAATGAAAATAATTTAAAATATACAATTTATTCTAAATTTATTACAAAGTCAACAGATACATCATTTTTAAATAAAGATGTGAATTCACCTACTATAGCATTATCTTGTTGTACAGACAATGATGATGAGAACAGGATAATTATTTTAGGTAAGGCAGAATAATTATATAATTAACACTAATGAAATTATATTACAGAATATTAAAAATTTATGAATTAAAAAGGAAAAATAGAATGGAAAAAAGAGATTTATATAATTCAGATAGAATAAAGACAGGAGAAACGATATTCAAAGGAGAGGATATTCCAAAAGATAGATATATATTAGTTGTATTAGTATTTATTGAAAATTCAGAAGGAAAATTTTTAATACAAAAGAGAAGTAAAGCGGAAAATGGAAAATATGCAACAACAGGGGGACATCCTAAATCTGGAGAAACAAGTTTAGAAGGAATTTTAACCGAAGTTGAAGAGGAATTAGGATTAAAATTGAATTCAAAAGATTTAACTTTATATTGTACAGGAAAATCAGAAAAACAAAAAGTATTTTGGGATGATTATTATATAAAACTAGATATCCAAAATATTGAAAACTTGAAATTGCAGAAAGAGGAAGTAGAAAAAGTAGTTTGGCTTTCAAAAGATGAGATTATAGAATATATGGAACAAGGAAAATTTTTTGAGATTCATTATGAAGCTTTTAAAAGATTGGTAAATTTATAATGATAGAATGTTAAAGGTTAATCTAAAAATAGATTAGCCTATATTTTTTAGTTATATATTAAAATTTTTAATCATATATAAATATTGGAGGAGTTATATATGACTAAAAAAAGTTCAATTTTAAAATTTGAAATTATCAGTACTATTTTTATAATGATAGCAGGAACACTTTTACATTTTACATTTGAGTGGTCTAATAATAATCCAATAGTAGGAACATTTAGTGCTGTAAATGAAAGCACATGGGAACATTTGAAATTGTTATTTTTTCCAATGCTAATAAGTAGTATTATAGGCTTTTTTTACAATGGAAAAGACATACCTAATTATTTATGTGCCAAAATGTTTGGAATTATCTTAGCTATGTCTTTTGTAGTAATATTTTTTTATACATATGTTGGAATAATAGGAAGAAACTTTGCTATTTTGGATATTTTAAGTTTTTTTATAGCAGTAGTATTAGGACAATATGTGTCATATAAAAAAATACAGTCAGAATCTTCTTGTAATAATGTAATACCTATTATTATTTTAATAATATTATGTTTGTGCTTTATAGTCTTTACATTTTTTCCACCTAATATTGCATTATTTAAGGATCCAATAACTGGTACATTTGGAATTTAATCAATTTTAAGCAGGTATAATAAAATTATACTATGTTTCTTTTTTCCCTATAGATTATTTTCAAGAAAAAAAGAAACAAAAAGTAGAAAAATGAAATAAATTAATCATACTTTTTTCCTGCTAAAGCTTTGTATCCATTGACATTGTAAGTATAAATGTAGTATAATAAAGAGGATTTCAAAAAAGGAGAATGAAAGAAATGTTTGAAAAACTAGAGTCAGTAGAAAAAAGATATGATGATTTAACAACCAAAATTAGTGATCCAAAAGTAATTGCTGATAATAAAGAATGGAGAAAATTAGTAAAAGAACACAGCAGCATGGAAGATGTAGTTTTAAAATATAGAGAATATAAGCAAGTTGAAAAAAATATGCAAGAAGCTAAAGAGATGATGGAAGACAAAGAAATGAGAGAGCTTGCAGAAGAAGAATATTATTCTGATAAGGACAAATTAGAAAAAATATCAGAAGAATTAAAAGTTTTATTGATTCCGAAAGATCCAAATGATGATAAAAGTGTTATTTGCGAAATAAGAAGTGGAGCTGGTGGAGAAGAGGCAGCTTTATTTGCTGCAACATTGTTTAGAATGTATGGAATGTATGCAGAAAAAAAACACTGGAAAATAGAAATATTAAATGAAAATGCAACTGAACTTGGTGGATATAAAGAAATATCGTTTATGGTTACAGGTAAAGGTGCATATAGTAGATTAAAATTTGAGAGTGGAGTACACAGAGTACAAAGAGTTCCAGATACAGAGAGTAGTGGAAGAATACATACATCAACTGCAACAGTAGCAGTTCTTCCGGTTGTAGAAGATGTAGAAATAGAGATCAATCCAGCAGATGTAAAAATGGAAGTGTTTAGGGCTTCAGGTGCTGGAGGGCAACATATTAATAAAACCTCATCAGCCGTAAGACTTATCCACATTCCAACAGGAATTGTAGCAGAATGTCAGACACAAAGATCTCAAATGCAAAATCGTGAATATGCAATGAATTTATTAAAATCTAGATTATATCAAATAGAAAAAGAAAAACAAGATTCAGAAATTGCAAATGCTAGAAAATCACAAGTAGGTTCAGGAGATAGAAGTGAAAAAATCCGTACATACAATTATCCTCAAGGCCGTATTACAGATCATAGAATTGGAATGAATGTATATCAATTTGAAAATTTCTTAAATGGTGATTTAGATGAAATGATTGATAACTTAATTGCAGCTGCAAATGCAGAGAAATTGCAAGGAGAAGAATAGGAAGGAGAATGGATTATGATTAAACTAAAATTAAAAGATGGAAGCGAGAAAGAAGTTGAATCAGGACTTTCAGTATATGATGTTGCAAAACAGATAAGTGAAGGATTAGCAAGAAATGCAACATGTGCAAGTGTAGATGGAAAAGTTGTAGATTTAAGATATATTTTGAATAGAGATGCAGAACTTGTAATACATACATTTGAAAGTGATTTGGAAGGAAAGAAGGCATATTGGCATACAACTTCACACATAATGGCACAAGCAATAAAAAGAATAAATCCAAATGTCAAGCTTGCAATTGGACCATCAATAGATGAAGGATTTTATTATGATTTTGATATAGAAAAACATTTTTCTGATGAAGATAAAGAAAAAATTGAAGCAGAAATGAAAAAAATTATAAAAGAAGACTTGCCAATAGAAAGATTTGTTCTACCAAAAGAAGAAGCAATAAAATTAATGAAAGAAAAAGACGAGCCATATAAAGTAGAATTAATAGAAGATTTATCAGAAGGAGAAGAAATTTCATTTTATAAACAAGGAGAATTTGTAGATCTTTGTGCAGGACCACATTTAATGAGTACAGGAAAAGTAAAATCTATAAAAATATTATCATTTGCAGGTGCTTATTGGAGGGGTAATGAGAAAAACAAAATGTTACAAAGAATATATGCAATATCATTTCCAAAGGCAAGCCAAGTAGATGAATATATGCAAGTTTTAGAGGACAGAAAAGCAAGAGATCACAGAAAAATAGGAAAAGATCTAAAATTATTTATGACACATCCATTAGTTGGAGCAGGACTTCCAATGTATTTACCAGATGGTGCAACAATTAGAAGAACACTTGAGAGATATATTCAAGATAAAGAAATAGAAAACGGGTATTTACATGTATATACACCAAGTTTAGCAACAGTGAATTTATATAAAACAAGTGGACATTGGGATCATTATAAAGATGATATGTTTCCAATGATGAAAATGGATAATGAAGAGTTGGTTTTAAGACCAATGAATTGTCCACATCATATGTTGATATATAAAAGTGAAATGCGTTCATATAAAGATTTACCAATTAGAATTGGAGAACTTGCAAATGATTTTAGATGGGAAAATTCTGGTGCAGTTTGTGGACTTGAAAGAGTACGCCAAATGTGTCAAAATGATGCACATCTATTTGTTAGGCCAGATCAAATAAAAGAAGAAGTAGGTCGTGTAATAAATCTTATTTTTGAAGTTTATTTGAAAGATTTTGGATTCTCAAGAGATAGATTTAAATTTAGATTATCATTAAGAGATAAAGAAAATAAAGAAAAATATATAGATAATGATGAAATGTGGGAAACAGCAGAAAATCAGCTAAGACAAATATTAAACGAATTAAATATTGAATATTATGAGGCAAAAGGGGAAGCGGCATTCTATGGACCAAAAATTGATATTCAAATAACATCAGCATTAGGACATGATGTTACAATTCCGACATGCCAATTAGATTTTGCATTACCAGAAAGATTTGAACTAGAATATATTGGAGAAGATGGAGAACCACATAGACCAGTTGTTATCCATAGAGCAATACTAGGTTCATCAGATAGATTTATTTCATTTTTATTAGAAGAGACAAAGGGAAATTTACCATTCTGGGTTGCACCAAAACAAGTAAAAATTTTGCCAATTGCAGATAGACATATAGATTATGCAAATGAAATAAAAGAAAAATTGCAAAAACAAAAAATAAGAGTTGAAGTAGACTCAAGAAGTGAGAAAATTGGATATAAAATTCGTGAAGCACAACTTTCAAAAGTTCCATATATGCTAATTGTTGGAGATAAAGAGATAGAATCAAAAACAATAGGTGTGCGTTCTAGGGAAAAAGGAGACATAGGTTCTATGACTTTAGCGGAATTTTTGAAATCAATTTAGCCACTTTCAAAAGGGGACGGTTCTTTTTCAAAAGGGGACGGTTCTTTTTTGAAAGGGGACGGTTCTTTTTTGAAA
>OCTW013385212.1_pt1 | contig 14414 bp, 12 predicted proteins | sample 1539671 | NCBI WGS metagenome assembly OCTW01 (sample SAMN02144230, study PRJEB22623) | gut metagenome | biome: sheep rumen | host: Ovis aries | place: New Zealand
CAAAGATATTGACTGAGGTTGATATCTTTTTTGTGTTATAAGTGGTATTTCATTAATTAGTCAATTATTTGCTTAAAAGACCAAATAAATTGTGGTCTACGTGTATATAAAAAATATAAAATATGAAATTGCATTACATAAAATACTTGAAATATAATAAGGTGTAGGAGGATGGAGTCATGAGCGTTAATGATAGAATACATGCATCATATAATGAATTGACAGAAAGTGAAAAAAGGATTGCAAAATATTTTTTAAAGCATGGTGATGAAATGATTTCCTATTCATCAAAACAAATGGCAGAACTATGTCATACAAGTGCACCGACGATTGTCCGTTTTGCGAGAACACTTGGCTATAAAGGTCTTGCAGACTTAAAGGTAGATCTCATTGTTCATAAGAAGAATGAGGTTCCTGATTTGACAAAAGAGCTAGAACAGGATGAACATCCTATAGCTTTAATTAAAGCAGTGTATTCACACCGATTAGGAAATCTCAAGCGTACTGAAGAAATGGTTGATCCACAAGTTGTCAATGAGACGGTTGATGTAATAGAAAAGGCTCAAAATATCTATCTTTTTGGGATAGGTGCAAGTGGGAATGTATGTTTTGACCTCTATCAGAAACTCAATCGAATAGGCTATCATGCCGTTTATACACCTGATACACATGTGCAAATTGCTTCGCTTGCAGGCGTTAAGAAAGATGATGCAGTTATTGCGATTAGCTATTCTGGCGAAACAGAATCAGTTTTAGAAAGTGCCCGTGTTGCTAAGGAGTTGGGAGCGCAGGTAATAGGAATATCGCGATTAGGCAATACTTCGTTAAGAAGTATAAGTGACTATAACTTCTTTATTCCCTATGAAGAAAATATGCTACGTGTTGGTGCTATTGCGAGTAGGGATTCATCACTACTTATCACTGACATACTCTATCTAACACTCTTTTCTAGAAATCTAGAAAAGAACAAGAAAACACTTCAAAAAACACGGGAGTGGGCAGGAAATATCAAATAATATTATTTGAAGCTAGGGAAACCTGGCTTTTATTATGTTTCTATATGAAATATTGTTACAAAAGATAATAAAATATATTGAAATAAAATTACAGTAAGATATAATAAATGTATCGATGAAAGTGCTTTCTATGAATAAGTAAAGGAGGAATATAATGCTAGATGAAAACATAACGTATCTAGATACAGAGCAAAGAAACCAGAACACAAAGAATATTGATCAGTTAAGTACATTAGAAGTATTAGAAAAAATTAATGCTGAAGATGCAACTGTACCATTAGCTATTAAAAAGGTATTACCTGCAATTGAAAAGATCGTTAACTTAGCTTATGCATCTATTAAAGAGGGTGGCAGAGTTATTTATGTTGGAGCTGGCACATCAGGAAGATTAGGTATTCTTGATGCGAGTGAATGTCCACCAACATATGGTGTTTCACCTGAAATGTTTCAAGGTCTTATTGCTGGGGGAAAAGACGCTATATTTAAGGCAAAAGAAGGTGCCGAGGATTCTTTGACATTAGCACAAAAGGATCTTGAGGAGATTCATTTAAATAAGAATGATTTGGTTATTGGTATTGCTGCTAGTGGAAGAACACCCTATGTGATTGGAGCTTTACAATATGCCAAGAAAGTTGGTGCTTCTACAGCAAGTATAGCTTGCAGTTCACATGCCAGAATTTCTCAATATGCTGATGCACCGGTTGAAGTTATCACCGGAGCTGAAGTCATCTGTGGCTCAACACGCATGAAAGCTGGAACTGCACAGAAATTAGTATTGAACATGATTTCCACAACAACAATGATTAAGCTTGGTAAGGTTTATCAAAACTATATGGTTGATGTTCAACCAACAAATGAAAAGCTCAAATCAAGAGCAATACATATGATTCAAGAGATTACAGGTGTCAGTGAAGAAAAAGCACAAGCACTCTATAAAGAGAGTCATGCACATGTCAAAGTTGCAATTGTTATGGCATTATGCCATGTCAATCTAGAAACCGCAAATAAGTTGTTAGAAGAAAATGAAAAGATATCGGATATTTAAACAAGTGAGGAGGATTGCTATGAAATATGAAGATTATGCAAAAAATGTTTTAAATCTCGTTGGTGGAAAAGATAATGTTATTTCTAATGTGACATGTATGACACGTTTGCGTTTAAGAGTTAAAGATGCGAGTAAGATTGATGTCGATGCTATTCGTAAATCAGAAGGTGTTCTTGGTATCGTAGAAAAAGACAATGGGATTCAGGTTGTCTTTGGTCCAGGTAAGGTTGATGAAGTTGGGCGTGCATTTTCTAATTTGACAGGTATACCATTAGGTAGTGTTAGCGAAGATGAAGACGACGTAAGAGAACTCGCAAAAGAGAATAAAAAAGAAAACAAAGCAAAGCACTCAGGTCCAGTACAACATTTCTTGGAACACATTGCGAACATCTTTGTGCCATTACTTCCTGGTATTATTGCTGCCGGTCTTATTAATGGATTATCAAATGTTATTAATGTTGCTAGTAACAATGCCTATCAATGGGATTGGTGGTATCAGGCAATACGTACTATGGGGTGGGGTCTATTCACATTCCTACCAATCTATGTAGGCTTTAATGCAGCTAAGGAATTCAAAGGAACACCTATCTTAGGTGGTATTATAGGTGCAATGTCTATTGCCATTCCTTCAATGCCATTATTACTTGCTGACAAAACACATTCAGTACTCCTTCCAATTACTGGTAAAGCTTTCAATCCAGGTACTGGAGGATTACTTGCAGCATTAATGATGGGTATTATTGTGGCTTATATTGAGAGAGCTGTTAATAAATATATGCCAAACTTATTCAAATCATTCTTTACACCATTATTGACATTGATTATTAGTGCATTCTTATCAGTTCTTATTATTCAGCCATTAGGTGAAGTACTCACAAACGGTATCTATTATATCATGAACTTCATGTATACAAGTTTAGGTGTAGTAGGTGGTTATGTCTTATCTGCTGGTTTCTTACCAATCGTATCAGTTGGTTTACATCAGGCATTAACACCAATTCATGTTATGCTTAATGATCCAAATGGTCCTACTCAGGGTATTAATTACTTATTACCAATCTTAATGATGGCTGGTGGAGGCCAGGTTGGTGCAGGCTTTGCATTATATTTAAAGACAAAGAATAAACGTTTAAAACAGCTTACACGTGACTCATTACCAATTGGTATTCTTGGTGTTGGTGAACCATTAATGTATGCTGTAACATTACCTTTAGGCCGTCCATTCGTAACAGCTTGTTTAGGTGCAGGTTTAGGTGGTATTCTTTCTGTTGTATTCCATCTAGGTGCTGTCACTCAGGGAGTTTCAGGATTGTTTGGAGCGTTAATTGTAGTGCCAGGAACACAGCTTCAATATATTATTGCCATGGTTGCAGCTTATATTGGTGGATTTGTATTGACTTGGTTCTTTGGCGTAGATGAAAGCCGAATCGATGAAGTCTATGGTGAATAGTGTTGAATTAGGGCATTCCTTCTATCATCTTGAGAACTTGAATCAGTTTGAAGAGTTCTTGAATGAATATAAGCCACAAGTCTTGTTTACATCATTTCAAATCAAGGAAATCCCACTAACACTTGATCAAATGTGTGAAGCTTTGAGATTAGCTAAAAAGTATCATACAAATCTTATTGCTGATGCAGGAAGAGAAACATTAACAGAAGAAAATGTAGAAAGACTGCATCAAGCTGGTTTAAAGTATTTAAGAATGGATGAATTCTTTGATGAAGAACAACTTGCATTACTCCTAAGATATTTCAATCCTGTTATCAATGCCTCAACATATACTTTAGAAGAGCATAAGCTATTATCATCATACGTATCTTGTAAGTCCATTCTCGCTCTTCATAACTACTATCCAAAAAGATATACAGGATTATCACTAGAACATTATAACAAGATCAATACTTTTCTAAGATCCCTCGGTATTAAAATAGGCGCATTTGTTCCTGGAGATCTTAATAGAAGAGAACCATTATGTGAAGGCTTACCAACAATAGAAAACCATCGCACCTTAACACCATTAGAAGGCTTTGTCGAACTGCAAAATACTGATGTTGATATGATTATTGTAGGTGACAGTGGTCTTACACCACTTTCAAATGAACAAGTACAAAAAGCCAATCAAGGTATTCTCTTATTAAGTGGAGACGTACCAGAAGCACTGTTAGATCATACATACAATGATCGTGTAGATTACAGTGATATGCTTTATCGCGTACAGGGCACAAGAGGAATGACTCTTATTTCTTCGCAATCCATCCAACATAGCTCCCATTTAGAAAAGGGGGGCATCTATCAAAGCAATGAACAATTCTTACGATATTGTGGTGAAATTGATATTGCGAAGATGGATCTACCTACTGATACACGTTTCAATAAAATAGGTCAAATAAAAGAACAAGAAACATTAAAGTATGCCTCAAAGTACAAACTCCAATTTACTATTTCCCAATAGCAATCTTAAATATAATCAATGCACCCTTAAATATAGGGTGCATTTTTTGCACTCTATCCATCGTAAAAATGAATCAATTAATAGGTAAACACTATATGTAGATTACTAATTACTTACAGTATAAAATGTGTAGAACAAGGAAATGGAAGAAGACTTGTCCCGTGAAAATTAAACTGCAATATATACATTACTGCTTTTTGGTAATGTAAGCATTTGTGGTGTCTAGCACAGTGATTCTTATCATTTTTACTATTAAATCTTTTGTAAAATATTTGAGCGATGATTTTTTGTTGTTATAAATGTTTATTTAAGTTATAAATTGAAGAATTATTTCCTTTCTGTTTTAGTCTATAAATATTATGTTACTTAGTTTTATTTTTATGTCTTGAACAATGATATTATTCCGTTATTAAAGTAAAACCGGGAATGAAATTATATCGATAATAATAAGGTATTTTGTTTTTTTACCATTATTTCATTTTTTGTTTTTTCTATATCAATGTATTTGTGAAAATGTTGTAAAAATATGTATTTTCATGGCATGATGTGATATGATGAAATGCATGTATAAAAAAATTCTAGAAGAGTTTGCTAGAATGTATTATTTACACTATTAATAAATAAATTAATAGAATTACGAGAAATGTATTGTGTAAATTAACAAAAATCAAGTGTTTGCTAAGAACAAACTGGATTTTGTTTTTTGAATTTTTTTAGGGATGTTATTAAATAGCCAAGTGATATTGTGGAGGTAATAGATGGGATATAGTGTAGTTGATTTATTTTGTGGTGCAGGCGGGCTGTCGAAAGGATTTATGGACGCTGGTTTTGACGTTGTAATTGGTATTGATTGGGATGATGCAGCACTAAAAACATTTGAACATAATCATGGTAAAGCTGAAGCAATAAAATTAGATTTATTTAATTTGAATAACGTTAAGCATATTAAGGAGAAACTAAAAGAAAAAAATGTTAAGCAGTTGGATGTATTAATTGGAGGCCCTCCTTGTCAAGGTTTCTCATTAGCGGGGAATAGAGTGGAATCTGATGAAAGAAATACATTATACACTGCTATGGTTAGAACTGCTGAATTGTTAAAACCGAGAGTTGTATTATTAGAGAATGTTCCTGGTATGTTGACATTATACGGTGGAAAAGTTAAAGAAAGAATCTTTCAAGATTTTGAAGAATTAGGATATACAATGAATGTTAAGATATTATATGCTCCTGAATATGGTATACCTCAAATTAGAAAACGTGCGATATTTGTCGGATTACTTAATAATCAAGATCCATTTGAATATCCTGAACCAGAATTAAAAGAAGGTGATTATATAACTTGTGAACAAGCAATAAGTGATTTGCCTTCATTAGAAGGTGATACAGATTACAATATCAATACTATTCGTGATTATTCTAGTGATGCAAAGACGGATTATCAAAAGAAAATGAGAAATGGATGTACTAAGGTATATAATCATATACCAACAAAGCACGCACAAAAAACAATCGATCACATCAAACTCGTTCCTGATGGAGGAAAATATACTGATTTGCCACCAGAATTATCAAAAAATTTCAAATATCATGAAAGCTTACATCGCTATAACAGTAAAAAACCATCGTTAACAATTGATACAGGGCATAGAACTCATTTTCACTATAAATATAATAGAATCCCTACTGTTCGTGAGAATGCTAGATTACAAAGCTTTCCTGATGATTTTATTTTTTATGGGAATAAGCAGCAACAATATAAACAGGTTGGTAATGCTGTTCCACCTTTATTAGGATATGTAGTAGCTAGTAAAATCAAAATGTATTTAAAAGAAAAAGATGACAAGAAAGATGGATTGAAATGAGGAAAAGCATAAAATTTATAGACTTATTTGCTGGATGTGGTGGCTTATTTGATGGTTTTATGCAATCAGGTTATTACAAAGCTGTTGCATCTGTAGAATGGGAAAAATCACCAGTAGATGTTTTGAGAAATCGATTAAAAACAAGATGGAATGTTCAAAATCCTGAAGATGAAGTAATTAGATTTGATATACAAAGAGAAGAGGAACTTTTTAAGGGCTTTGACGACCCTAAATATGGTAAAAATAATGGATTAGATAGCCTTGTAGACAGCGCTGATGGTATTGACATTGTAATTGGGGGTCCACCTTGTCAGGCATATTCAGTGGCTGGAAGAAATGCAGGCAGAATGAAAGATGATTATAGAAATTATCTTTTTGAACACTACATTTCGGTGATAAATAGATATCAACCTAAGATTTTTGTGTTTGAAAATGTTCCTGGAATGTTGAGTGCAATGCCTGACGGAACGCTAATTACTGATTTAATAAAACGAGATTTATCCAAAATTGGTTATGAAATAATTGAAAATATAAAAGATTATGCATTGATAGATACAAGTGAATTTGGAGTTCCTCAAACAAGAAAAAGAGTTATATTAATAGGAATAAAGTCAGAAAGTGTTAATAATCCTCAACAATTATTAAAACATTTTTATTGTGATATTCTCCCTCAATATAAATCTAGTAAAATATATGATTTAGAGAGTGCTATAGGGGATTTACCACCTATTTATCCTGTGAAGCCATACAAAAAGGATGGTAAAAACATTTCTCATGAAGTTTTTGGGCACACAGATATTACCTGGCATGTGCCAAGATATCAAAATGAGCGTGATATCGCAGTTTTTAAAAAATTATGCAAAGATATTGAAGATAAAACAAACCTTTATTCAAGTACATCTAGTCTGATTAAGCTCTATGAAGAAACAACAGGAAGAAAAACTTCTGTTCATAAATATCATGTGCTAAAAAAAGATGAGCCAAGTACAACGATTTTAGCTCATTTATATAAAGACGGATTTAGATTTATACACTATGATAGCAAACAAGCACGTACAATAACTGTAAGAGAAGCTGCGAGAATACAAACATTTTCTGATGATTTTGATTTTCCTTGTTCTATGGGAGCTGCGTATAAAATGATTGGAAATGCAGTTCCTTCATTGTTTGCTAAGAAATTAGCTCTTGCTGTATATGATTTAATAGATGGATATTTAGGAGATGATTAATTATGCCTTTTTGTAAGAATCATGAAGGGTTGTATTTTGATAATCTAATAAGAACAAAGAAAGCTGAAACAGTATTATCTTTAATTTACGCTTCATATCAGGCAAAAATCAATCATGGAGATAAGAATGATATAATTCGTATGGTAAAGAATGGATACGAATTATTTAAATTTGAGGCGGGTTCATATACTGGAGAAAGTGAAAGTCAATTTCAAAGTCACTATACCATTGGACATGAGTTAGGAATATGGAAAAACTCAAAATTAGAATTATGTCCATTAGCTATAAAGGTTGCTAAAAATGAAATTACAATAACTGATTATTTTGATATCTTTTTTTTAAATTACATTCAGCCGATTGATAACAAAATAAATCATCCATTATTTTCAACATTAGAATATGCTAAAAATAATCATTTGATTAAAATAACAAAACAAAATTTGGAAAGCATATATCAACATGTATCTAAACCTGAGAAAAATAATATTAATGGATTGTTTAATATGTTTCTTGGCTCAAGCTATTTTTCAAAATTAGATAAAGATACTTTAGCGATTAATTATCCTGTCGAAGATATTTTAAGTAGTTGTAATACTGAATATTTAAATACAGAAGTAAAAGACGTAGCAAAAGAATTTGAAGATTTAGAAAATTATATTAACTATTTAACAAAGGATCATCGATCAACTAAATTGATTAATGATATTTATCATTTATATAAATTTGAGTCGACCGAAAATAATGATAAATCGAATTTACAAAGAGGATATAACAAAATTTATTATGGTATCCCTGGTTGTGGTAAAAGTTATTATGTAGAGAATACTGTTTTAGATGGTGTTGATAAGGTAAATAATGTATTTAGAACAACTTTTTATTTAGATTATTCAAATAGTGATTTTATTGGTCAAATTTATCCTGTTATTAAGGATGATGGCAAGGTTACTTATGAGCCTATTCCTGGTCCATTTACTAAAGCGTTGGAACGTGCTCTGACAAATAAAAATGAAATGATTTATTTGGTTATTGAAGAGATAAATCGAGGCAATGCAGCAGCTATTTTTGGTGATGTTTTCCAACTACTAGATAGACTTAAAGAAGATAGAAATGGAAGAGTTGTTGGAGACAGTGAATATCCTATTTCTAATGTTTTTATTGAAGATTATTTAAAAAAACAAGGTGTTAATTACACTCCAGGCAACATTTATATTCCACACAACTTAACAATATTGGCTACAATGAATACTAGTGATCAGAATGTATTCCCTTTAGATACAGCGTTCAAGAGAAGATGGGGTAGAGAAAAAATAACAAACAATTGGGCAGAAGTTGGAGAAATCAAGAATATGTACGTTCCATATACTGATGTTACTTGGGAAACTTTTGCTACAATCATCAATAAGGAAATGGTGAGTATTAGTGCAAGAAATGATGCACCTATATCTGAAGATAAACAAATGGGTGCATATTTTGCAAATGAAACTATGCTAACTAAAGAGCCTAATAGCAAAGATGAGGAAAAGATTGATAATTTTGCTAATAATGTTCTTGATTATCTCTTCACAGATGTAACAAAGTTTGACCATAAGGTTTTGTTTGAGGAACACATTTATACATCTGATGATGTTTATAATCGTGTTGAAGCATATAAAAATAATCTTATAGGAAAAACTGATGGTGTTGATTCCGATAATACTACATCACAAAGTATCTTTACTGAAATATTCTCTAAAGATATTTCTTCTGAATTAATCGAAAATGCAAAAGTAGTTGATGAAGATAATGGCTAAAGAAGTAAGACTAATACCAATAGATAAATCCAATGATTTTGTTGGCTTAAAGATTAATGAGAATAATGTTGAGTTATATGTCCCTCGAGTTTTTCGTGAGGAAGAGGAAAATATAAAAAGGGATCGATTATTATTTTTAAAATCGTTAGCTTTGGCTAAAACATTTGATAAACAAGAATTGAAAAATGGAAATGATGTCAATGATAATGTTTGGCCTATTGACTCCTACTTATGGATTATTCGAGATTTTCTAGATAATGGTTATTATTATAATCGTGATAAAGTATATGCCAGATCTAACAGTGGCAAAATTGATTGGAAAAGAACTCTAAAACAAACTCCAATTTATTCTGATGGAAATATTATCTATGACAAAATGATAATATCGAAGATTACTGCAACTAATGATATTGTAGCTCAAACATATAGATTATGTTTAAAACAAAGTATTGATCGAATTGGATGGTTATTCGAATATGAATTTTATGTAGAAATTCAACAAAGATTTTCTATTCCTGAAATGATCAATGCTATTAGAAATGAATTGAACCAAACATTTGATGATATAAAGAAATTACGGTACAACCATTTGCTAAAGATATTAAAGTGTACCGAAGGTAATAAAATGATATCTTCTGTTTGTTCATACGGAATCACGAATTACTACTATGTGTTCGAAACAATGGTGGATTCATTATTTGATGGTATTTCCATAAATAAAAGCAAATACAATCCAAGTGGACATTGGCATCTTAATGGAGGTATTGATGGTGAAGCATCTAAGCTAAGACCAGATACAATTCTCAAAAGAAATAATAATACATATATTCTTGATGCAAAGATGTATCAGTATGGATGTACTCATGATATAAATGATCTACCTGATACCCAATCTTTACAAAAACAAATCACATATGGAGATTTTGTCCATAATTCAATTGGTGACGAAAACATTCGTAATGCGTTTATACTTCCTTATAATAAAGACTTAGGAGTTTTTAAGAATGATTCTAATCTGTTACGTTATTCTAATGATAATTTAGTGTACTTTGGATATGCTGATGTAGATTGGCGTGACGATAAAGTGGCTCAAGATTATGATTATATTTATACGTTTGGGATTGATTTTAACTATTTGCTTAGGAACTATAGAATAGCTGATTTTGATATTATAACTAAATTGTGTATATGTATTGAGAAAAAAGTTAGTGAGTTAGAAACCAAAAATAATGAAAATAAACCCTCTTGATTTAGAGAACACTTAAGCATTTTTATACTAAAAAGTGATGTTAATTGTTCCACATAGAGTAAGTAAATAGTGCTGTAACTAATAATATTGTATACTAATCACTAAGATGTTTAGATGAATAGATAACTGCCATTTAGCTAGATAACGTTTATGATAAGGAACAATTCTCGGGAATATTGAATAACTCGCATTTCTAGATTAATAATTCATTTTCTACAGTATTGATTTATCGAAATGAGGTAAGAATACAACTGAGGAGTTTCCTGTCATATAATTCTTAATATAATTTGTGAAATATTGCACAAATAGTAATTTATATATTTTATGTAAAAAAATATTGGATTTTGTTGTGAAGGGGGACTATATGAAAATTGATTTGCATTGTCATACTATGAAAACTAAATCAGGTGATGCTCCTACGCGAGATATTGATGCATCTTCTTTCAAAAGTATATTGAATAATTCAAATGTAAAGATTGCAGCAATAACAAATCATAACGTTTTTAATTATAACCAGTACAAAGAATTTGTTGAGGAAGTTAAGAATGACTTTCAAATATGGCCAGGAATAGAATTAGATGTTTTGAGTAATAGTACTAATAAAAATGGAAATAGGAAAACTGGTCATGTAATAATTATATCGAATCCGGAGTATGTTGAAGAATTTAATGATGAGGTCAATAGAATTATTGGGAACGTGAAAGCTGATGAAGTAGAGATAAGCATCGAAGAATTGTTGAACTTTTTTTCGAATTTAAGTGATGCAATTATTCTTCCACATTACTGTAAACCTCATGCACTAGATAAAGAATCAATTGATTCTATATTAAATGGAATTAATGAAAAGTACAGGTTTTTTTACGAACCTTCAAATTATCGCTCGCTTGGCATATTAAATAATCATAACTTTCCATCGCTGATGGGCTCGGATGTCAAAGATTGGAATGAATATTCAAATTATGAAAAAACCGAATTAAAGTTAGATGTTGATTCATTTGAACAGTTTATTTTGTTGGCAAAAAGGATCAAGGAATAGTTGAGACTTTATTAAATAAAAAGACTTGCACTAAAATAGATATTCACCATAGATCAAAAAAGAAAGGTGTTGATCAAGCTGAAAAGGAAGTTGTCCAATTCTATGATGATATAAATATAATTTTTGGAGCTAAAGGGACAGGAAAATCAGATGCTATTGAAAGAATTAAAGAATATTATCAATCTAAAAACATTGAATTTAGTTACTATACACCAAGCAATACGGAAGATGAAATAGAATCAAAATTAGATGTAAATCCCTCTGAAAGAGAATTATCGTCATTTACTTTTAATGATGCAAGAGAAGATTTTGATGAAATAATGAATTGGGAAGATAAACCAATAACGCAACTCAAAGATTTTTTTGATTATGAAAGATCAAAATATGTGAACAAAAACAAAAACAAGTTAAAAATTCTTGATACAATGATGGACCATAATATAAGCGATAGTCGAATGAAAGAAGAAAAAAAGGTCTATAAGTATGTAAAAATAATTGAGACTAACGCCTCAAAAATTGATTTAGTTAAATATCTTGGTGCTAATGAAAGCGATGCTTTGCAGGCTTTATTGTTAACATTAAGAGATTCAGTTCTCTCTTCTTTGCAAAATGAATGGATAGATTATGAATCAAAAAATGAGGCAAATAAGACAATCGATATTTTAAAAAAATCTATTGAAAAAAAGACTGAAACTAAAACCAAACCTAGTAGAACTGGTTTATTTGAATATTGTAACAATAGATACGGTTTAATGATTGCTTTTCAAAATATTGAAAAAGGATTTAATTATTCGTTTGAACCTAAATATACATTTATCGGAAATTTGGAGAAAAATAAATCCTTATATATAACAACAAAATATCGGATGTTGAATAAAGAATGCAAAAGAGAAGAGTTTACTGATAAAATAACTGATTTGCGAAGCGCGAAAAAAATGATTGAAGACTCGTATAGTCATCTATTCGATAATGGTTTAACTGAACGAATGGGTTCATTAATTACGTTTTTAATAGATCATCAAATTACGTCATTAAATAAATTTTTAGCAGTAAAAAAAGCTTTCACCTTAAGTTCTAAAAAAGATGCGGAAGAATATCATCCTTCCACTGGTGAAGCAACAATGATCATTCTTCAGGAAAAATTAGATGTCGACAAAAGTGTTTATATTTTAGATGAACCTGAAAAAAGTTTAGGTAATACATATGTAAATGATATAATTGTTCCTAAACTAACTGAATTAGCTAAGAGGAAAAAAACTGTGATTGTTGTCACACATAATGCAAATATTGCTGTAAGAACTTTTCCGTATACTTCAGTTTTAAAAACATATAGTGATGGGGTTTATGAAACATATGTGGGCAATCCATTTGTTAATGAGTTAATTTCTTTATCTGATAGTAAACATGTCCTAAATTGGAAAACTGAAAGCTTAAAAATTCTTGAAGGCGGAGAAGAAGCATTTGAAGAAAGAGGAGAAATTTATGGAAAAAGAGGATATTAACGTAACTTTTGAAAATCCTGATGAAAATAGTTGTTATCTAGTTTTCAATTTTTCTGATGGTCAGAAGCAGTTGAATCTATATGATGATAATATGGATCAACTTCAATCACTGTTTAATACAGTGATGAAATTATTGATTGAAAAAGATATAAACTTTAAATTTCAAAAAGAAGATTTTGGCACTCCAATAAACCAACTGGCTTTAGATATGTGTTCTGATTATGTTGAAGAATTAAACAATGAAATATTGTCTTTGATAAAATCTGAGAATTTGATTCAATTGAGAGGAAATACTTTTAAAGGTGAGAATCAACAAATGTAGTGTTAGTTTTTATCGATTACTTTCATTAATAATTTAATTGGTTTAGCGATTTTTTACAATGGCAGATAGTGTCAATAATTTTGTGTATATTGATAATTCCTCTCTAAATGCTTTTTCGATTGTTGACTGAATATGCAGTTAAAGGGATGTTAGTTGGAAGAAGTTGCTTTCTTCATAAGCGTCATTGAACCAGAAGCTTTTGACTTTTCCAAATCTCCTATGTATGCGGTTGAGGAACTTCTCCTTTGAAAGCTCTGAGGGGAACTGTTCTTTTGCCTTGAAATGGCGCTTGATATGCTTGTTGTAGCTTTCTATCATGTTAGTCGTATAGATGCTGCTTCTGATTTCCTATAGAAAGTCACAAAAGGTGAGCATGTTGAAATTGGCCTTCAGCGCATCGAGAATCTTTGGGTACTTCCTCTATCGTCCTTTTTCCTTGATATTTTGTATACATTCAAGTCTTATATAAATGCTTAGCCGAAAGTTTTAATAAAAAATGAACATCTAAGTGCCCCCCTATTTTGTCAATAAAACATCCTTGATAATACTTCTTAGATATCGTTCTTATAAAGGATTAATGCCAGATGATAATATAGAACATTGTTACTATAAGCTTTCTCATGTTATTAAAAAGCTAACAGATATTTAGATACCATGCATATGTCTAAGAAAGCTATTTATGATCAGCTTGTATCTGCTTATGGCGAACAATTCGAACCAGCTGAAGCACAATATGCAGTTGATCATTTAAGTGAATAAGCGACAAAAGTACTTGTTTGTATAGCAGGTGCTTTTTCTTTGATTAGAAAATAAGTATGACAGTTATAGATAAAGGGTAAAGGATGTGAGCATATGGGTGTTATTGAAATCAAGCATCTTACAAGAGACTATGGGCATGGTAAAGGTGTCT
>OCTW011427761.1_pt1 | contig 14413 bp, 14 predicted proteins | sample 1539671 | NCBI WGS metagenome assembly OCTW01 (sample SAMN02144230, study PRJEB22623) | gut metagenome | biome: sheep rumen | host: Ovis aries | place: New Zealand
GGCGCTGGCGATGCTGGGAAAGAAAGTGGTGCAGATCGGATGTGATCCGAAGGCGGATTCCACCATCAATCTGCTGCACGGAAAGCAGATTGTGCCGGTGATGGACTATTACCGGGAGCATGAAGAGGCACCGGGGTTCGATGAGATCGGGGCGCCGGGCTTCGGCGGCGTATTCTGCATTGAAACAGGAGGTCCGAATCCGGGGCTGGGCTGCGCCGGCCGGGGCATTATCGCCACCTTCGATCTGATTGAAGAGATGGAAGTGTTTCAGAGGATTCAGCCGGATGTGGTGCTGTTCGATGTGCTGGGAGATGTGGTCTGCGGCGGGTTCGCAGCGCCGATCCGGGAAGGATACGCCAGTGATGTATACATCGTCACTTCCGGTGAGAAGATGGCGCTCTACGCAGCCAATAATATCTTCAAGGCGGTGGAGAATTTCCGGGACCGGGGGTACGCCCATGTTTCCGGGATTATACTGAACCGGCGGAACGTGGAGGACGAATACGAAAATGTGCAGGCCTTCGCAGAGCCGAACGGGCTGGAGATCATCGCGGATATCCCGAGGAGCGGTGACATCATTCATTATGAGAACCAGGGCATGACCGTGGTGGAAGGTGCTCCGGATCTTCCGGTATCACAGAAATATTTCGAACTGGCCCGGAAAATCATCGGAGAATCATGTTAGAAGAGGGGGAGACCGATTATGCTGGAAGTATTGCTGAAGGAATATGAACAGTCCTTCGGAGAACCGTTTCCGCTTCAGGAACTGGAGGGGCTGCGGGAGTACGAGGTGCTGAATATCCTGTACGACTGTATTCTGAACGCTCATCCGTTCGACGGAAATACACATGTGAAGACGAGAATCACCAATGCGCCGGGGCAGAATTAGCCTCCGGCGCATTGGCGTTATTTCAGAGATTTATTTACTTCGATACAGGTTCCAGTTTCGCGAAAACCACTGCACGGGCATTGTCAAATTCATAGGTGCAGGTACTCAGCATCACAATGTGATCCCGGGCTTTGACAGAGACGTCGGAATCGTACATGTCTGCATGGGCACGGATCCAGCGCAGATAAGTGCGCCGGGAGGCGGCGCCGGGGAAATCGAACTGATATTTCGGGCTGTTCGCCGGAATCGTGTCCGCTGCGAAAATCCTAAGCCGGTAATTCCCATTCGGCGTGCTGAGGAACATATCCGGATGCTCCTTCCGGTAGGCCTCTTTCCGGTAGTCCGCCAGTGTCCAGAACATACTGCCGTCCCGCATCCGGTGACCGTATATGATGGTCAGAAAATCCTTCGTGAAGGGGTGGGTGTTCCGGAAATCAATGAACAGCGTGCCTTTTCCGTTCCACTTTCCGTTCAGAAGCCGGTGCAGGTAGTATGCATTGTCGGAGGATTGGGCCACCGGGTAATTGATAACCGTATCCTTCTGCCAGAGCCAGGCTTTCACATCCGGATACTTCCGGTTGAATTTCGACCAGTTCACCCGGATGCCGTCTTCGGAAGAGCCGGATCTGCTGCCGGTCCCGGTCTTCTTTTCCGTGACGCCGGCTTCCTTCTGTAATGCGTGATAGGCTTTCGTGCCGGTGTGATAGGAATACAGTGCCTGAATGATCCGAACCCCGCAGAACACCATGACCAGAACCAGCAGAACGATCAGGATATCCAGAATGAGGTTTTTTCTTTTTCTGGTTCGGGACTGTCTGTCTGTGGTTCTGCTCATTTCCTTCACTGCTCCGTTCTTGCATTCTGCAGATGGATATCTGCGATTCGGCGGCCGGTATTCCGATTGTGCTGCTGCATCGCCAGCACGCCTGCCTCCGGGTCATGGGTGATGAATGCCTGATAGATGGCCTTGTGCTCCTCCAGAACCTCTTCCAGATAGCCGCCGGAATAGATCTCCGGCTGTGTGTACCGGGAATACCGCTGGAAACGGTCCAGCATGTGCTGCAGGATCCGGTCGTGGGCTGCGGCATGAATGATTCGGTGAAAATTCATGTTGATTTCCATCATCTTCGCCAGGTCATTGGTTCTCGTATAGAATACCATATAATCATAGGTTTCGGAAAGCTGCTCCAGTTCTTCCTCTGTAATACGCTGAATCGCCCAGCGGACCGCCAGAATCTCCATGCTGTTCTTCATATCAGCGAGATCACCGACATCCCGTCCGGACAGCCCGGAGACGAATGCGCCTCGATTCGGGATAGTCTCCACCAGGCCTTCCGCTTCCAGCCGCATCATCGTTTCCCGGACAGGCGTTCGACTCACGTTGTATTCGTCACAGATTTTTTTTTCGGAGAGTTTCGAGCCGCTGGCCAGTTTCCCCGTCAGAATATCTTCTTCTATGCGGGCAAAGAGATTGCGGGAAAGCGGCTGGTTTTTCTTTCGGGTTTCGTCATACGGATGATCTGCCATGCTTTTCCGATCCTTTCTACTTTTTTTGTCAATCTTTCTATAATAAAACGTGGTTATTTAATATTGTATCGATGCAGTGTGTTTTTGTCAAACCATACCTGCGGTATGACATCCGCCCTTGAACACCGGGGCGGATAATGATACAGTATTTCGTATTCAGCGGGTCCGGGTCCGTTACGGCCCCGGATTTTCCCTGTGCAGGAAAGAGGAGGAGAGAATGGATCAGAAGACAGCGGCTCAGGTATTGGACCGGCTGCAGGAAGAATATCCGGATGCCCGGTGCGCTTTGGATCATGAAAATGTATTTCAGCTGCTGGTATCCACCATGCTGTCTGCCCAGACCACGGACAAGCGGGTGAATATGGTGGCTCCGGCCCTGTATGCGGCGTTTCCGGATGCGGCGTCCCTGGCGGAAGCGGACCGGGAACAGGTGGAAGAATGTATCCACAGCATCGGATTATATAAGAACAAGGCGAAGAATATCATCGCTATGGCAAGGAAACTGGAGGAGGAATTCGGAGGACAGGTGCCGGCGGACAGGAAACTGCTCATGTCTCTGCCGGGGGTGGGGCAGAAAACAGCGAACGTGGTTCTGGCCGACGGATTCGGTGAACAGCGCATTGCGGTGGATACCCATGTGTTCCGGGTTGCCAATCGGATCGGTCTGGCCCATGCGGAGGATGTGAAGAGGACGGAAGAACAGCTGATCCGTATTCTGCCGCCGGACCGGCTGACGGACGCTCATCATGCGATCATTTTCCACGGAAGACAGTGCTGCCATGCACGGAAGCCGGCGTGTGACCGCTGCTGTGTCGGATACCTCTGTGAGCGAAACGGTCTGTAGAAAAATGCAGCGGGCGGACCCTTCCGGCCAGAGGCCGGGAGAGTCCGCCCGCATTCTGTCTCATGATCTCAGTTCTGTTCAACTGCATCCCGGAAAGCGATGTATCGTTCGATCAATTCCGCCGTGTGCTCGATGCCCACGGTGTTTTCCTTCAGTACCAGGTCATAGGTATCGGCGTGCCCCCATTTCCGTTCACAGAAATAGTCGTGGTAGGAACGGCGGCGGGCATCCACCTTCTGGTTCATGGCAGCGGCCTTTTTCTCGGAAATATGGTAGAGTCCGGCGGTCCGGGCCGTACGGCTTGATTCATCCGCTGTGATAAACAGGGAGATCAGCCCCGGATAGGAGTCCAGAACGGTGTCTGCACAGCGCCCGACGATCACGAAGGATTCTCCGGCTTCTGCATGCTGGCGGATTGCATGAAACTGGGCCTCCGCCACGTTCACCTCCAGGAAGGAAGAGAAACTGCGAACCGGCTTGGACAGGAATGCGGGAATCCGCTGTTCGTCGTAATGCATCAGCTCTTCGTAAGTCATATCGTTTTTTTTGGCGACTTCCGCCAGGATATTGGCATCATAGAGAGGAAGGGACAGCCGTTTTGCGAGGATTTCCGCAATCTCATGACCGCCGCTGCCGAATCGTCTGCCAATGGAAATTATTCTCTGTCTGCTCATAACAACCTCCCAGATCGTGACATTATCGCGGGCTACGTTTCCCACTCGGATTTTCGTTTCTCTACAGGTAACGGATGAAGATGAGAACCGTGAACATGGCGACAGAAATGATCGTCGCCGGCGCTGCGTATTTGCAGTATTTCCGCCAGGTGATCAGGTATCCGTTCTTCGCCGCCACGGAAATGCCCACCACATTGGCAGATGCGCCGATCGGTGTGGCGCTGCCGCCCACGTCGGTACCCAGGGATAACGTCCAGGCGAGGGTGGTCAGATCAATGCCCATGGCAGTGGACAGTGTCTTGATCACAGGCACCATGGTGGCGGCGAACGGGATATTGTCCACAAAGGCGCTGGCGATGGCGGAGAGCCAGATGACGATGCCGATGGTCAGCATCGGATTATTTCCGCTCAGTTTCGCGATCAGATTGGCGACCATCTGCAGAATACCGCTTCGGTCCAGACCGTCCACCACAACGAAGAGTCCGATGAAGAACAGAAGCGTTCTGTAGTCGACTTCCCGAAGGATCGCCTTGGCGTAATGGGGCGCCGTAATCAGTGTCACAACGGCGACGCCCACGCCGATCGTGGCTACAGTGAGCCCGGTCTGGGCGTGGGTGATCAGCAGGACCACAGTGACCAGGAATATGATCGTGCTGACGGCGAATTCCCGCCGGTTCTGAATGGCTTCAGACGGAGAAGGATAGACGACTGGTTTTCCGTCCGTCGTCTCCGGGTCCGCAGACAGATGATGCCGGAACGCCAGATAAAAATACAGAACCATGACCAGCAGCGTGACGCCGGCAATCGGCCCGTTGTTCAGGATGAAATCGCTGAATGTATAATGCAGCGAAGTGCCGATGATGATATTCGGCGGATCACCGCACATGGTGGAGGAACCACCCAGATTCGCACAGAAAATTTCCGAGAGAATCACCGGTATCGGGTTGAATTTCAGCATATTGGCCAGTTCGATGGTGACAGAGGCCAGAAACAGGATCACCGTGATACTGTCAATGAACATAGCAAGGACTGCCGACATGAACATGAAAGTGACGAAGATCCTGAGGGGCCGGTAGTGAACGGCCTTCGCAATCGTCAGGCACAGCCAGCGGAAGAATCCGGCCTTGGCCATTCCCTCCACCATAACCATCATTCCGCCGATAAACAGAATCGTCGCCCAGTTGATGCCGCCGGCTTTCTCTGCGACAGTGCCGTTCGTGATCCAGAAACCAGGCTTGGCCAGATCAGCGAAGGCCAGTGTCTTCAGAATGTCGGAGGGAGAGTGCATCATGATTCCGAATACCAGAATCAGCATCAGCGCTCCGGCGGTGAGGGATACGATGTGACGATCGATCTTCTCGGTCACGATCAACAGGAACATGATAATGAAAATTACGAGTGCGGCAATCTGCGCAGCGGTCATCCTTGCATACCTCCTTCGTGCAATCGACTAACTCATGGGTTATAAATCGTCGGATAAGTGTGAAAACTTGTCCCCAGCAGGATCCCATGTGCAGGACAGCGGGCAGAAGTCCGCCCGGCTCCCACAGGATACTACACTGAATACTATACCGTAGGAAAGCGGCTGCGTAAAGACAGCGTAAAGATTTATTGGCATGAATTCTAAAAAATACATTTCCCGGTTGTGGAGCAGACAAAAATAAAGAAAGACCTGCGAAGCGGTGCATTTCGCTTCACAGGTCTTTCTGCGGGATCGGTCGAAAAACCTTTCCCGGACTTACGCCTGGGAAAGCCGCTGTGCTTCCTGATCTTTCTTCATACAGCAGTTCTTGTATTTCTTTCCGCTGCCGCAAGGGCACGGATCATTTCTGCCCGGTTTCTTCGGTGCATGGTAGATGCGGGAACGATTGAAATCCTTCCGGATTTCTTCTCTCTTTCCGGCGGACAGGACCTGATCCCACTCCGGCAGGGAGTACAGGTGACGGGCGTCAGCTCCCAGCATATTCCGGAACAGCAGTTCGAAGTCCGGATCAATGGACAGAGCGGTATCCGGTGTGACCGCCTCCAGATTTAGGACGTCGGGATCTTTCAGAGAGGATTTCACGCCGTCCAGGAATCCCATGACCATAATCTCGCGGATATTGAACTTCTTCGCCAGCTCTGCCAAGGTGCCTTCCAGTTTCTCATTCTGATGGCTCAGAATCCAAGCGTACACGGACATTTCCGCATTGGAATATTCTTCCCAGAATGTGCGGAAGGTGCTCTCCGTCTGTCCGTTCAGCAGCTTCGTCCAGTCCTGATATAAACTCATGATGTTTTTCTCCTCCTGTGTGTTTCATTCATTTCGATTCACATGAAAACATGGAAATCCTTATTATAATAGTTGAAATGGCCGGGAATGTCCATGATTTCCGGCAGAAAGACGGAAAAGGAGGGGTCTTTCGGTTGCCAAAAAAATGGATTATACTATTATAGAAAAGGGGCGTCGAGCGCCTCTTCGGTTGTTTTTTGTAGAAGGAGTAGAAACATGGCACTTCATATCGTATTCGTCGAGCCGGAGATTCCGCCGAACACCGGAAATATCGCCCGGACGTGTGCGGCCACGGACTCGGTGCTGCATCTGGTGAAACCACTGGGGTTCCGGATTGATGACCGGGCGGTGCGCCGGGCAGGGCTGGATTACTGGCCGTTTGTGAAGCTGGAAGTCCACGAAAGCCTGGATGCGTTCATGGAACAGTACCGGGACAGACAGATGTACTTCGTGACGACGAAGGGGAGCCGGTACTATACGGAGGTGACATATCACGATGAGGATATGCTGCTGTTCGGCCGGGAGACCCGGGGGCTGCCCAGAGAACTGATCGATGCTCACCGGGAGGATTCTATCCGGATTCCCATGAGCAGGGACACGAGGCTTCGGTCTTTTAATCTGGCGAATGCGGCGAATATCGTACTGTTTGAAGCGCTGCGTCAGCTGGGATTTCCGGGACTAAAGTAGAGAACCGGATGCTGCGGGGCGCTGTTGAAGTTAGAAAGCCGGAATGTTATAATAATTATAACTGTGCTATGGCCCCGAAGGGCGGCAGAGGGTTGCTGCGGAGCGCTGCGCCGGGGGGTGCGGCCTTCGATTGTCGATTATTCTCAGTTAACTACTATCACTGTCATTTGTTCAGTCAGGAGGAACTTGAAATGGCTATCAGAGTCGGAATCAGTGGATTTGGAAGAATCGCAAGAGTCGTAATCAGAGCATCGCTGAATATGCCGGATGTGGAGATCGCAGGCATTAACAAGCGGAAGGCGGATATCGACTATATGCTGTACATGCTGAAGTATGATACGGTGTTCGGCAGATTCCCGGGCGAGATCGACCGCTATGAGGACGGTCTGATCATTAACGGAAAGAAGGTGCCGGTGTACAGCTTCAGTGATGCGAAGGATATTCCGTGGAGCGAGTGCGGTGCGGAGTACATCGTGGAGGCAACCGGCGCTTATACCACCACCGAGAAAGCGATGGCTCATATGAACGGCGGTGCGAAGAAGGTCGTCATTTCTGCTCCGGCGAAGGATGATGTGACCCCGACATTCGTATTCGGTGTCAATTCGGATGACTACAGAAGCGATATGAATGTTGTTTCCAATGCCTCCTGTACCACGAACTGCCTGGCGCCGCTGTGCAAGGTTCTGCAGGACAACTACGGTATCAAGGAAGGTCTGATGTCCACGATTCATGCGGCGACGGCGAAGCAGTTCGTGGTGGACGGCAAGTCCGAGAAGGACTGGAGAAGAGGCCGCAGCGTATTCGGCAACATCATCCCGACAACCACCGGTGCGGCGAAGGCCGTGGGTCTGGTTATTCCGGAGCTGAAGGGAACGATGACCGGTATCGCTTACCGTGTTCCGACGGCGGATGTTTCCCTGGTGGACCTGAATGTTGTGCTGAAAACACCGACCTCCTATGAGGATATCTGTGCGAAGGTGAAGGAAGCTTCCGAGACGAACCTGAAGGGTGTGCTGGAGTTCGTGGAGGACGCCGTGGTTTCCTCTGACTTCATCGGAGATGCCTGCACTTCCATTTTCGACTCTGTGGAAGGCATCCAGCTGAACGATACGACGTTCAAGTTCGTTTCCTACTATGACAATGAGTTCGGTTATTCCAGCAAGACACTGGAACTGATCCGCCATATGTATGCCGTTGACCACGCAGAGTAGTGCTGCGGCGGAGGTGTTAGCATGAAGAAAACAGTGAGAGACATCGATGTACAGGGAAAGCGGGTCATTGCGAGATGTGATTTCAATGTACCGATGCAGGACGGAAAGATCACGGATGATACCAGGATTACTGCGGCGCTTCCGACGATCGAGTATCTGCGGGATCACGGTGCGAAAGTTATCCTGATGTCCCATATGGGCCGGCCGAAGGGGGAACCGAAGATGGAATTTTCCATGAAGCCGGTGGCGGACAGACTTTCCGAATATCTGAAGCAGGATGTGGTTTTCGTCAGCAGCCCGGCGGTGGTGGATGATGCCGTCCGCCGTGCTGCGGCCGAACTGGAGGACGGGCAGATTATGCTGCTGGAGAATGTCCGGTTCCGGAAAGAGGAGACGGAAAACGATCCGGGTTTCGCCCGGGAACTGGCCTCCCTGGCAGAGATCTTCGTTCAGGAAGCCTTCGGCACTGCTCACCGGGCGCACGCATCCACGGCGGGTATCGCAGATTATCTGCCGGCGGTTTCCGGTTTCCTGATCGAGAAGGAAGTGAAGTTCCTGGGAAGTGCGGTGGAGAATCCGAAGCGTCCGTTTGTGGCCATCATGGGAGGCGCCAAGGTGGCGGACAAGATCGGTGTGATCCGCAGTCTGCTGTCGAAGGTGGACACCCTGATCGTAGGCGGCGGCATGGCGTACACATTCCTGAAGGCGAAGGGCCTGGAGATCGGTACGTCCCTGCTGGACGAGAAGGGCGTGGAACTGGCCGGCGATCTGATGCGGGAAGCAGAGGAGAAACATGTCCGGTTCCTGCTGCCGGCGGATGTCCGGGTTGCGGCTGCGTTTGACAACGACGCCGCTTCAGAGGTGGTTCCGGTTGATGCCATCCCGCAGGACAGAATGGGAATGGATATCGGACCGGAGACGGTGAAATTGTTCTCCGAGGCTGTCCGGGAAGCGGCTACCGTTGTGTGGAACGGGCCGATGGGGGTCTTCGAAATGCCGAATTTCGCTGTCGGAACCAGGAAGATCGCCGAGGCGCTGGCGGAGAGTGATGCCGTCACCATTATCGGCGGCGGCGATTCCGCTGCAGCGGTGAAGCAGTTCGGTCTCGGTGACCGGATGACTCATATTTCCACCGGCGGCGGCGCATCCCTGGAATACCTGGAGGGAAAGACGCTCCCGGGAATTGCGGTGATCCCGGAGCTGCGCGTTCCGTTCATCGGCGGAAACTGGAAGATGTTCAAGACCATCAGCGAAGCGAAGGCGTTCGCAGAAGTGTTCCGGGAGATTCCGCGGAACCCGGGCGTCCGGACGGCCATCTGTGCCCCGTTCCTGGATATTCCGGTTCTGACCGAAATGTTTGCGGGAACCGACATCGGCGTGGGTGCGGAGAATGTCCACTTCGAGGATGAGGGGGCTTTCACCGGAGAAATCTCCCTGCCGATGCTGAAGGAAGCGGGCGTCGGATACTGTGTGATCGGTCATTCCGAGCGCAGACAGTATTTCAATGAGACCGACGAAACCGTGAACCGGAAGCTGAAGAAGGTGCTGTCCGAGAGCAGCATCACTCCGATTCTGTGTGTCGGTGAGAATCTGAAGCAGAGAGAAGCCGGGAATGAAAAGTCCGTTGTTTCCGGACAGATAGAGAAGGATTTCGACGGACTGACGCCGGAGCAGGCGAAGAAGACGGTGATTGCATATGAACCGATCTGGGCCATCGGCACCGGGAAGACGGCCACGCCGGAACAGGCGGAAGAAATGTGCGGCTTCATCCGGGAAACGGTGAAAAGCATTTACGGGGGAGCAGTGAGCGAATCCGTCATCATCCAGTACGGCGGCAGCGTCAAGCCGAAGAATGTGAAGGAGATTATGGCGAAACCGGATATCGACGGTGCGCTGGTAGGCGGCGCCAGCCTGGATCCGGAGCAGTTCGCGGCGATCCTGAACTATATGGAATAATGACACCTTGATTTCCCGCCGGATTCATGGTAGACTTAATTGCTATGAATTAAAGGGAGGTAAAGTTTCATGTATACAGCACTTATGGTCATTCTGGCAATTGACAGCATCATTTTGACAGTGAGTGTTCTGCTTCAGCCGGGAAAGAGTGACGGTCTGTCCGGATCCATCGCCGGCGGTGCTGAACAGCTTTTCGGGTCCAAGCGCGCGAATGCGTACGAGAAGATGCTTCACAGAATCACGATCGTGTCCTCGGTCGTTCTCATTATTCTGTCCGTCTGGGTCAACGCGATTGCGGCATAGTCATATCAGAATGAATTGAATCGATCGCGGCCCGTGGGACGGGCCGCGTGTTTTTTTTATTCGTTATCTTCAGGAAAACAGGTGAAAATATGAGTTACGCAGCTTGTGTCATCGGGGTGATTGCCATTCTGGCATCGGTCCTGCTGCTGCTTCACATGAAGCGGAAATACAAAATCAAAGATAACGGCGTCCGGGATATCGCTCTGTCCGTTCGGCGTGGGTCGGTGCGGGTCATTGTGCAGGAACTGGTTTACCGGGTGCCGATTATGGGAGTGATTTTCTTCCTGCTCTTTTTCTTTGTCGGAAATATTACGGCAGCGCTGTTCCTGGTGGGCACCCTGGTGTCTATTTTCTCCGTGGTTCTGGCGATCAAGGCGGAAGCCATGGGGAGTGTCCGCGCCTCCGAAGCAGCTTACGGTGACAGAGAGAAAGCTTACCGGCTGATTTATCGCACGGCGGCAGCCGTGGGACTGGGCATCGCCGGATTCGGACTTCTGATCATGGTGTTTATCTACTGGGCGCTGGGTATTTCAACGCTGGTCAGTGCCATGGCAGGCTTCGGTCTGGGGATCTCTGCCAATGCGCTGCTGGGACGAACGGCGGACCGGGCTTTTTCCGGCATATTCGATCTGCTGGATTCCTATGCCTGCAGCGTGATCGCCGTCATGACGCTGGCTTATACGGCCGTCCGGGATGCGGGCGTCACAGCCTCCTTCTCGGAGAGAATGGCGGTAGTATTCCCGCTGGGCATCATTGCGACGGGACTGGCAGTCACCCTGCCGGCAGTTCTGTCGTTCCGCGTCCGGACCGATGAAAATGCTGCTGTCCGTGCCATGAACCGCAGGCTGTACGGAACGGCAGCGGTGACGGCAGCGGTGTCCGGCGTTCTGTGCTGGCGCTATCTGGCCAGCATGTATTATTTCTGGGCGATCCTGGCAGGAATCCTGTCCGGTGTGCTGGCGGAGATTCTGAGTGCGACCATCAATCGGAAGTATAATGTTGTGTCTGAAATGAACGATACGGAGGCAGATGCCTACCAGCTGATGAAACGGCGGATCGGAGCCAGTATGGCCCTGAATATCCTGCTGATTCTGCTGATTGCAGGAACGGTTTACATCGCCGGCACGTTTACCGGAAGTTACGGCGTGGCACTGGCGGCAGCCGGCATGGCGGCAGTAAGTGTAGTCAAAATGACAGAAGGCGCCTTCCTGTCCGTTTCCTACAGCACTTCCTCCATTCAGGACCTGGCCGGCGCACCGGGGACGGTGCGGACCGGACAGGCTTCGAATCTGCTTCAGAACGGTGCTGCCACCATCCGAGGCGGCGGCAGTGCGGTGATCACCGCTGCACTGACTTCCTTCGCTATGATGCTGTCCTTTGCGAATTACGCTCATCTGACCCAGGCGGATCTCCTGAAGCCCCGGGTCATGACCTGCGCGCTGCTGGGAATCCTGCTCCCGTTCCTGTATGCGGGACTGGAAGCACGTTCCGGCCGCGCAGGGGGCACAGACACCCTCATGGCTGCGGCGTGGCAGAAGGCCGGCAATACGGAAAAGGGCGGATTACTGACCGGTATCTTCGACAACGGCCGGTTCAGCAGTCTGGTGTTTCCGGGCATCATCGCCATGCTCATCCCGGTGGTGTCCGGCTTCCTGTTCGGGGCTGAGGCACTCTGCGCCCTGGTGGCTTCTGCCACACTGGCATCGATCATGATGTCCGTCGTCTGTGCCAACAGCAGCCGCCGGTATGCGATGGTGTCGGGAACGTCCATCAACATCCTGATGAAGTCTCTGGCCGTAGTGACGCTGGCCCTGGTCAGCGTATTCAGCACCGGCATTCTCTAAGGAGGACGAAGTGGCCAAGAAGAAAGAAAAAGAAACGAAAACCAATGCGATCCGCATGATCGAAACAGCAGGAATTCCTTACCGGGAACACACTTACGATGTTTCTGACGGCTTCACAGACGGCATGGATGCGGCCCGGGCCACCGGCATCGAGCCGGAGCGCTCCTTCAAGACCCTGGTCCTGACCGCAGGGCCTGCTCAGTTCTACGTCTGTGCCATTCCGGTGTGCAACGAACTGGATCTGAAGAAGGCCGCCCGGCATTTCGGCGTCAAGAAACTGGAAATGCTGCACCTGAAAGATCTGGTGAAGATCACCGGGTATGTCCACGGAGGCTGCTCCCCCGTCGGCATGAAGAAACTCTTTCCCACCGCCATCGATGAGACGGCCCAGCTGTTCGACACCATCAGTGTCAGCGGCGGAAGGCTCGGGCTCTCTGTGGAGCTGGATCCGGAGGCCCTGGCGGGGCTGTGTGAGGGGGACTTCGCTGACCTGGTGAAATCTTGAGACAAAAAAACGGGGCTGTCTGCCGGACAGAGGAAAGCATGTCACTTTCCCATTGGCAGGCTGCCCCTTTTTCTTCTTTTGCGTGCTGATCACGGGACAGGGCGGGGGCTTGCATACGAAATTACGGTTTCCTCCGTGTCCAACCGTCTGACACACATTGTCCATTTATAGGGGAAGGTGTGCAAAAAGAAATGTCCATAGATACGGGTATCGTTTAGTACGGCACAGGTGCGGAATTGCCCGAAGTATCAGACTTGGCCGGCCGCCGGTCCTTCTGTTTTTTGTCTAATCCGCCGCCTCAACGATAGCGGCAGGAACATCATTGCACTGGCTGACCAAAAGACGGCCGGTACGGAAAGAAATTTCGGCTTCTTCGCCCAGAATCTCGTTGGATCCCCCGTAGGTGGTCCGGTTCGTCAGCACTGCGTTCTCCAGGGGATATTTCATGCCCCGGTAGGTGAGGCCGGTTACCTGTTCGCCGTAGGAGGCAGTGCCGAGGTAGTAGTAGCCGTCCTTTCGGACAATATGTGTGCCGGGATCCGCCAGAAAGATCCGGTTCCATCCGTCCTGTAAACAGATGCGCTCAACTTTTCCGGTGTATTTCGCCAGCAGTCCCAGGTTTCCCATGGTGTGATCAAACCGTCCTCCCAGGCCGCCGATGATGGTGATGCGGCGGAACCCTCTGGCCACAGCCAGATCCAGGGCGGCTTCGCTGTCTGTCATGTCCTTCTCGGCCGGAAGACGGATCAGATCCTCCGGCAGACTTTCCGCCGGCTGTTCCGAGGAGTCATAGTCCCCGATGCAGATGTCCGGGGTCAGACCCAGCTTCTGCGCCATTTTCCATCCTGCGTCGGCGCAGATCACGGTGTCGTATTCCAGCTTCCCGGTGTCAATGAAGCGGAGCCCTTCTACGTGGCTGAGGACGATCAGAGCGCTGGAACCGTTGTTTATTGTCCTGTTCAGATGATTCATGTATTTCAGACCTCCGCCTGTCATTATACCCCTCCTGCCGGGCCCGGAAAAGGGAAGGGGGCGGAAAGATTCGATTTCCCGGGGCTGCGTGTGGTATAATGAATCTGTCAGACAGAGCAGGAAGAAAGGAAATACTATGGATAATCAGTTCGGAAACGGCTTTCCGGGTGGACCGGGGCTGGGATACCGCATCGTGCAGGAACCGGCGGGAATAATCCGGGCGGTGGCCTGGAATGACCTCCGCGGGTACTGGCTTCAGGTGGCAGGGGTGATGTTTTTGTTTCAGCTTCTGACCACCGGGCTTGTGGGATTTTTTGACACGTTTGTTAATTTCGGAACGGTGCGTGTGGATCCGTCCCAGATGCCGTATCAGGTGGATACGGCGCAGGAAACCGTATCCATGCTGAGTTTCTTCTATGTAATTCTCGTTGCCGTGATTTTCGTCTACGGACAATCGCTGTTCATGATCCGTTTCTTCCGGGAGAAGGATACGAATCCGGGGCATCTTTTTGACGGGTTTTCGTATTACGGCAGTGTGCTGCTGCTGGCCTGGAGTGTGGTGATCCGGATTATGCTGTGGTCGCTCCTGCTGGTGGTGCCGGGCGTCATTGCCGCATACCGCTACAGTCAGGCGTTCTATATTCTGGCGGATGATCCGAGGAAGTCGCCGCATCAGTGTATTGAGGAGAGCAAGCAGATGATGATGGGGAACAAGATGGCACTGTTCCT
>OCTW011617365.1_pt1 | contig 14412 bp, 14 predicted proteins | sample 1539671 | NCBI WGS metagenome assembly OCTW01 (sample SAMN02144230, study PRJEB22623) | gut metagenome | biome: sheep rumen | host: Ovis aries | place: New Zealand
ATATTCTTGACCCTGACGGAATGAAGATTGCCACATTTTATATATATGACTCCTACTGTGAGCAACTCAAGCAATTGAGGTCCCAAATGCGCCAGCATCCCGATCAGCAGGATGACTTGATACTGCAGGCCGATGCTCTGGAAGATTCTGTCCGGGCCGACCTTAGTGAGCGATTGCGTCCGTTCGCAACCGCGATAGAGCAGGCGCAACTCGCACTGGCTCGGACCGATGTGCTCATGGCCAAGGCGATGCAGATGCGGGCTATGGGACTGACATTTCCAGAATTGTCACTCGACGGCATGTGCCGCTATGAGGGTATCTTCCATCCTCAGGTCCAGGCTGCCGTCACTTCCCATGGCCGGAAATATCAGCCTGTGGATATTGCATACGGCTTGCAACCCACCCTGATCACGGGCGCTAACATGGGCGGCAAGACAGTGGTGCTCAAGACATTGACCTTGTGTCAACTGCTTTTTCAGTTTGGGTTTGGAATACCTGCGGCCCAAGCCCGGATCGACGTCAAGGACGAGATCTACTTCTGTATCGGTGACGAGCAGTCCGTCGAGAAAGGCTTGTCATCGTTTGCCGCAGAGATGAAGAATATCGATGCCGTGATCAAGGCATCGCGCATGAACAAGAAATTACTGGCGTTGATCGACGAGCCAGCCCGCACGACCAATCCCACCGAGGGTGCCGCACTGGTCTCGGCACTGCTCAGGGTGCTGGATGGTAAGGACATGAGCCTCGTCATGACGACGCATTACGATATAGAGCCAGGCAAGGCTCATTGCCTGAGAGTAAAAGGCTTTGAGAATGGCGAAATGGACTATCGGCTGGTTGAGGTTCGAGACGGCGAGGTGCCACACGAGGCACTCAACATAGCCCAGAACCTAGGCATCGACACTGAGTGGATAGAAACGGCTCGTGCGATGCTAGCGACCCAATAGCGATTTTAGATATCACACATCAATCACACTATATACTATTACAGACAATATGCAAAAGAGCAAGTTAGGACTAGATTTTGAAAAAGTTGAGTATGCCAGAGGATTGGCCAAGGGCATTGCCGAGGATGTGCAAGCCTTTGTCGAGCAATACACGACGGTGGCTGTTGAGCGCACGCTGTGCCGCTTGATGGGCATCGATGGTGTTGATGACAACGATGTGCCTCTGCCCAACGTCGTGGTTGAGGCATTGAAGGATAAGGGTGTCCTGAGCGAGGGCGCGCTGTTCTTTATCGCCAATGCCATGATCCAGACCGGTCTCAACCCGCAGCAGATTGCCGAAAAGGTCGCTGCCGATGAATTGGACATCACGCGTGTGGTCACTCGTGATCCCAAGCAGATTGCCGAGGCCCTGCAACCCGTTATCGACGAGAGCATGGCCCGCATACGCACACGCCGTGCGCGTCGCGAACACTATCTGGAGACCATCGGTGAAGGTCCCAAGCCCTACCTCTACATCATCGTGGCTACGGGTAACATCTATGAGGACGTGGTGCAGGCTCAGGCAGGAGCGCGCCAGGGTGCCGATGTTATCGCTGTGATCCGTACTACCGGTCAGAGTCTGCTGGACTATGTGCCCTATGGCGCAACGACCGAGGGCTTCGGTGGCACGTTTGCAACCCAGGAGAACTTCCGCATCATGCGTAAGGCGCTCGATGAGGTGGGCGAGGAACAAGGCCGCTACATCCGTCTGTGCAACTATTGCTCAGGCTTGTGTATGCCCGAGATTGCCATCATGGGTGCCTTTGAGGGCCTTGATGTCATGCTTAACGACGCACTCTACGGCATCCTGTTCCGTGACATCAACATGCAGCGCACGCTCGTCGATCAATACATGAGCCGCATCATCAATGGCTTTGCCGGAGTTATCATCAACACTGGCGAGGACAACTACTTGACTACCGCCGATGCCGTCGAGGCTGCGCACACGGTGCTGGCTTCGGACCTCATCAACGAGCAACTGGCCCTCATGGCAGGCTTGCCCGAGGAGCAGATGGGTCTGGGTCACGCCTTTGAGATGGACCCGATGCTTGAGAACGGCTTCTTGCTCGAACTCGCTCAGGCCCAGATGACCCGTGAGATTTTCCCCAAGGCCACGTTGAAGTATATGCCTCCCACCAAGTTCATGACGGGCAACATCTTCCGCGGCCACATCCAGGACGCCTTGTTCAATATGATCGGCATCTGGACCCACCAGGGTATCCAGTTATTGGGTATGCCCACTGAGGCAATCCACACCCCATTTATGAGCGACCGTTACCTCTCGATCGAAAACGCCAAGTACATCTTTAATAACATGAAGAGCATCGGCGAGGAAATGGAGTTTGTAGAGGGTGGCATCTGCCGTAACCGTGTCAAGGAAGTGCTGGGCAACACCATCAAGTTGCTCGAGGATATCACCAAGGAAGGCCTCTTTACCGCACTTGAGAAGGGAATCTTTGGCGATGTAAAGCGTCCCAAGAATGGCGGTAAGGGCCTTGAAGGCGTTACCATGAAGGGGGAGAACTACTACAACCCGTTTGTGGAACTGATGAAGGGCAAGAGATAATAACAACACATCATAATAAAAATAAGGTTACTATAATACTATGAGCGAAGGTTTATATAGCATGGAAGCCAAGGATTTTGACAAAACCTTGGACTTCACTAAGATAAAACCCTATGGCGACACCATGAACGATGGCAAGGTGCAACTGAGTTTCACCCTGCCCGTGCCCTGTGGCGCCGAGGCTGTCGAGGCTGCAAAGCAGTTACTCCGCAAGATGGGCTTGGAAAATCCCAGCGTGGTGTTCTATAAGGAGTTGACCCCCGGTTTTACCTTCTTTAATTGCTATGGCAGTTGTTCCCACACCGTGGATTACTCGACCATCTATGTTCCTAAGGTCGAGAGCAACACGATGGACATGTATGAGACCGATGAGTATATCAAGCAGAACATCGGCCGCAAGATTGTCATCGTGGGCGCATCGACCGGCACCGATGCCCATACCGTCGGCATCGACGCCATCATGAACATGAAGGGCTATGCGGGACACTATGGTCTCGAGCGTTACGAGATGATCGATGCCTACAATCTCGGCTCGCAGGTGCCTAACGACGAGTTTATCGCCAAGGGCATCGAACTGCATGCCGACGCCCTGCTCGTCTCACAGACCGTCACTCAGAAGGACGTCCATATCAAGAACATGACTGAGTTTATCGAACTCATGGAGGCCGAGGGCCTGCGTGACAAGATGATTTGCTGCTGCGGTGGTGCCCGTGTGACCCACGAGTTGGCTAAGGAACTCGGTTTTGATGCCGGTTTCGGCATGAACACTTATGCCGATGATGTGGCATCGTTTGTCGTTCAAGAGATGGTCAAGAGAGGAATGAAATAACTTTTTTACAAAAAAACATATAATTAATCTCAAAAACCGTACTATTATTATGGATAAATATCAAATGAGAGAAGTCATCGCAAAGCGTGCTGCCAAGGAATTGCACGATGGCGATGTTGTGAATCTGGGTATTGGTATCCCTACCTTAATCCCTAACTACCTGCCTGATGGCGTTTCCGTGACCCTGCAGACCGAGAATGGCGCTATGGGTATGGGCCCCACTCCCGAAGAGGGCAAGGAGGACAAGAACCTCATCAACGCCGGTGGTGGTGCTATAACCCTCAATCCGGGTGCTTGCACATTTGACTCGGCCACCTCATTTGCCATCATCCGTGGCGGTCACGTCAACGTTTCGTTCCTGGGCGCGCTGCAGGTCGATGAGAAAGGCAATCTGGCCAACTGGATCATCCCTGGCAAGATGGCTCCCGGTATGGGTGGTGCAATGGACCTCGTCGTTGGTGCCAAGCGTGTGATCCTCACCATGGAGCACACTCAGAAGGGTAACCCCAAGATCTTGAAAGAGTGCACTCTGCCCCTGACCGCTGCCGGGCAGGTCAACATGATCATCACCGAGATGGGTGTAATGGATATCACTCCCGAGGGCATCGTTCTGCGCGAACTCCATCCCGAGTTCACCGTCGAGGATGTTCAGGCCGCAACCGAGGCCAAACTCATCATCTCGCCTGATCTGAAACCTATGGACATCTAATTCCAGCCTTGTTACAGATGGAATACAATTTCATAAAGATTGAGCACACCCAGGGTATCACCATCCTCAAGATTTCGGCACCCAAGTCGCTGAATGCGCTCAACTCCACCATCCTTAAGGAGTTAAGCGACTGCGTGAGCCACTTGGATGCTGCAACGCGTGTGCTCATCATCACGGGCGACGGTGAGAAGTCGTTTGTCGCTGGTGCCGACATTTCCGAGATGGCTCACCTCAACGAGGCTCAGGGCTATGAATTCGGACGCCTCGGCGCTCAGGTCTTCCGTGCCATCGAGACATTGCCCATTCCAGTCATTGCCGCTGTCAACGGTTTTGCCTTGGGTGGTGGCTGTGAACTGGCTATGGCCTGCGACATCCGCATCGCATCGAGCAAGGCTAAGTTTGGCCAGCCCGAGGTGGGCCTGGGCATAATCCCGGGCTTCTCAGGCACCTACCGTCTGCCTAAGATTGTGGGCCAGGGCTATGCCAAGGAGATGATCTACACAGGCAAGGTCATCCGTGCCGACGAAGCACTCCGTATCGGTTTGGTCAATGCTGTCTATGAACCCGAGCAACTGATGGAAAAAGCCGTCGAGATGGCTCAGATGATGCTCCACAATGCTCCCGTTGCCATTAGCCTGGCCAAGCAGAGCATCAACGAGGGCTACGACCTCGATGCCGATGCCGCTATTGCCCTTGAGAATAAACTCTTCGGCAAGTGCTTTGCCACCAGCGACCAGAAGGAGGGCATGGATGCTTTCCTCAACAAGCGCCAAGCGGAGTTTAATGGTAAATAATTAAAACTAAATCATTAATAATCAATATAATAATATCAAATCATGAAAATTTGTGTTATTGGAACAGGTACAATGGCTAAGGGTATCGTCAAGGCGTTTGCCGCCAAGATGCCCGTCGTTATGAAGAGCCGCACCCAGGAGAGCCTCGACAAAGCAATGGCTTCGATCTCCAAGGGTTACAACAAACTTGTCGAGAAGGGTAAGATTACGGAGGAAGCCATGAAGGCTATCCTGGCTAACATCACCACCACGACCGACTATGCCACGTTTGCCGATGCCGACCTCGTTATCGAGGCTGCTGTCGAGAATATGCAGTTGAAGAAGGACGTCTTTATGGAACTGGACAAGATCTGCAAGCCCGAGACCATCTTCGCCACCAACTCCTCATCGCTCTCGATCACTGAGATTGCTGCTTGCACCAGCCGTCCCGCTCAGTTTATCGGTTGCCACTTCTTTAACCCCGCCGACCGCATGGCGCTCGTCGAGGTCATCAAGGGCCAACTCACCAGCGACGCTACCGCTCAGTGCATCATCGACCTGACCACCGAGATCGGCAAGACCCCCGTTCCCGTTAACGAGGCTCCCGGTTTTGTCGTTAACCGCATTCTCATCCCGATGATCAACGAGGCAGTAGGTATCTTGGCCGATGGCATTGCCAGCGCCGAGGATATCGACAAGTGCATGATGCTGGGTGCCAACCATCCCATGGGTCCCCTCGCACTGGCCGACCTCATCGGTAACGATGTGAATCTCGCCATCATGGAAGTGCTCTACAACGAGTTTGGCGATCCCAAGTATCGTCCTCACCCGCTGCTGCGCAAGATGGTTCGTGCCGGCCTGCTGGGTCGCAAGACTGGTGAAGGTTTCTACAAATATTAATCAACTAAAACGATCAATATAATATGGATTTTAGTTATTCAAAGACTGAACAACTGTTCCTGCAGATGGTACGCTCCTTTGCAGAGAACGAGGTAAAGCCCCTTGCCGCCGAAATCGATGAGCAGGAACGCTTCCCCCTCGAGACTGTCCAGAAGATGGGCAAACTCGGCATGATGGGTATTCCTGTCCCCAAGCAGTATGGCGGTGCTGGCGGTACCGTGCAGATGTATATCATGGCCGTTGAGGAACTCTCACGCGTGTGCGCCACCACTGGCGTCGTGCTCTCGGCCCACACTTCGCTGTGCATCGCTCCCATCATGGAGCATGGCACCGAGGAGCAGAAGATGAAATACTTGCCTAAACTCGCTTCTGGCGAGTGGATCGGCGCCTTTGGTCTGACCGAGCCCAATGCCGGTACCGATGCTGCCATGCAGCAGACCACCGCTGTTGACGCAGGTGACCACTGGGTGCTCAACGGCTCCAAGATTTTCATCACCAACGCCTCCAATGCCCATGTGTTTATCGTCATGGCCATGACCGACAAGTCCCAGGGCACCAAGGGTATCTCGGCCTTCATCGTCGAGAAGGGTATGCCCGGTTTCTCTATCGGTAAGAAGGAGTTAAAGATGGGTATCCGCGGCAGCGCTACCTGTGAGTTGATTTTCGAGAACTGCATCGTTCCCAAGGAGAACCTGCTGGGTCAACTCGGCAAGGGCTTCAAGATTGCTATGATGACCCTCGACGGCGGCCGCATCGGTATCGCATCGCAGGCTCTGGGTATTGCTCAGGGCGCTATGGATGAGACCGTTAAGTATACCAAGGAGCGCAAGCAGTTTGGCCGTGCCATTGCCAAGTTCCAGAACACCCAGTTCCAGATGGCCGACCTCAAGACCAAGGTCGAGGCAGCCCGTCTGCTCGTGCGCAGTGCCGCCTGGAAGAAGGACATGCACTTGCCCTACAGTGCCGATGCCGCTATGGCAAAACTCTTTGCTGCCGAGACCGCAATGGAAGTTACGACCAAGGCCGTACAGTTCCACGGTGGCTATGGCTACACCCGTGAATATCCTGTTGAGCGCATGATGCGTGACGCCAAGATTACCGAGATCTACGAGGGTACATCCGAGGTTCAGCGCATGGTAATCGCCGGTCAGTTGTTTAAATAAACTTGAGTTTTGAGTTTGTGTTGTAAAGGCAGCGACTTCGCCTATTTCATTACAGGTGACATTGTCTTCGTTTACAACTAATGACTTAGGACAAAAAACTAGAACAAGAATATGAATATTATCGTTTGTATCAAACAAGTTCCTGATACCACCGTTGTCAAGATCGACCCCGTTAAGGGCACTTTGATTCGTGAAGGCGTTCCCAGCATTATGAACCCCGACGATAAGGGCGGCCTCGAACTCGCCTTGAGACTCAAGGACCAGTTCGGTGCCCATGTCACCGTCATCTCTATGGGTCCTCCCCAAGCCGACGTCATGCTGCGTGAGGCCTATGCGATGGGTGCCGACCGTGCCATCCTGTTGAGCGACCGCAAGTTTGCCGGTGCCGACACCTTGGCTACCTCCTATGCTTTGTCCGGCTTGTGCCGCGTTCTGGACTATGACCTCATTATCGCTGGCCGTCAGGCTATCGATGGTGACACCGCACAGGTGGGTCCCGAGTTGGCCGAGCATCTGGGTCTGCCCCAGATCACCTATGTTGCCGACGCCAAGGTGCTTGACAATGGCAACCTGCAGGTCGACAAGGAGAACGAGGATGGCATTCAGGTTCTCGAGGTCGAGGGCAAGTGTCTCTTGACCGTGCTCGCATCTGCCTTTGAGCCCCGCTATATGAGCGTGAGCGGCATTATGGAGGCCTATGACAAGGAAGTCGAGGTCTGGAGTGCCGACAAGATCGACGTTGATGAGGGCAAACTGGGACTCGCTGGCTCTCCCACCAAGGTGTTCAAGTCCTTCCCCAAGGCTATGAAGGCTCCTGGCGAGGTTCACGAGGTAACCCCCGAAGAGGCAGTAGAACTCATTGTTAATCAACTCAAAGTTAAACACATTATCTAAAAGTTAACTGCATTATGGATAAGAAAGATTATAAGAACGTATTCGTTTTTGCTGAGCAGCGCGAGGGTGTCATCCAGTCCGTTGCACTCGAACTTTTAGGTAAGGCTCGTGACTTGGCCGACGCTCTCGGCGAGAAGGTCGTAGCCATGCTTCTCGGTCAGGGAATCAAGGATCAGGCCCAGATGCTCATTGAGTATGGTGCCGATGAGGTTATCGTCGTAGATGCTCCCGAGTTGAAGGATTTCCTCAGCGAGCAGTATTCACAGGCAGTAGGTCAGATCATCACTGAGCGCAAGCCCAGCATCGTGCTTTATGGTGCCACCACCATTGGCCGTGACTTGGCACCCCGCATCGCTTCGCGCCTCAAAACCGGTCTGACCGCCGACTGCACTAAACTCGAGATCGAGCCCGACAAGGAGGGTGAACCCGAGTTCCGCATGACGCGTCCCGCATTTGGCGGTAACCTGATGGCTACCATCATCTGCCCGAACAACCGCCCGCAGATGTCGACCGTTCGCCCCGGTGTGATGCAGAAGATGCAGCGCCAGGCAGGTCGCGAGGGCATCGTGACCGACTTTGCTCCCAACTTCGATGCCAGCAAGTTCAAAGTGAAACTCGTCAAGACCATCAAGGCCGACAAGCAGATGGCCGACATCGCCGAGGCCAAGATCCTCGTGAGCGGTGGCCGTGGCGTGCATGACAAGGAAGGCTTCGACAAGTTGCAGGCTCTTGCCGACGTGCTCGGTGGTCAGGTGGCTTCGTCGCGTGCTATGGTCGACAACGGCGTGATGCCTCACGACGTTCAGGTGGGCCAGACCGGTAAGACCGTCCGCCCGGGCCTCTATATGGCTTGTGGTATCAGCGGTGCCATCCAGCACCTGGCCGGTATGGAAGAGAGCGACTTCATCATCGCTATCAACAAGGATAAGTTCGCCCCCATCTTCAGTGTCGCTGACCTGGGTATCGTGGGTGACCTGCACAAGATTGTGCCCATGTTGACCGAGCGCATCAAGAAGGAACTCGAGAAGTAATCTCCGACCGTTCCCCGTAGAATAGTTCAGGGCGGACGCCAACTAGGCATCCGCCCTGATTTCTCCTGATGTCGCAATGAATTGATGACGATGGCATCAATAATCTGACAAAGCAAGACGAGAACAAACAATCGATTTTTCACTAGATGAAACGCAAGCAGAAGAAACAAGCGGTCAACCTCGATGATGTGATTGCCGCGATGCACCGAGGCAACCGTGAGGGCGAGCAGGAACTGCTGGGTCCTGGTTTCCACTCGACTAACCGCATCCATCGTTCCAAGAAGACCTACACCCGCAAAATCAAGCACAAGCGCTTGGATGAGTAAGCCCTGTGCATTGGTGGTTATGGCCATTTTATAACAGGATAATGAAATTTATTGTACCTTTGTGCCTACTAGGTTTTTTAAAACTCCAATGGATATGAAGAAAACGTACAGACTAATGATTGCAGTGGGCCTGTTGGCTATTGGAGGCTTGCTGACGGGTTGTAAGAGTGCTCAACAGATGGGGCTGGCAAAGGACAAGACGATGGATTCGAGCCAGTTTGTGAACATTACCGACGTTGTGCCTGATGCCATACTGGAGATTCGCTACTTCAGTACCTACAATTTTGTGGGCGCTCGCATCGATGGCTACCTGGAGCCCACCGCGCTGCTGACACGTGTCGCTGCCGATAGCCTGCGTGCTGTGAGCGACGAATTGAAGGCGCATGGCTATCGCCTGAAGATCTATGATGCTTACCGCCCTCAACGTGCGGTGGATCACTTCCTGCGCTGGGCGCTTGACGAGACCGACACGCTCACCAAGGCCTATTTCTATCCGCGACTGACCAAGAAACAGGTGTTTGAGGGAGAATATGTCGCTGAGAAAAGTGGTCACTCCCGTGGCTCGACGGTGGATTTGACGCTCGTGGATATGAAGACCGGCAAGGAAGTGGATATGGGCGGCACTTTTGACTGGTTTGGCATTGAGAGCCACCCTGACTATGGAGGTGGCAACCCCGAGACGCTCGACTTTGAGCAAAAGGTGCCCACATTCACCAGTGAGCATTTCTATAACCGCATGGTGCTGCGCTCGGCCATGTTGCGCCACGGCTTTTTGCCGCTGGACAACGAGTGGTGGCACTTCCGTCTTGCAGGCGAGCCTTTCCCCGACACCTACTTCAATTTTCCTGTTCAGCGATTGCGCTAGGCCTTGTCAATCGCTTGATTTTCCATCCGATGGCTGCTACGGCTATAGTTGTCAGCGGGCTTAGGATGTTGAAGAAGCAGTATGGCAGATAGGTGAGGGTAGGGACCCCGAGCACCGTGGCCTGGGTCATGCCGCAGGTGTTCCATGGCACGAGCACCGAGGTGACGGTGACGGCATCCTCGGTGGTGCGGCTCAGCAGTCGCGGCTCGAAGCCATCTTTCTCATATACCTTGCGGAACATATCGGCGGTGAGCACGATGCTGATAAACTGATCGCCAGTGGTCAGATTCAGAAACAGCCCGGTGCCTACGGTCGAGGTGACCAGACTCAAGCGTGTGTGTACCCACTTGATGATGACTCGCGTGATGCTCTCAATCATGCCGCTGGCCACCATCACCGAGCCGAAGCACATGGCACAGATGATGAGCCAGATGGTGTTGAGCATGCCTGCCATCCCACCGGTCGATACCAACTCGTTGAGCGCGTCATAGCCCGTCTGGATGGCCGTTGCACCATAGTAGGTAATGGCCAATCCCTTGAATTGGGCGGCAGCAGTGCTCAATGCAGGATCTCCAGCAATCTGACTCAGCAGGTGTGGCTGCAGGATGAGTGCTGCGATTCCTGCCATGATGGATGATGCAAACAGCACGATGAGCGAAGACACTTTGCGGGCTATCAGGATGCCTGTCACGACAGGCACTACCAGCGTCCACAACGAGATGTTGAACGTCGATGCCAGGCCATTGGTATATTGCTCGATGTGAAGGGCCGTGTCGCCACTTCCCCAACCAAAACCCGCAATCAGGAAGATAATCAGAGTGATTGAGATGGAAGGGACGGTCGTGAGCATCATGTAGCGGATGTGTTCAAAGATGTCGACCCGTACCGACGAGGATGCCAGAATGGTGGTGTCGCTCAGCGGTGACATCTTATCGCCAAAGTAAGCGCCCGAGATGATAGCGCCAGCCGCCCATGCCTCAGAGATGCCTAGTGCGTGGGCTATGCCTAGCAGTGCCACGCCAATGGTGGCGACCGTGGTCCACGAACTACCAGAGAGCAACGATACCAGAGAACAGATGATGCAAGCGCTCACCAGGAAAAATTTGGGCGACAGTATCTGCACGCCATAATAGATGAGTGTGGGTACCACACCGCTTACCATCCACGATCCAGATAGCATGCCCACAGTCAGCAGGATGAGCAGCGTGATCGACACATCACCAATCGTTTTGGTCATCTGGTGCTCGAAGGTCTTCCACGGCATGCCGTAGACGGACATTGATATCAACACACACGCGCCAGCGCCCATCAGCAGGGCTATCTGGCTGCCTCCGCTCAGCGAGTCGGAGCCAAACAGGGTGATGACAATCACCAGCAAGGTGATGAGCAACGCGATAGGAATAATCGCAATAGATGGATGCGGTAGTCGATGTCCGGTCATGTCAGCAGAGAATGATTAATCGTGACTGCAAACCTACATAAAAATCGGGACATATATGCCATACATTTGGTAAAAATCACAGGATTTTATCTTGAAACCGAAAGAGGCCGATATATGCCATCACGCAAACTCCTGGCCTTATTGACATCTCGTCTCCGAACATCGTCAATTATAAGTTTTTTTTTGAGAAAATATTTGAGGGAACGGAATAAACTTATTATTTTTGCCTTGTGTTTCGGGTGCTTGTTAGGCAATCGCCCAGTTTTTTAATTCAAGTATTATTAACCATTTAAATTTCTATGTAAAAATGAAAAAATTCTACATGCTCTTGGCTGTATTGGCCACATTCACTGTTGCTGTTCAGGCTCAGACCGCAGGCACAATCACTGTCGGCGACTATGATGCTCCTACCGAGTTATACAATGGCTCCTATTTTGACATGGCTCCGACCAACTTCTACTTGGCACACACGGGTGCCCAGTTGATTTACACTGCCGATGAGTTGGCCGATCTGCAAGACAAGCACGAAGTGAAGATCACGAGTCTCGCTTTCAAGTTCTATAGTGAATCCTTCGAGGATATCATCCGTGATGTAAAAATCTATCTGGAGGCTACCGATGCCACCGAGTTTGCTGTTGTTAAGGAAGTTAAGCAATTCTTCCCCTTCGAGAATCCCGTGATGGAGGTTGAACAGACCTACGAGATGCTCAACTACTATGGTGAGGATATGGACGTAGAGTTCACCTTGCCCGAGCCCTTCGCTCTGGCAAGCGGCAAGAACCTGCTGGTAACCATCGTCTTTGATGCTCAGGACGATGACAACTGCACGATGGGTTCGGATTATGCCCCCTTCTACACCTCTGGCATCCGTAACAAGGGTATGGTCTACACCGACAACTGGACCAGTTTCGTTGACTTTGCCCAGGGTGAAGATTTCCCCGATGCTACCGCTATGCTGGGTTGCGGTACCAACGTAGAGTTGCCCGTGACCAAGATCGGTTACACCTACAACGAGAATGCCACTGGCATTGAGGAAATTGAGGCTGCTACCGCTAGCGACAATGCCTATTATAACCTGATGGGTCAGAAGTTCAGTGCTGACAATCTGCCCGCAGGCATCTATATCCACAATGGCCGCAAGGTGCTCGTGAAGTGAGCCCTGGCCATCAGTCGATAAACTGATAATGAAAGAGGAGCGACTCCACCACAATGCAGGAAGTCGCTCCTCTTGGTTTATCATCTGTCTCTATGGTAATACGCAACAAATCGTTGCGTATTCTCTTGAAAATGGCCCAAAATCGGTTGTTTTTGCCCTCAAAACGCAAATATTTCGACATGATTGAGATAGTGTGGCTCAACCGATAAAAGGAGTGGGGATGAGCCGGTCTATTGTAAATTTCGCACATAGTGCGGTCTCTCTTCGCCAATACTGGTTTTGCAACAGCCTGATGTCAGCCCTGAGCCTACACATGCGCAGAGTATACTATTACTTTGAAAAAAAACAAGTATTATTAACCAGGGAAATTAAAAAAAAGATAAGCGACTGAATTTCAGTCGCTTATCTTCTAGTTGTGGAGCATAGCGCTTTATGGAGCGATATGGATTGACACCCATAGGATCGATAATGTTCGGATTGTCAGTTGCTTAGATTAAGCTATCGATTCTATGTATATCGATGAATACCCCGTTATCCCGTAAAAGGGGGGAATCAATGTACCCCCCAAAAAGCGAGATAACCACCGAAAAAGTTGAGATAATGAAATGTTTAGCAATATTTTTCATACCTTTGCAATGCACAATGATATATAAACGAGATATCACTTAATTTGAATTCACAGTTTAATGATTCACAATATGAAAACAGTTAAGATAATATTTATATTACTGTCTTTTGTTGCAGGATTGGCATCTCTTACATCATGTAGTGATGATGGGCCTGACATAGCTGAGGCTCCCGTTTTTGCAATGGACGAGAACTATGAAATCACAGCAACATGTGCCAATGCCTATAAAGCATACGTTAATGGAATTGAAACAATTTTACCTTACACGATTACTCAAACCTACAACCAACAGACCATTGTGGTGTCGGGTTACGGCTATGGCATCAATTTACAGAATAGTGATACGGTTGAGCAGACTTTCGAGGTACCTGCCTTAGAAGATAATCATGAATATGTTGACTTAGGGTTGCCCAGCGGCACGCTGTGGGCTACATGCAACGTCGGCGCCAGCGCCCCAGAAGAGTACGGCGACTACTTCGCCTGGGGCGAGACCTCTCCTAAGGATTACTACGACAGTAGCACCTACAAGTGGTGTTATTATGATAATAACGGGTATTGGCAGTTGACGAAATATGATTATTCGTCATTTCCGACTATTGAAGGAGACGGCAAGACCGAATTGGATCCCGAGGACGATGCGGCTTACGTCAATTGGAACCCGTATTGGCGCATGCCGACCAGTGGCCAGATTGAAGAGTTGGTAAATTGCTGTTCTTGGCAGTGGACGCAGCGCAATGGCGTGAACGGTCAGTTGGGGACCGGGCAGAATGGCAACACCATCTTCTTGCCCGCCGCCGGCTACCGCTGGCGCGAGTCGCTCAGCAACGTGGGCTCGGTCGGTCGCTATTGGTCGCGCTCGCTCTGCTCGTACGACACCGCCGATGCCTACCTCCTGAACTTCTATTCGTTTAACGTGTACAACTGCTTCAACTTCAGCCGCTTCAACGGTTTCGCAATACGTGCTGTGCGCGTCTCGCAGAATTAGCAACCAATGAAATAAAAAATAAGCGGCTGAAAATCAGCCGCTTATCTTTGAATTGTGGAGCATAGCGGACTCGAACCGCTTACCTCAACACTGCCAGTGTTGCGCTCTACCAGATGAGCTAATGCCCCGATTTGCGGATGCAAAGGTAATACCATTTTT
>OCTW011451478.1_pt1 | contig 14411 bp, 13 predicted proteins | sample 1539671 | NCBI WGS metagenome assembly OCTW01 (sample SAMN02144230, study PRJEB22623) | gut metagenome | biome: sheep rumen | host: Ovis aries | place: New Zealand
ACCGTCTGCCTCTGCTCCATCTGCAGTCTTTACGATGTTCTTGGTTTCCACAACCTCAGTCAAGTTTCCATTCTCATCCATCTTGCAGATACCACGAGTCACACCACCGTTATCAGACAGCGTGTTCTTCAGAACGAAACCAGCCATGCAGGACTTGCCGCCATTCACCAGATACTCATGGACGGCCTTGAAGCCTTCCTTGCCATAGTAATCGTCTGCGTTAATGACGATGAACGGAGTTTTAATTACGTCCTTCGCTGCAAGCACAGCCTGACCGGTTCCCCACGGCTTTGTACGGCCTTCCGGAAGTTCTCCCGGAATATCGTTGATATCCTGGAAAGCGTAATCTACTGTTACGTTATGAGAAGAGCAAATGGAGGCAATTCGATCCCCAATAATCTCTTTAAACTCTTTCTCGATATCTTTGCGGATGATAAACACTACATGGTTAAAACCTGCCTCAATCGCATCATGGATTGAGTAGTCCATAATGATATGTCTAGCATCATCCACTGGCTCCAACTGCTTAATTCCCGTTCCGAAGCGGCTACCGATACCGGCTGCCATGATAAGTAATGTTGTTTTCATTTTCTCTCCTATGCTCGTGTGTTGATTTATAATTAAAACTGACCCACCCCTGGAGATGGAAAGTACCTAGCCAGTTCAACAGCATGGAACCGTACTACTGTTATTCTACCGTGCTGCCATAGCCTACCCCATCCACCTGTTAGCAGGATGGCCGCTACAGCGCTACTTATTCAGGATGCGGAGCCTCTCCATCGATCGGTCCATTCAGAAGCTGAGGTTGTAGTGTAGGTACTTGTATTGAGTAGGCAGGAACATCACTTCTGTTTGAACTTATGCCACTCATGTCTTGCTACATACACGAATAAGATCCCGATCAGATATCCCATCACATCAATAGGAATGTCTGTAATGTCGAATTCGCGTCCCGGGACAACGATCTTACTGAGCTGGTCACATATCGACACAACCGCGCAGAATACTACAGCCAGCAGAAAGGGACGTTTCTTTGCCCACACAAGAAAGAAGAAGATTGACGCAACTCCCATCACCAGGTATTCAACTGAATGAGCAAACTTTCGGACGAGAATGTAGAAGGAATACCAATCTGCCGTGGCGTGATTCAATTTGTTATTCACCTTCGAAATAACATTGACAAAATGCATAGCGAGCGCTGCTGACGCTGAGCCCGGTTGTAGCGTAAAGGCAATGATGAGAAGGATGCCTAAGATTAAAAGTAGGATGGAAATGTACTTCTTAAACAAAAAAGCTAATTCACCATAATACATTAATAATTGTGGAAGAAGGCCTTCGTGTACGCCACATTCTTCACATCATTAAGAACATTATCAGCCCGTTTGGCCATAATAAAAGATTTCGTAGAATCAGGACTATTTCCCATCTTAGATTCTACGCCGGATTTTCCGCGGTACGAATGCGCGGGAAAAATGGTACTATGCCGCGGAGAAGTACGCTGTTGCGGACAAACGGTATCATTCTTCGGAATGGTGGTACCCTGAGCTCGGAATATTCAAACGTGCAAGGATACGTCTCCGAACCATAATCCATACCCTATCAGCCAACAGTGGTATCGAGATTCCGACCACTGTGTAAAGAAGCCACCATGCTCCCGGAAGTTCCAGCACCGGAAAAGCCGCTATCATATACATCTGCATTCCAAGAGCAAGAACTGCAATCAAGCTAACGATCTTGAAATACAGAAAATGCATTCCGACAATCGGCACAGAATGAATGCTGATATATTGAAGAACACTTGTAAAAATCTTTGTTTTCCGAAGCAAGATTCCCAGCGAATATAGCATTGTCCAGCCTGCAACAGATGCAACAATCAAAAACACAGGATTGGGATAATCATTGGCTGCCAGGTTAATACTGCCATGATGATACATCAGCAAAAGAACTAATAACGAAGCAGTAAACAAAATAAAAGGCTTAATCTTGGTGTTGAAAACATTGTATTTGTGAAATACATAGCCCAAGTAGATAAAACAATAATATGACAGAACTCTACTTAATCCATGAGCTGAAATTCCGAGCCTCTGACAGCAATATCCTGCCACCAGAAACAGAATAGCAACGATCAACTGTGCAAGTTCTATGTGCGAATCTTTCATTATTCTACACAATACAAATTGCAAAATCATATATAGGATCAATACAAAGAACAGCGTATTGAAGAACCAGAGTGCGCCGCCCATATCGGTTCCACCTTGAAAAAGAAACACCTTAATGATCTCTTTTCCCGTCTTTATAACCCCCATCGGTTGCGTTAAATGCAAATACCTACCATCTATTCCTTTCGCTTCTAGGAACTCTGGATCATTGGTTAAAATATTCAACTTGATAAACAAATCATTTAAAACCAGGTAAGCAACATTAAACCCAACATACGGAACCCAAAGCCCCCTAAGTTTTTTCTTAATATATACCAATATTGAATGAATATCTGCTGAATACTTCAGATTAATTAGCCATCCGCTGGCAATGAAGAAAATAGCCATATGAAATAGTAAGACAAAATCTGAATGCGGACCGTTGGCATGTCGAAATACCATTAAGATAATTCCAACTCCCTTAACAAAGTCAATTACACTATCTCGGTGGTACCCCCCCCATTTTGTATACTCATTACAGCTTACCTCATTCTAAGAACATTATCTTTTTCTTCTCACCAGCTGCATTATATAATCGATGTCTCTTCTATAAAATATCACAGACAGTGCAATTACAAAAATAAATGCAACTATGAATCCCAAAATATCATTGTTTATATTGGTGATCATAAAAAATCCAATCGTATAGATTGAAAGATACAGTAGATCAGAAATTCTAACATGTATAAATCGGAACTGTCTCATTCCTATAAAGTACCAAAAATAATATGTAATAACTGTAGCTATTGCCACTCCGTAATATGCAGGATAGATAAAGACAAACAGCGCATTCAATGCTACCGCCACACCAAGTATGGCCGCAAGTGTGATTACATATTCACGCATTAAGTTTTTAATTTTGTAAAGATTAACAAAAAGGCAGTTAATAACGGCCATAACAGGGAATACCACAAAATATACGCCAACAACATCAAGGCTTGGAGTATATTTCTGAATAAAATGCTTCACGATAAATGACGCAGCAAAATATGCACAGCCAGAAAAAGATCCAAATATCAGCAATACTTCTTTGACACGATCATACTCATCATCTTTAAACTGTCCTCTTGCCATAGCAGGAAATAAAGGCTGCGCAATGGAGGTAATAAAAACAGTCATCAAAGACTGCATTGACATTCCAAACGAATAATAAGCAAACTGTGCTGTAGAAAAAAACCAACTAACAAACTGCTTATCTGCAGATGTGAACAGCACATTAATATAATTTCCGATAAGAACCGCAGCACCAGTTTTTTCAGTTTCCCAGTTTTTTGCTGATCGAATAGCGGCTCTTTTAACCCCTCGGACTCTTCCAATCATCTCGATCACTATATAAAGAGCCAGAATCCAGTTGATAATAATATAAATGAGAATATAAATATCACCCGGAAGATCGCCTTTGACAATATAATATGCAAGAGCAGCTAGTGGTATAACTGCTGCTTGTATAGAACTAAGGCGGCTAAAGAATTCAAATCTCCCCCAAGATTGAAGAAGCGCCTTATATGAACTAATGATTCCTACAGGAAATACGATAGCTCCAACATAGAAAATCATTCTGCTCTGAACTATTGCTGCAATGACTAAAAACACTGCAGTGAATCCTGCTAAAATTGAAAACAGAATATCTAGTTCCGCTTTATATTGCTTGGTATCTATGTCTTCATATTTCTGACCAGCATAATTTATCATCATACCGGACGGAAAGCCAAGATGCGTAATTGCAATGTATCCAACATAAAGTGTAAAGGTATGGTACAGCGCATATGATTCTATTGTTAAAATCTTTGGAAAAATAAAGCTTCCCAAAAAGCCGACAATGGCTACGATTAAATTTGCCGATAAGACCCTGGATATATCCTTTGCCAGTCCATTTTGTTTTCCCATATGTCTATAATTCTTTACCAATCTTAAATTCACGACCTAATTAATATTTCCCTTGATGTATTCTACGTAACATTCCAAGAAAAACCTTTAGATTATTTTTATAGCTTACCTTTTTACTATATGAGTTAAGAAGCGCCTTTGCATAATCCGGATGAGGCTTCCTCATTACTTGAAGGGCTTTGATGCGGGCGGATAAAGTAGCCCTTCTCATATACTGCGAGTATTGAACTACAGGTAAATAGCTTTCATAATCATCACACGGCTTTAAACTCAAAGCTCCACATTCACGCGCTTGTTGCAACAATTTTGCCCCAAGTTCTGATCTTACAAAGATAACATTCCTGCCCTCATGCTCATCAAAGTCAGGTTTATCACCTTTTACATACCACGCATCACCACATGCAATATCTGCATCCTCACCCATTCCATCAATGCAATATCTGCAAAATGGCATCAAGTCTCTTCCTAATATCTTCCCCCATGAATCGTCATAAGTAATTTGGTGTGTGTTTCCTGCGATATCGATGGCGGTTGCAAATCCAGGCCAACCGTTTCCTCGATAAGTAAGTGAACTGCAACCTTTCGAGCATTCGAGTTTTTCAAGAAGCTTTTTCTGAGCATCGTTGCTTGGCAATCCCATGCAAAAGAAGCTAAGACATATCTTGATACAGTCATTTATTTCTGGTACTATTTCTGTGTAATTTCGGATCACTGTAATATCACAGGGTTTAGCAATAAGGCAATATTTTTTACTCTGATCAAGCTTCCCTATAATGTCCAGCGGATGACTAATCGAATATCTAGACCCAGATCCATCCAGCACTTCTTGAGGAGTCGTACTGATTACTGTTTTATTCTTATACGCGCATTCCTCATCTCTGTGAACTTGAATGATTCCATCCACGATATTCTCTTTTAAGAGATAAAGTGCAAGAGTAGTAAGCACTCCACCACTTGAAGCCTTTTCTCTTATTGCATTATCCTTTGCCCATCCTAGATATACAGACTGGCTTCTTCCCCAAATGCTCTTTTCACTCAATCTGCGAGACTGAAGTCCGGAAACAGGACAGACCTTCATCAAAAAAGTACTATCATAATTTATCGGATGACTAAAGCCTTTATTATCAATACTAAGTTCAGCCTTATTCAGAGATTGGCACAAGCCACAACCTGTACAATATTTCTCAAATTTATTTTCCATATATGTCGATTAACCTTTATCCTTTATCTATTTGATAGTACCTTTCGGATAACCGTCTCATACGCTTTTAAGCACTCATCAGTTTGTCCCATCGCAATCTGATAAGATTTCTCTGTGGCGATTTTAGTCTCGTCATAGTTCTCAATTCGATCAATTACGGCCTGTACAGTCTTTGCGGTATCCTGTGTCTGCAGATCCACAACATGCGGATACTCTACATTCTCAAATAATCCGGTAAACTTTCTACTATAAGCGACTGGTACGACAGGTGTGTTACTTGTTAAAGCAGCTATAGTAGCATGCATTCTGGAACCAATAAACAAATCCATTGACGAGATATAGGATTTAGCATCCATGGGATTATCAAACTCCGGAGCAAGAATTACAGAAGGATACTTCTCCTTGAGAATCTTGTTCACTGTATAGTCAGCCGCCACGTGACCAATGAGATGTACTTCATACTGATGTGATATCAAATAATCAAGAACCCGCTTTACAAATTCATCATAGTTTGTTTTTAGTATAAATTCTGTGGCTGTGCCTTCTTTTTTATCCGAGACCAAAAGACCTGACACATTGAATCCAATTCTTCTAGCAGATCCGGTTTTCTCACTTGAGCGTGACTTATAAGGAAGCCGGAATGCAAGATCGCAGGTCAGAATCGGATCCACGCCAGAAATCTTCTTGACATACTTTTCGGAAATCCGATCCCTGGTAAATACCGCCGTTGCCTTCTTGATGACATCTGCTGCTCTATTCTCGTTCGAAGGATCCTTAAATGGGCCGTATGTCTGAGAGCCTAGGATGAGAGAGGTCGTTTTTTCTACTAACTCCTTCAAAAAAGTCTGTGTGTTAAAGCGATCATTTCCATAAATATCTGTGAAACTGTCACCTTCTGTAAGGTCAATAACAAAGGCACAGGTTCGAATAACCGCCTCCATGTTCCTATTATGTGCCCAGTGTTTGATTCTTCGCAGAATATCTTTATAGTTGCCCGAGCGTACCGAAACAAGCTTAGAAGAATCCATCTGTAATCTTTTACAGAAATTCTGATCTAATTCTCGACTTGGCTTCCACTCGAATATGTTGTATTGGAACTTAATGCTAAAATCCTGTGATGTTGCTTCCAACAGACTGACCATTGAGTAAGTCAACGCCTGACACCCAAGATTCATATTGTTAATCGGTGCTCCGAGGATACCTATTTCAATTGGTTTGGTCATTTATCTTGCTCCGTCTACCCATCCATGTCTTGTTCTATAAAAATTTAAAAACTGATATCACAATAGTTGCTTATGATAATTGTCATCAAACCATCTATCGATCCTATTAATAATCTTCTCTAGTCGTTCCTGATACAGTCTATTGTCAATCTTCAGTAGATTCAAAAGAATATTCCTATACTGCACGCTAAACTTCATAATATAGTAAACACTTTGAACTCCATTAAAATATTCTCCTGGCTCCTGATTTCGCTTGATGTGCATGATCCTGACTCTTGATGCTTTGGCACGCGAATAAATTGTGTTTATACTTTGCTCGCTCATCTCTTTATTAAAAACTTTTTCCCCATAACTTTTTATCAATACCTGAATGCACTGTTTCAATGATGGCTGATATTCTTGCTTTTCATTAAATCTTATCCCAGATAACTTACATCCTCTGCTATGTAAAAGTTCTACCATCGGCTCCGCCATTTCAACAAGAAAAGCCAATCTGACATCAACCGGCATTCCGGTCTCTGCCATACTATAGAGATAGACCTGATTTACAATATCAAGTTCATCCAGAAGTGTACCCCAATCCGCATACAATTTTGTTGTCAAAACCTTATCATAATTAACGAGCTTGTCTCTAAAGCTGCATACATCACTGGATTGATAGTACTTTAACCTTTTGACAAAGAACTGTTCGTTAAGGATTGCATTATCCCCTTGGATAATCTCATTCAGCCTATCCGAACCTATATCTTCAGCATCTGTAAATTCAGCTTTGACTACTTTGAAAAATATTCCATCAAATATAAAAAGCAGACGTTCCAGTTTACTTAAGACAAGAATCAGGTTATCGTAAAACACTGGTTCATCAGCGGTAATTGTGATTATGCGAATTACCGCCTGTTTTATAGTAACTGTAAAAAGATTCGATTTCTCTGTGATTTTAAAAGTGCAATCTGGTTCATTGTCAAGTATTCCATTTTCTAAAATGTAGACAACAGATACAGTCTTATATTTTATTGGTCTTTCCATATATCCTTATACTTGCTGAAAGTCTTCCGGGATGCTGTGCTCAATGTTTAACATTTGCTAGAGCATTATATTCTTACAATTACGTGCCTTTTGTATAAGGTTTAAACATCATCTAACTGCATTTTCTTTTATCCTTCCAATCTGTACTCTGCTATTGATGTATTTACCAGTAAGCTCCGCCCTCAACTTTTTCAAAACCATCTGGTTTATATTTGTTACCTGGTCTTTTCCAATATTGATTAAGTAAGTGATTTTCTTTCAGGAATTCTTCATATCTTTTCCCATATATTCCAAACAGTACTTCATGAGATCCGCATAATGTTATCGCAATTTTACCACTTCTTTTCACATGAGCAGCCAGGTCAAACGCATATGCACCACACCCCAGTAAAGCAATTTCATAATCAATGTTATCAATTGCCGCTTCCATCTGTTCCAGTGCATCGAACCAAGTAGATATTTCCGAATAGGAATTATGTCCTCGCAGAACATTGTATGCTTTGACGGTTTTCAAATCGAATTCTGGAAGGATACGTGGGTCACGAAAAAGCTTTTCTCGACTGTTTTTATACTGGCTCTCTATTAATTCTGCAAATGGGGAAACAACCAGCACCTTCTTTCCATGTAAAGCCTCAGTCCATGGATTTTCAAAAAGGTAAGGAAAATACATCTCTGAATTCAGAATTTTATCTTTTCCCTTAATATACGGCTCAATATATTTTTCTGTATCAAGCCAAGTGAATATGCAGTCGATTTCTTTCAAGTCACTTTCTACGATCCCCCCCACTTTTGTATGGATTCATCGGAAATTGGAAAGAAGCCAGCATTATTAGTCAAGCCATTTTTAGTCTTAGTTGAGAAAAAATTTGGGTAGCAATTATCTTGAATGTATCTGATTACACTAAAACTGTCATTACCTATTAGTTTGTGATTTACCTGGAGCCAATTAACAAATGCATCCAGTTCAATTGAGCCAAATCTTGCCATCATGAATGGCCTATTATTTAAGATAACTCGTTTGATATATTCTTGTTGTTCGGAAAATGTGCCTTCATTATAGCTATGCGGGGACATCGCTTTAAAAGCACTTACACCAGTATTATTTACTTTTCGACCTATTCGATTTAAGACTTCTAATATATTCATATGCTTTCCTCGCATAGTTACAATAAATAAACATCTAATAATATACACTTATCAATGTTTATGTATTGGTATCTCGACTATTAATATTCCATTCCACAAAATAATTTTTCCTAACTTTTTTCTAAACTTATATACTCAAAAATAACGATAACCATAACTAGATTTAGCATCAATGGGGCCTCAAATGAGGACATTGAAATATTTGTGCCTATAAGATAAACGAATAACATTTCAAGAAATATATCCTTTGACTTTATAAGAATATGTGTGCCCCTCACAATAAGAGGGATCTCTAATACCATCGAAAATATCCCCAATGTTCCAAGTTGTCCTATAAAACCACAATCTGAAGTATAAGCCAAGCCTGTTGGACCATGTACAATTGATGCATACACGCCATCTCTAGCAAATCCAAATCCCCAAATTGGATGGTTTAAAAAATAATTCCAATAGTACTGATAACCAATAGAACGTCCTATAGTACTTCTAGATAATTCTTCAGAGAAGAATGATAAATAAATATTTCCAATAATGCCAGTAGTTGATAAAATAATAATCGCAACTATCAATATTATCACTACTTTTCCAAACATCTTTTTCACGTGAAAAGCCAACGGTAAAATCATACTTATTACAATCATCGCCATCGATACACGAGTCTGCTGTACATAGAATGCGTCAATTAATCCAATGACCAGTAGCGTAGTAGAAAATATCTTTTCCCTTATTTTCGATTTGGAAAAAAAAGCAATATAATAGTTGTATAGGATCATTGTCGAGGACAAGGCATATAATCCAATTCTTATTCTTCCATCCCTAATATCAGCTGAACCATTTTCCCAGTAATTAATTATATTTTTAAGAAAGATATTTCCTCCTCCATTGTATATTATCGCCTGCAATAATATAATAACATTTGAAAATAGACAAAGTATATTTGCAGAATTAAGAATCGGTTTTATACTTTTTCGTTTAGCATAATAAAGTAGCGGTATCGTAAATAATATTATTAAATATTGAGTTGCATATCTTATTGAAACCTTTAAATATTGATTTGGAAAAGCCAGTACTGTATAAAAAACAGTCGAAATAATTACTGCAACATAGATAAGTAAATACTTATTTAAAAAGCTTGACCTATCTAATTTATTATGCTGAATAGTAACAATCGCCAGTAAAATACTAAGAGCTCCCACAAAGAATCTTGATGTCGAGCCCATATAAATAAATAAAGAATCCGGGATTTCAACTATTCCGAATAATCTAGAGTCAATGAAAATAATCAGCACCCAGGCTGCAAATATTATAGACGTTAATCTTAAATATATTCTGCTAGATTTCATAACTGTACTTTACCAACTATTCCTGATTTAAAATCTCTATAGCCCCTGAAAACCCATTTCAAGTCAACCAACCCTTTAATGGAATCCTTAATCTTTCTCCACATAAGAAGCCGCAATGACTTATTACGAATATTCTCAGGCGCATATTTATTGAATAAGTAAAAATCGTTTCTTGTTGAATAATACTGTGTAATACAGCTTCCTTTCCCAGATGCCGCTCCAACTTTATGGAAAATAACTGCTCTCGGAGTATACAATAAGGAATATCCAGCATTCATCACACGGCAACAATAGTCAGCGTCCTCGCTATAAAGAAAATATTCTTCTGCCAGTAGTCCAACCTTTTTTATTACATCCATTGGGATCAGCATCAAACAACCCGTAACAAATGTGACAGTCTTTTCCTGTCCAAACTCATCTCGCATAGATTGCATATAACCATAATGGTCTACACATCCACCTTCAAATGATATCTCTCCACCGGCATACCAGAGTTTTGACCGATCATCATTAAAATAAATTCTTCCGCCTACGATACCTGACCTAGGATTTCTCTGATAAGAAGCCACTAAATTTGTAAGAAATTCTGCTTCTACTAAGGTATCATTGTTTAAAAGCAGTACAAAATCTGCATCTCTATGAATAGCTTCTCGTATACCTATATTATTACCAGCAGAAAAGCCATCGTTTTCAGTAGCCTTCAATAATACTGCACCATACTGCTTGCAATATATTTCGAGCTCTTTAGTATTCTTCGAGGCATTATCAACAACAATAACCTCGTAGTCAGGGTAACTTATGTGTGAGAGGCTGTCCAAACATTCAATGGTATCCTTCGAGTTATTATAATTAACAAGTATAATATCAACTTTCGGTGTGTTTATCATTTACTTACCATTCACAACTTCCTGCAGAACGCCTTTCCATAAACTCACAGACGATGCTATAGAATAGTGATTCAAATAACAATTTCTTGCATTCCGCTGCATAGTAACCTTTTCTTGATGACTCATAACCAGATATGCATTAATACTATCTATAAACTCTGTTGCCTCATTGCATATATAAGAATCTTTCTTATTTTCTACAGACTCATATCCAATAAAAGCGTGTTTCGTACCAACAACAGGTAACCCATAGGACAGTGCTTCGGCTACCTTTACTTTCATTCCCGCACCATCAAACACAGGGGCAATCGCCAAACTTGCGCGCTCAAAATATGGCTGCATCTTTTCAGGACTATCAATGATACGGACATTTCTGGTCCTTGCAGCCATATCCTTCAATTCCTGATTTGGACGTCTACCTGCAATAATCAGCTCCACATCACCTTGAATTGAAGGGTATACATTTCTCAAAAACCATTTGATACCCTCAAAATTAGCTCCAAACCATAATGAGCCCGTAATCACCAAGGTACGGTCTTTCCTTTTAGTGATATCTATCTCATTCATATGGTCATCAACACAGACTGGAACAATTTTTTCCTTCTTAGGAATCAAACCATATATCTCATGTAACCGTTTGGAATCATTAGCTGTTATGGGTACAGCAATTTCAGCTGCTCTTAACACCCTTTTTTCCTGTCTTTCACTTAAAGAGCTTACAATTCTTGCCTTTAAACTATGATCAAACTCTGTTGCACGATGAGCAAAATCGTACTCTACATTGTGACATCTGACAATCAATTTAGTATTCGGTACTCTAGAGAGCACATAATCCTGCTTTGCAAAATCAAGGACAACCGCATCATAATCAGCATATTTAACCTTCAATTCTGCCCAAGGCTTATAGCTTTGATTCGTTATTCCTCTTAAAAGATATAATATGCTGAGAACAGGATTTCTGTTTTTATCCAATTCATAGAGTTTATGATATTTTCCACGGATATTTTTATCTTCGATCTTTGGGCCGATATAATCGACCTGATTATTATCTGGATCTAATGATAGAAAAGTCTGTAATACCCCCATCGTGCCTCCAGAAATGTATCCTGGAGCTTCCGGTGTGATTTGAAGCAATTTCATATGTACCTCTGTATTTAATGTTCTATAGCTTCGATTAAAATATCTTTATGGTGTTCAACCGAATGCTCACGTTTTACAAAATTCAATCCATTCCGAGCAATTTCAATATACTTGTTACGATTTTGTAATATTTCGACACAACTATCAGCAAATTTTGAAGGAACGTCTTCCAAAATCAAATCCCTGCCATTCTTCAATTCTGTTCCTTCTGCTGTTTTCGTATTCGCAATAACGATCTGTCCACTGGCTAAAGCATCGATTAATTTCACCTTAACACCAGCTCCATACAAAACCGGACTAATAATTAGACAGGATTCTTGAATCACATCATCAAGGCTGGGCACATATCCCCTAACATCAATAGCCGAACTATATGATTTTAATTCCTTGAGGTGTTCCTCTGAAATATTCCCTACAATAACCAGCTTTGCATCCGGCTTTTGCTTAACAATTAAAGGAAGAACATTCTTGGAAAACCACACAATAGACTGATAGTTGTTATCGAGCATCAGATTTCCAATATAAAGCATCTGGCTGTGATTCTCGTTGATAACAATTGAATCCACAAATTGTTCCGTTGCATAGGGAGAATATATTGCCTTTCCTCTTACAGAAGGAAAACGCTTTTCAAATTCTATCTTTTCATCCTTAGATACAAATAAATATCTATCAAACATCTTAGATAATCGATTTTCTAGTCGATAGTATTTTTTGCTCTCCACCTGCTGAGCAATTTTCCGAATGACATTATTTTCAGAATGTGCCAAATCAGCACGATAAGAGCTCTCAATATCATGCATGTAGAGAATGTGCCGCTTTGCATGCACTACATTCTTGAGACGGTATTCTGATACATGCTCTCCTTCATAGATAGCAACATCATATTTCTTTGTACTTAAATACTTTGCTAGTTTTGGAATAAACCGTGTTTCAACACTGATCGGAAACTCAGAAAGCATTGCCTTGAACTTATCAGATCTGATAACGAAGTTTGTATAAGTAAGATTTTTCGCTTTCAGTAATTCATTCTTTTTATTATTTAATTCTGTAGGCTTTGAAAGCAAAAATACTTCTATCTGATAATCGTCAACTTTGGCGAGTGCTTCAATTCTAGACAGCATTCCTCTTTTTCCGCCTTCCATTGGCCGCAGAAATGGATTATCAAAGCATATCAACGCAATTCTCTTCATAGTACTCCAATCAATCAGCAAAGAAATAGTCTTCCAGCATCAGGCACAGGCAATGATATACAGGAAGATGAAGTTCCTGAATCATATATGTCTCTGTCTGCGGCACCTGAATCGTCACATCAGCAAGATCCTTTAACATGCTGTCCTTCTGGCCCGTCAGTCCAATAACCCTCATCCCCTTGGCCTTTGCAACTGTGGCTGCATAAAGAACATTTTTACTATTGCCAGATGTGGAGATGCCAAGGAATACGTCATCTTTCTTCCCGTATCCATTGACCTGCTGAGCAAAACAAAGAAGCGGCTCACAATCGTTCATATAGGCAGTAGTAAGTGCAGGATGACCGTCAAGAGCAATGGCAGGAAGTGCGCCCTGAAGATTTTCTGCCAAAACAGAGCCAAGCTCTTCGTTTACTGTCTTCAAACTCTTCTGCTGTGCTGATGTAAGCTTTCTAGCTCTCTTGAATCCCTTCATCAGCTCACCGACGATATGCTCAGAATCTGCAGCGGATCCGCCATTTCCGGCAACCAGAAGCTTTCCACTGTTCTCATAGCTTGTTTTTATGTATTCAAATGCTGCTTCGATATCCTCTGCGCATATGCTCAGTTCCGGATATCGTTCAATTAATATTTCTATTTGTTTATCCATACTCTCTCCTCCACAAACTGCAGCAGACTATCAATGGTCAAGTCCTGTCCAAAATCCTCTGTACCGATCAGTGCAGTATGGCATCCGGCATTCTGTCCGGCCTTGATGTCATTCCTACCATCACCAACCATCCAGGATTGTGTCAGGTCAATATTGAAGTCTTGTACAGCTCTCAGTAGCATCCCCGGCTTGGGCTTTCTACAGTCGCAGACGGTCTTCAGCTCCGGCACTTCTCCTTTGAATCCCTTATCCGGGTGATGCGGACAGAAGTAGATGCCATCAAGGTACGCACCTTCTTGTCCTAGAAGTGTCTCCATCTTATTGTGTATTTCTTGAAGCTGATCGAAAGTGACTTCTCCTCTTGCGATCACAGGTTGGTTGGTCACAACAATAGCAAGATAACCAGAGGCATTGATTTTCCTGATTGCCTCTGCCACACCGGGCAACAACTCAAAATCATTAATATCTCTAAGAAAGCCAACGTACTTGTTGATCGTTCCATCACGATCCAGAAAGATTGCCTT
>OCTW011547922.1_pt1 | contig 14408 bp, 10 predicted proteins | sample 1539671 | NCBI WGS metagenome assembly OCTW01 (sample SAMN02144230, study PRJEB22623) | gut metagenome | biome: sheep rumen | host: Ovis aries | place: New Zealand
TGGACTTGCTGCAGCAATTTCCTCTTCATCCTCAATTCCTTTACCGGTAAGAAGTTGCTCCGGGGTAATTTGCAAAACATTACAGATGTCCATGATCTTTTCTACAGTAGGATCCATAGTGTTCCTGCACCCACTCCTCAATCTCTTTGTATGTTGCCTTAGCCTCCACACTTGTTAGATCAAGTTCATCCATATCCACTTTTACATTGATATGGTGCTTTGCTTCATGAAGTTTGGACAATAAACATACAGTCTCGACGTGCTGCGTATTAGGGAATTCATCAACTGCGCATGCCTTCACAACTTCGTATCCGTTTTCCTTAAATGTAACCAGATCACGAGCCAGAGATGTCGGTTTGCAGCTTATGTAAACCAGATTCTTAACACCATAGTTTATTATCTTCGTGAGAGCCTTAGGATTGATACCGTCACGTGGAGGATCAAGTATTATAAGATCCGGCTTGTCTGTGATCTCATCAAGCTTCTTCAGAACGTCTCCTGCGATAAATTCGCAGTTCTTCAGCTTGTTTCTCTTGGCATTTTCTCTTGCGGCTTCAACCGCTTCCTCAACTATCTCGATTCCGATAACCTTATTTGCAACCGGTGCCATAAGCTGAGCAATAGTTCCGGTACCGCTGTAGAGGTCAAATACAGTTCCGACAAGCTTACCATTCTCACCAATCAATTCTATATCTTTTTTAATTTCTGCAGCTTCTGCGACATCAGTAATCTGCTTATCTGCAGCCTCGATTTTATCATTATCTCCTTTTCCATTATCATTTTTCTTTGATGAAAGTGCCTCTAGCACGTACTCCCTCACCTTACTGTAAAGCACCTCACAGCCCTTTGTATTTGTCTGGAAGAAGGAGAACGGAGATATCTTAAACTCGAGTCCGAGAACCTCCTCTATCAGATAATCCTGTCCGTAAAGAAGAGTTGTGGAATCGCTCTGTACAAAATCCGCCACGGAATCGTTCTCGGTATAAAGAATTCCTGCGATCTTGCTGTAATTCTCAAGGCTGTCAAGCTTTCCTGATTCCGACAGTGCCACAAGTCCTGCAACATACTCCGGAAGACAGAGCTCCTCTATTATCTCATTTCTGAGTCCGCCTGATATATAGTCGAGCATGGATTGTTCACTATCGTGGTCACCCTTAGATTCCATACCATCATATCCGGCTGCACTGACGTTCATAGTATCGTCCGTCAACTGGATTTTTTCGTCATTCTCTGCCTGTAATACCTTATTACCTACCTGAGATTTTTTATCATTATTTACATCCAGCGCATGCTTTGTAGTCGTTACGAGATTGATCAGTATTCCGCCATCCGCTGCAGACTGTCTGATAACAAGATTACGCAGTATTCCTGCATGCTTCATCTTATTGTAGAAGGTAACCTTCTTGTCTCTGTAAAACTTCTGGGTATATTTCAGTATTTCATTCCATGCTTTATTTACGATGGCGCAGCCTTCTATGGACAGTATGTCATAATTCGAATACTGCCTGTGAAGTCCGAGCGTAAGCGGTCCATCCTTCTCCGCATCACCGAAGGTGAATTCCATTTTATTTCTGTAATGCCACTGGGAAGGAGACGCTATGATGCCCTCCCAGACAGCCTTGTCCAGAAAACTGTCTATCAGCTCCTTCACCATCTTCTCCTTAACCTTAAGCTGATTGGTGTATGACAGCGTCTGATAGGTACAGCCTCCGCATTCAAAAAAATGAGGACAGATCGGCTTCTTCGTTTCAAGTGGAGACGGCTTCAGGATATCAATTACAGCAGCCTCATAAAGGCCGGCCTTCTTCTTAATGACCCTGCCTCTCACTGTCTGACCCGGAAGCGTTCCCTTAACGGTAACTCTCTTGTCCTCAACCATCATGCTTCCCTTGTTCGGAAAGCTGTATTTATCTATTACTCCTTCAATTATATCGCCCTTCTTCAAACGATCCCTCCATTCAGTCCAGATTACAGAAGGTGAACTTCACATCCCCTGCTTCATCCTGTTCAAGCACAACATAGGTTTTCTTTCTGTCATACTGACGCGGAAGCGCACAGCTTCCCGGATTTACTATTTTTATGTCAGATGCTTCAAATATGTACGGCACGTGTGTATGCCCGAAGAGAGCTATATCGCACCCAACTTCTTTTGCTGCATACTCAAGTCTGAGTGTATCCTCTCTTATGGCATATCTATGACCATGAACAGCAAATATGCGATGCGGCGGCAGATTGATGATATGACACATCTGCAGCTTATTATCATAGTCACAGTTACCTCTCACGAAATAACACGGACAGCCTGCCCACTCTCTGATCTTCTCCGGATCTTCCTCTATATCTCCGAGATGTATCAGCATATCAAAGGGGCCTGACTTATCGATAGCAGCTTTTACATACTCAGAATGCCTGTGTGAATCGCTAATGATGAGAATACGTTTATTTATATTATTTCTATCCTTATCGTCCATCGCATATTATCCTCGAATGAAATCATTGATCATCTTCGCTCATTCAAAACCCTGCCATCGATAATCGTTCCATAAAACACTATATTCTTTCGTCTGTATTATCAGAATTATGCTCAATACTCAATTACGCTTCTTCCAGGCACTCTCTCATCATTCTGAGAGCCTTGCCTCTGTGACTTATCGCATTCTTCTGCTCCGGCTCAAGCTCGGCAGACATACATCCAAACTGCGGAAGGAAAAGTATCGGGTCATAGCCAAAGCCATTCGCGCCCTTCTCCTCATAGCCGATACGGCCTTCCATGGTTGCTTCCCTGACCTCTTCACGGCCATTTGAAAATACAGCCGCAACCGCGCACACAAACCTGGCTGTTCTGTCTTCATCCTGAACGCCCTCAAGTCTGTCGATCAGATTTTTATTCTTTATATGATAAGAGGTATCCTCGCCCATATATCTCGCAGAATATATTCCCGGTTCTTTATTAAGTGCATCTATCTCAAGGCCTGAATCATCGGCAAGCACTACTATCTCTTCAGACTGTGCCTCATCAGTACCACTCACTTCATCAGCCTCATCATTCGATTCCTCCGGCAGTTTCAATCCGTTAGCTTTTATATATCCAGCCACAGCTCTGGCCTTGATAAGTGCATTTTCGGCAAAGCTTGTGCCATCCTCAACGATATCCGGATCTGCTCCGACCTCCTTCATGGAATATACCTCGTAAGGAAGTCCTGCCATGATCATGCGTATCTCACGCATCTTATCTTTATTTCCTGTTGCAAATATGAGTTTTTTCAAAATAATCCTCCTGATCAATCAGCTGAAATCCGCTGTTTTCATCTGATGCTTATTTTTCTTCTTCTATATCATCCGTGAAAGCCTTAAGGCAGACGTTACACTTCTGTGTTTTTTCAACATTATGCCATACCTCGCCGTAGAGACTGATGTAGCCTTCTCCGTCAGTTATGTCCGCCATTTCGGTTCGCTCATCAGCACGGTATTCTATGGCGATCGGCTTGGTGCTGCCCGGCGTTTTCACATAAACAACGACAGCGTATTTTTCACCCTTAGAAAGTTCCTCCGGATCATCAAATCTGACCGTATAATATCCGCTGTATCTTGTTTCACCCGTTGAAACAAGAACCTTTCTCTTCAGGTCCTCTTCATCTTCATAATCATGAACGATATAGACCGCAAACTGAGTATCCTCATCAGTTGCATAGAAGGAAACTGCCTTCAGCTTCTCCCTGCCCCTGGCTGTGTAACAGCTTGCAAAATATCCTTCATCACTTCCGAAGCCTATCTGCCCAACCCATCCAAGAAGATCGGACTGATAAATATTATCAAAATTATCCGCATCACTCAGCTTTGTGTAAACAATTGACTGACTGCAGATATTAACATCATCATAGGAAACATAGAAATAACCATTGTCACCAAATTCGGTACCCCAGCTGTTTTTACAGATATATGCTCCGTCGTGAGCCGGCACCTTCTTGAAGTTACGTCTCGGATAATTATCATCCCAGCCCACTATAACTATATCGTGATTCGGACTCTTCTCCTCGTCGTAGTAATAAGCGGCCGTATCCTCGTTATAATAATCCGAGCTCTCACCGGTATATTCCATCTGCAGATAGAGAGAAGTTTCAACACCACCATATCTGAAAATAGCCGTTTTGATAGTATTATCGTTTCTTTCCTTAACAACTATGGCTTCTTCAAGATGCTTGACAGCCTTAAGGCTGTTATCGGTCACGCCATCGCCGTATACATCATCCTTCTCATAGACCGGACCCTGCCATGCCGCAAGATATGCGATACTTACCGTATGCTCACCTCCGGTCGAAAGATCCAGATTGTAGCTGTTATTCAGGGTCATATGCTCAGTGGAATAACTGTTTTTCTCCACAGGCATAAGTGTGGTCTCAAGCGCCCCCAGCGAGGCAAAGGCCCAGCAGGTACCGAACCTCCCCTGATCTCTTACCGGCGTTACTCTTCCAACATCTCTTAAGTCATATTTTTCAGGAAGAACCGCACTTTTCCTTACCTGTTTTATATCAATATAATTATCCAGATAATCATACTGGTATTCCAGATCAAGAAAATTAAACAGTTCTTCTGTAGGAAAATACATCTTTCCGTCTATAGTCATGACAGGTGCGGAAACCGTCTCGATCTTGTCTCCGTTAATGGTGAAACCGGAGCTGCCGAGCTTCATGAGAATAGTATTGTCTCCCCTGTCTATTCTTATTCTTTTGTTGTTGTATCTGATCACCGAGCAGCCGACAACATCCTCCAGAAAATCCTCCGAGATCATTACATTAAGATTATCATCCAGATAAGCCCTGTAATATCCTCCAAAGCTCTTACCCTGAAGTCTTACGTCCAGCTCCCTGCTGTGACTGTGATCAATAACAAGCTGTTTATATTCATCAGCTGCCGCGTCATATTCTGCAGACCTTACCGGCTCTCCTTCTTTTTTATCAGATACCTTATAAAATCCAAGTGCTGCTATGACTAGCAGCACTATGATAATAATCAGTTTTTTCACTTTTTCGCCTTTGGTGGTTTTGCACCCATATATGACAGAAAATACGACTTGATCATTCCGTTATATATCTTTCTGTTCTTGTCCGCCTTTCTGCCTATATATCTCTCAGCATCCTCATAGGATGTTATGATAAACATTGACCAGTCCTTCAGGTTGCCATAGCTTTCACCGATCACCTTATACAGCTCCGGAAGATCCTTCCGATCCTCCAGACGCTCGCCGTACGGAGGATTGGTTATAAGAAATCCATAAGGCTTTGGATTTCTGAGATCTCTCACATCTCTGGCCTGGAAATGAATAAATCTGTCAACTCCGGCATCCTTTGCATTGGTCATTGCACATTTTACTATCTCGGGATCAAGATCATATCCCTGGATATTCATATCTATATCTGTCTTCTCAAGTGAAGCAGCTTCATCATAAGCCTCATACCACTGCTTCTTTGTCATAAGCTTCAGCCACTTGTCGGAAGTAAATTCACGGTTCAGACCCGGGGCTATATTTGCACCTATCATCGCTGCTTCTATCGGAAATGTACCGCTGCCACAGAAAGGATCCACCAGTATCCTGTCCCTGTTCCACGGTGTAAGCATGATAAGAGCCGCTGCAAGCGTCTCCGAAATAGGAGCCTTGCCGACCAGCTTCCTGTAGCCTCTTTTATGAAGCGAAACGCCTGTGGTATCAAGCGTAACCTCAACCTCATCCTTCAGGATAAATACCCTTACAGGATACTCATCACCATCTTCATCAAATCTGTTGGTGTGATAGGTCTGGCTCATCCTGTCAACCATAGCCTTCTTAACGATGGACTGGATAGCTGATGCACTGAAGAGAGTGCTTCTGTTTGTAGTAGCTTTGGTAACCCAGAACTTTGCATTTCTCGGAAGATATCTCTCCCACGGAATGGCCTTAACGCCTTCAAAGAGGTCATCAAAACTTTCTGCTCTGAAGCTTCCGCAAGAGAGCAGTATACGTTCAGCTGTCCTGATATTGATATTTGCCCTTGCGATGGCCTGCATATCCCCCTTAAAGGTAACTCTGCCATCACTTACATTTTCTATCTCATATCCGAGATTCATGATCTCACGCTTAAGAACTGCCTCAAGTCCAAAATGACAAGGGGCGATAAGCGTAATCTTCTCATCACTCATATTTTCACCACAGATCGTCCTGCATCCAGGAGTACCTTATCTATTACTCTCCCAGTCTTGCCTTAAGCTCTGCGGTTCTTTCCTCATAGCCCGGCTTTCCGAGAAGCGCGAACATATTTTTCTTATAGCTCTCAACACCCGGCTGGTTGAATGGATTTACGCCGAGAGTATATCCGCTTACACCGCAGGCAAACTCAAACTTGTAGAAGAGCTCACCGAGTGAAAGCTCGTCGATAGCTTCCATATCTATTCTGATATTTGGAACATCTCCGTCAACATGTGCGAGTATTGTTCCGTTCATAGCGCACTTATTGATGAAATCAACGTCCTTGCCTGCAAGATAGTTAAGACCGTCGAGATCTGTATCCTCAAGCTGCATCATAACAGTCTTTCTTGGATTGAGAACATTGATAAATGTCTCAAAATGGTTCTTTGTACCCTCCTGGATGAACTGTCCGAGAGAATGAAGGTCTGTTGTGAAATCAACAGCTGTAGGGAAGATACCCTTGCCGTCCTTACCCTCGCTCTCACCGTAAAGCTGCTTCCACCACTCTGATACATAGTGAAGTGATGGCTCAAAGTTTCCGAGGATCTCCATGCCGAGTCCTGCCTTCTCATGAAGTACATTTCTGACTGCAGCATATTTAAGAACATCATTATCTTCAAAAGCTGTATTTAAGCAGTACTCTCTGCCGTTTGCAGCGCCCTGCATGAGAAGATCGATATCTGCACCTGAAACAGCGATCGGAAGAAGTCCTACTGCTGTAAGTACTGAGAATCTTCCTCCTACATCATCTGGAACTACGAAGGTCTCATATCCCTCTGAATCAGAAAGAGTCTTAAGAGCTCCCTTAGACTTATCTGTTGTTGCATAGATTCTCTTTGAAGCTTCTGCCTTGCCGTATTTCTTCTCAAGAAGCTCCTTGAAGATTCTGAATGCAACCGAACACTCTGTTGTTGTTCCTGACTTACTGATTACATTTATAGAGAAATCCTTACCTGCAAGCACATCAACAAGCTCAGCATAATATGTGCTGCTGAGATTGTTTCCGCAGTAATAGATCTCAGGTGTCTTACGAACACTCTTATCAACCATATTGTAGAAAGAATGACGAAGAGCTTCGATAGTTGCTCTTGCACCGAGGTATGATCCGCCGATACCGATTACAAGAAGAACGTCTGAATCCGCCTGGATCTTAGCAGCTGCCTTCTTGATTCTGTCAAACTCTTCCTTATCATAATTAACCGGAAGATCGATCCATCCGAGGAAATCATTTCCCTCTCCTGTTCTCTCTGTAAGCGTCTTCTCTGCTGCGAGGATACGTGGCTTTATTGCCTCGATATCTGCATCGCCTGCCATGAACTTTGCATTACTGAAGTCAAATCTGATTTTCTGTGACATTGTTTTTATACTCCTTAATTTTAAGACATCTCCGTGCAGGCTGAAATATCTGCACAAAGGCCCTTTACATTTACATATTCTTATAGATAATAGCAAAACTGAAATTGTTTTTCAATGAAAATATATATCAATTTTAGTCGATTTCGACCAATTTTCTGAAAGAAAACGCTTACAAAATCCTCTCCTCAAAAATATAGCAATTTCAATATATTTTATAACTTAAAATCACACTGTCTTTTAACTAAACAGTCATATATAATCATATATAGAATACAGCTATACTTTCGGAGGTACACCACATGCGAAAACTTATCAACGACGGATGGATATTTTCCAAATACAGATCCGGGACAGATTATGCAACAATAAGAAATATATCCGGTAATAAACAGACAGATACGGTCGAACAGACAGAGGCGATTGAACAGACAGATACGGTCGAACAGACAGAGGCAGTCAAGGACTCACCTCTTCTGATGTCTCCTGCGCCTGTTGATATCCCCCACGACTGGATGATCTATGATACAGGCAATCTGTATCAGTCCTCTGTCGGAGTCTATGAGAGGACCCTTTATCTGGATGCTTCCAGATGTAATTCTATATATTTTGAGGGAGTATATATGCGTACAACCGTTTATCTGAACGGCGAGAAGGTATTTTTCTGGCCATACGGCTATACTTCCTTCGAGGTTGATCTGACGCCTTATCAGAAGGACGGTGAAAACACTTTAGTCGTATACGTTGATTACAGATGTCCAAATACACGCTGGTATTCCGGTGCAGGTATATTCCGTGATGTATACCATCTCGAAAAAGAGGCCGTTCATATTCCCGAGGGCGGGGTGTATTTCCACACTTCAAAAAGTACTTCCGACGAAAATACATATACTGCTGTTATAGATACTGAAGTCGTCAAAATGAAGATTCCGGGAATCATCAGTTCTGATATAAATAAAGTCACAGTAACTCACAAACTGTTTTATGAAGAAAACCTTATTGCTGTTTCATCTCTTGACCAGGAAGTATTCCGTGAAGCTGCAGTAAATACCCAGACCCTGACTGTCAGTTCTCCGAAGCTTTGGGATACTGACTTTCCGAATCTGTACCGACTGGAGACCGCGATATCCTGCGGCGATAATACTCTTGACACTTATGTTCAAAATGTCGGCTTCAGAACCATCCTTTTTACTCCTGATGAAGGCTTCTTCCTGAACGGACGAAACCTGAAGATAAACGGTGCATGTATGCACCACGACCTTGGTGCTCTTGGCTCCGCTTTTAATAAAAAGGCAGCAAGAAGACAGCTGGAAAAGCTTAAATCAATAGGCGTAAATGCTGTCAGAACAAGTCATAATCCTCCTGCTCCTGGCCTTATGGAGCTTGCGGATGAGATGGGCATCCTCATCAATTCCGATGCTTTTGATATGTGGGAGATGCCTAAGACAGAAAATGATTATGGTGTATTTTTCCACGAATGGTGCGAGCGTGACATTGAATCATGGATACGCCGTGACCGTAACCATCCGTCTGTTATAATGTGGTCCAGCGGCAATGAAATACCGGATACCAACAATCCCGGGGCTGTAGATATTGCCCTGCGCCTGCAGAAGGCTATACGAAGAAATGATTCTCGACACAATGCCTATACCACCATAGCCTCAAACTATGTTGCCTGGGAAAATGCGCAGAAGGTCCAGGATGTATTTGAGCTGTCCGGATACAACTACCTTGAAAGTGTCTATGACGAACATCACGAAAAATTCCCACACTGGTGTATATACGGCAGTGAAACCGCATCAACGGTTCAGAGCCGCGGCATCTATCATTTTCCGAAGTCTAACAGACTTCTTACCTATGAGGATATGCAGTGTTCGTCTCTGGATAACTGCTCGACAAACTGGGGCGCAAAAAGTGTCCTAAAGTTCCTTACAGACCACCGCGACAGATCATACTGTGCCGGACAGTTTATATGGACGGGCTGGGATTATATCGGTGAGCCAACGCCGTATTTTTCTAAGAATTCCTTCTTCGGTCATATTGATACGGCAGGTTTTCTGAAAGACACAGCTTATATTATCAAATCCGCATGGGTTCCTTGCGAAGCTGATCCTTTTGTACATATATCGCCGTACTGGGACTTTAATCCGGGCCAGATGATAGATATTGACGTTTATTCAAATGCGCCTTCCATAGCTCTTTTCCTGAATGGTGAAAAGCTTGGAGAGTATTCTCTCGACCAGAAAAATGCACCTGATTTTGCCGGACATTTTCAGGTTCCTTATGCACCGGGAGTGCTTCACGCCGAGGCCTATGACGATTCAGGACGCCTGATTGCGACTGATGACACTGCAGCATTCGGAAATCCGGTTTCGGTGAAGCTGTCCGCTGAATATGACCATATCATTGCCGACGGTGAGGACCTTCAGTTTGTCGAGATCACAGTTACTGACGCAAACGGCAATGAAGTGAGAAATGCAAGAAACAGGATAAATATTACCGTTTCCGGTCCCGGACGACTCCTCGGCCTGGATAATGGTGACAGTACTGATTATGAGCAGTATAAAACGGCATCCAGAAAGCTCTTCTCCGGAAAGCTTATAGCGATCATTGCCTCAACCCGAGAAGCAGGTGAAATAACCATTCACGCTGAATCACCGGGACTTGAGACCGCCGAATTAAAATATACAACCATGCCGGGAGATGCAAGAGAAGGCTCATCATCACTTTATCGTATTTTCGAAGATTCTCTTACTGATGAAGAAATCCTCTTCCGCAAGACCGATATACCTTCACGCAAGATAACCATGCTCTGCAGTTCGGTTACCAAACCGGATACCATTGCAGATAACTCAGACAATGATGACCGGACAATCTCCACCCCGGATAACACGAACAGCGATGACCGGACAATCTCCACCCCGGGTAACATGAACAGAGATGACCGGACAATCTCCACCCCGGGTAACATGAACAGCGAGGACCGGACAATCTCCACCCCGGGTAACATGAACAGCGAGGACCGGACTGCTTCACCTCAGACCTGCGATGAAGAGGTTTCGGCAAAAGACTCATTCGGAGTAACCCTCACACCTGAACATCCGACTTCGGAGGTCGCTCTCGTTATCGAGCCTGAAAATGCAACATATTCAGATATCACAGTTAAAGCGATGACACTTGACGGCATAGAGAGTAACGCCGTAAATATAACCCGAAACGGTAATACTGTTACCGTAAATGCCGCAAATGACGGTAATTTCCGCTTATCAGCATCAATAAATAACGGCAAGGAGCATCCGGAGGTCATCTCCGAGATGGAATACCATGTTGAAGGTTTCGGCGTATCTGCGCTTGATCCATACGGATTCATATATGGCTGTCAGTTTACCGGCAGCACGGAGGAATCACTTCTCTCCTTCCGGGGAAGTATAAACTTCAGCCGTGACAATACTGTATTTTTCGATAATGTCGATTTCGGCAGCTTTGGTTCTGACGAACTTGTCATCTCTCTCTTCTCTTTCAGAGATGATGAACCTGTAGAGATATGGGACGGCGATCCATCCGAAGGGCAGCTTCTCTGCTCCGGAATCTATTCTGTACCAACGGAATATAATGTGCTGCAGGAATATACCTTTAAGCTGAGCAAAAGGCTGTCGGGCATAAGAAAGCTGAGCTTCAGGTTCGCAAACGGACTTGTATTTGGCGGTTTCCGTATGATCCGCGCTGAGAAGGCCTATAGTCTCATAAGTGCAGCAGATCATCAGATGATAACCGGCGATTCCTTTGAAATACAGAATAACGCCGTATATAACATCGGCAATAATGTTGACATAGAATATACCGGTATGGATTTCAGCAAGGGAGTATCTTCGGTTATCATTACAGGCAGGGCTAAGTATCATCCGGATCATATACATATAAGATTCTTCAAAGATGGCGAGATAATAAAACAGCTGGTGGAATTCCCACAGTCAGACGAAATATGCACTATGACCTTCCCTATAGAAGGCTTCTCCGGCAAGGGAAATATCCACTTTATCTTCCTTCCGGGCACCTGCTTTGATCTTGAGTCCTTCAGATTTTGCCCTTCTTAGTTGCATTTAAGCAATTAACGGGCTATAATCGACCTTGATCAGTACGATAAATCATAGATATATGATCAATAACATAGATCAGGAGACTGCCCAATGAAGAAAATAATACTGACCGGCGGCGGAACTGCCGGACATGTTACACCAAATATTGCTCTTATGCCGCGACTTAAGGAGCTTGGCTACGAAATATATTACGTCGGAAGCTATGACGGTATAGAGAAAAAGCTGATTGAGGAGCTTGGCATTCCTTACTACGGAATCTCCTCAGGAAAGCTGAGAAGATATTTCGACCTCAGGAATTTCATCGATCCCTTCAAGGTTCTCCGAGGTTATTTCCAGTCGAAGAAACTGATGAAGAAGATAAAGCCTGACATCGTATTTTCAAAGGGAGGTTTTGTAAGCGTTCCTGTTGCCCGTGCGGCAGCCAGGAAGAAGATACCTGTGATTCTTCACGAGTCGGATATGACACCGGGTCTTGCGAATAAACTGGCTCTTCCTAAGGCAACAAAAATATGCTGTAATTTCCCTGAAACCATCAAAAACCTTCCTGAAGGAAAGGCTGTCGTTACGGGAACTCCTATCAGGACAGAACTGTTTAATGGAGATAAAGAGGCTGCAAAAAGGTTCTGCGGTTTTACTGATAACAAACCTGTACTTCTCTTCATTGGAGGAAGCACAGGCAGCCAGATCATAAACGATACCCTTTCAGCCTGCCTTGATGAACTGCTGAAAACCTACAATATTATCCACCTCTGTGGAAAGGGCAAAGCAAATGCTGCCAATAACGGCAAGAAGGGCTATGTGCAGTATGAATACATCAAGAAGGAACTCGCCGACCTCTTCGCTCTGGCTGATATTGCCATTTCAAGAGCCGGTGCAAATGCTATCTGCGAGCTGCTTGCTTTAAGGAAGCCAAACGTACTCATCCCTCTTTCGCTTGCCGCAAGCCGTGGCGACCAGATCCTTAACGCAGCATCCTTTGAGAAGAGCGGATACAGTAAGCTGCTGAAGGAGGAAGATCTTACAACTTCGTCCCTCGTCTCAGCTATCAACGAAACCTACGCTGACCGTGATAAATATATCGAGGCTATGAAGAAGAGTCAGCAGAGCAATGCCATTGAGGTTATTACTGAAATGATTGAGTCTTTGACTAAGTAAGTCTCCCCACAGCTTTGATAATTCAATTACATTTTAACATTATAGGGATATACTTTCCTATGATCTGATCATACTATCCGGAATACTTTTTATCAGATCTGTTCATAAAAAAACATATGCCTCCGAGGTTGTATTTTACTACTACCACTGAGGCATATGTTTTATTTTTTTATTACCTATATGTGATTTAAATTATGGATTAACCTTTGAAAGAAGATCGTCAAGGATCATACTTGTGTACTGATCATCCTGCTTATCATCATTTACCCATGCAGCAACGCTGGTAAGCTTATAGATACCATTTTCCTCTGTCATTGTAAGCTCAAGCTTGATATGAGCCTCTGTCCATGTCTTTGAGTTATTTGGTGTGATAGGATCATCAACCTGGATAGTAACCTTGTATCCGTTAACCTCTACAATGCCGCTTGTTGCTGTCTTATTCTTAACATACCATGAAACGCTGTTGCAGTTCTTCTCCATAAGATCCTTATATGTTACCTTGCTTGCAACTGTTCTCTTGGTCTGTGGATCATAGGTTGCCACAAATGTGTTTCTTGCAGCATCCGCAACCTTCTTCGTATCACTCTCAAAGGTTTCCTGAAGCCACTGTCTTACGCCACCTGTAAGGTTGAGCGGAAGGAACTTGTAAGCCGCAAAAAGAAGACCAAATACAATCGCAATCGCTACTAAAATTCTTACTAACTTGTTAAGCATAGTTTTTATTCCTCCATCTTCACATTAGAATAATTCTCTCTCAAGCTGATATATATAATTCTCTACCAACTGCATACGTTTAGTGAACTCGGCACGTCCGGGATCAGTCTTGCATCTCTTGATCTTAGGTTTATTTACCCTGAAATATTCCTTGATCTTGTAGTATGCTCTCTTATAGCTTGCTTCAGGTTCAAGAGCAGTTGCCATGCAATCCCATATGATCTCAACAGCACCTACTTCATCCAAAAGATCTGCGTCCATGACAATCCTGCATTCAAGAGTAAGATCATCCTCTGTATCCTTATCCTCATGCTTCATGATTATCTCACCGACACGTCTGATCTTCTCAGGATCAACACCGATACTGTCAAGATACTCAACAGCAATCTCAGCACTCACTTCCTCGTGTGGTCTGCCTTCTTCCCAGCCCACATCATGAAGCAATGCCGCAAGAACGATAATATCCAGATCGCCTCCCAGCTTCGCTTGAAGCCTGATAGCCCATCTGTACACACGCATTATATGCTCATACTTGTTCCTGAAAGGATAGTTTGCCGGACACGCAGCGTCAGCGGTTTTCTTTTTTACAAAATCTATCACTTCTGAATAATTCATTTTTAGCCCCTTGCCTGAGACATCGCTGTCCCAGTAAATACATTATGTATTATAATAACACGTTCCGTTTTATATTTCCATAAAAAAATTATTATTATTAACATAAAATTGCACAAATCGTTTTAAGTATTGTGCATAATAACATGAACTCCGTCTCCTATGTTTATACAAAAAACCGTGCGGCTGGCTTCGTGAAGAACCAATAGGCGTTACCTCAGCAGTTAACTCAACCCAGGCACCCTCACGTCACCCAG
>OCTW011315644.1_pt1 | contig 14406 bp, 12 predicted proteins | sample 1539671 | NCBI WGS metagenome assembly OCTW01 (sample SAMN02144230, study PRJEB22623) | gut metagenome | biome: sheep rumen | host: Ovis aries | place: New Zealand
GGCTGCCTGCGCAAGCTCGTCGGTTGCTCTTGACGCGGCTCAGACAAAGATAATGGCAGGCGAATATGACGTAGCGATAGTAGTCGGCTGGGAGTTGATGAAAACTGTAAATTCAACGCTCGGCGGTGATTTCCTTGGAAGAGCCGCTTATTACGAGAAAGAGGGCAAGGGTATAGATCTTCCGTTCCCGAAGCTGTTCGGCAGACTTGCGGATGAAACTCTCAAAAAGTATCCTGAGCTTGACGAAAAGAGATACATGGACGTTCTTGCAAGGATAAGCGTTATCAACTACGAGAACGCAAAGAGAAATCCCCTCGCTCAGACAAGAAAGTGGTTTATGAGTTTTGAGCAGGCAAGCACACGCGGTACGGATACCAATCCGCTTGTGGGCGGCAAGCTTGCCGTTTCCGATTGCTCGCAGGTAACTGATGGTGCAGCGGTAGTTGTCCTATGCTCCGAGAAATTCATCAAAGAGCGTGGCATAAAGGATAAGCCAATCATCAAGGGCTACGGTCACAGAGTTGCACCGATGCTGTTTGATAAGAAAATGGCTGACAATGCGAACTCGGAGTACATTCTTCCTTGGACAAGACAGTCGGTACTCGACGCTTACAGAAGAAGCGGTCTGACCGTTGGCGATATTGATTGCTTTGAAACGCACGACTGCTTTACTTCAAGTGAATATGCAGCTATATCGAGCTTCGGTATTACTGCACCAGGCAAGGAGTATGAAGCAATCGAGAACGGTACGATAGCATTCGGCGGCAGCAAGCCCATCAATGCAAGCGGCGGACTTATAGGCTGCGGACATCCTGTTGGCGCTTCGGGTGCAAGAATGTTCCTTGATCTGTACAAGCAGGTTACGAGGCAGGCTGGGGCTTATCAGGTCGATGGTGTGAAGAATGCTATGATGCTGAATATTGGCGGTAGTGCGACTACTAATTATGTTTATATAGTTGGAAAAGAATAAATCGGAGGCTTTATTGTGAATGTTTTGTTTTTGACATTGTTAGATTTTGATTCCATACAGGAACACAATATATATACCGATCTTCTTAGGGAGTTTGTCAAGAACGGACATAAAGTTTGCATTATTTCTCCTGTTGAGAAACGAAAGGGTATTAAAACTCACATTATCAAAGAGAAAAATGCAAGGATTCTAAAGCTCCAGATTGGAAACACACAAAAGACAAATGTAATTGAAAAGGGTATCTCGACAGTAATGATCGAGCCTACATTTAAGTGGGCTATAAAGACGTTCTTTTCAAAGATTAAGTTTGATTTGGTGCTTTATACTACTCCTCCCATAACTCTTGTATCTGCTGTGGAATATGTAAAGAATAGAGATAATGCAAGAACTTATCTTCTTTTAAAAGATATATTTCCTCAGAATGCTGTTGACATCGGAATGATGAGTACAACAGGTCTGAAAGGGCTTCTCTATAAGCATTTCAGAAAGCAAGAGAAGAAATTGTATGCAATTTCGGACAGAATAGGCTGTATGTCACAGGCAAATGTTGACTATGTTATCAAACACAATCCAGAGGTTGATCCTAAAAAAGTTGAGGTTTGCCCCAACAGTATTGAGGTAATTGACAAAAGCGTTGATGAAGAAACAAGGAACGCTATTCGTGAAAAGTACGGTATCCCTCTTGATAAGAAAGTATTTGTGTACGGCGGCAACCTCGGAAAGCCACAAGGTATTCCGTTCTTGATAAAATGTTTGCATAAATGCAGAGATATTAAAGATGTTTACTTCCTGATTGTTGGTGACGGAACTGACTACGGTTTGCTTGAAAGCTACGTTGACAGTAGTCATCAGAAAAATCTTAAACTTATGAAACGTCTTCCTAAAGAGGACTACGATACAATGGTAGCAGCCTGTGATGTCGGAATGATTTTTCTCGATCATAGGTTCACAATACCAAATTTTCCGTCAAGATTGCTTGGATATATGCAGGCGAAACTACCTGTATTGGCTGTAACTGATCCTAATACAGATATTGGCAAGGTAGTTGTTGATGGTGGTTTTGGGTGGTGGTGTGAGAGCAATAAACCATCAAAATTTGAAAAAATGTTACGAAATATTGCGAAAAACAAGCAAGGAGATTGCTGCGCAAAAGGATATGATTTTCTAAAAGAATACTATTCTCAAAGCAACTCATACAATATTATCATTAGGAGTATCTCATGAGTACAATATATGTATTTTTAGGTGGAATATGGTCAAAAGCAGATGAGAATGAAATAATAAATAATTCTAAAAGTAATGTTCAAACGGCAGCAAATGTTCTTCAATTAGCGTTGATAAAAGGACTTGAAAAAAATATAGGAAAGCCTATATATATTGTTAATGAATATTTTTTAGGATCATTTCCAATAAACTATAAAAAATTATTCATAGGAAAGAGATGCTTTAATCATACGTCAACTCAAAATCATAAAGACTATAATGTTGAATTTGTTAATCTTCCTATAATAAAGCATTTAAGCAGATATATAAACTCAAAAAAATACATAAAACAATTATGCCTAAATAATGAAGTTGAGAATGTTTATGTTATAGGATACAGTATGAGTTATTCAATTGTTGAAGGATTATTATATGCAAAAGCCATTAGTCCTAAAGTCAAGACCTGCTTAATTATTCCTGATCTTCCAGAATACATGAATCTAGGGAAAAAGAAATCTCTGATTTTCAGTTCATTAAAGCACATTGTTAGTAGTAAACTATACAAAGATATAAAAAAAATAGATTCATTTGTGACATTAACAAAATACATATATGAAGCACTTGACACAAAGAAGCCGTATACTGTAGTAGAGGGAATTGCTTCTGATGAAACAATAAAAACAAGCAGAAAAGAAACATTAACCAAAAATATTGTATATACTGGAACTCTTGATGAAAAATATGGGATTATTGAACTGACGGATGCATTTACAAAAATCAAGGATGATAATCTAAGATTAATAATCTGCGGTGATGGCGACGGAAAGGATTATTTATATAGAGCAAAAAAACGTGATAAACGAATAAAGTATTACGGTGTTGTAAAAAATGAAGTAGCAAGAGCAATCCAGGAAAATGCATATCTGCTAATTAATCCTCGTAATAGCAAGGAAGAATACACTAAATACAGTTTTCCTTCAAAAACTATGGAATATATGGTTACTGGAAGACCTGTATTAATGTATAAATTAAAAGGTGTACCAGATGAGTATGATAGCTATTTATACTACATTACAGAATCTATTGATGTTTCACTTAGAAGAGTATTATCCATACCAGAAATTGAACTTGAGAAAAAAGGAGAAGATGCCCGTGAATTTGTAAAGCAAAATAAAAACAATGTTGTACAAGCAAAAAAAAATTTACAGATGCTTAAAAGTATATAAATGGTAGGTAATCGATATGCAAGTCATTTTAAAAAAGTATAATATCATAGTTATACTTGGCTTTTTTGTACTTCTTTATAATCCACCTTTGCTTACATTTAATACAATGCATATAGTAGGATTGATTTCTTTGTTATATATTTTTTTTAACAGAAAATATTTAATAGATAATGGATACTATAAATGGATATTGTATTTCTTCCTGATATTTATATATATATGTATGAGTGTAGGAGTAAATGGATCTAACTTTGGTTATATACTTTATCCTATATACTATTTTATAGATGTAATTCCATTTTCGTGTTCCTTGAATGTTTATAAAAGGAAAAATAATATTTCAAATGATGATATTTGGTCAATGGTTTTTACTGCGTCCCTCATGCAGAGTGTTTTATCTGTTATATCATTTCTAAATGACGATATTCAGCATTTATTTGTTGATAAAATAATAGCTTATGGAGGAATTGAGAGTTATTCATATTGGTCAACATTAAGAATGTATGGCTTTTCGAATGGATTGATGTTTGAAATGCCTGTAATTCAATCTGTTTTAGCAATTTTTGCTTTATATTATTCATCTCAAAAAGGAAAACGATATATTTTATTATCCGGTATTCTATTTTTCTCAGCTGTGATCAATGCTAGAGTGTCGTTTATAATTTTGCTAATTGGAATACTCACTATTGTAGTTTTAAGTAAACAAAAATACTCGAAAAAAATAGGCATAATTATCTGTACTTTGATTATGTTGATTGCGTTTCAAACAGTTCTTATGCCATATATCAAAGACAATTCCCCATTAACTTATAAGTGGATAACAGAAGGAATGGAAGATATATCAAATTTCTTTCATGGAGATATTAGTGATGGCTATTTTTCATATTTGTCGAATAAAAATAAATATCAGTTACCTAAATCAACATTAGGTTTGTTTTTCGGAAAAGGGATATTAGTATTAGGTGGAAATAATACTTATAATGTTTCATCTGATATAGGTTTTGTGAATGATGTTTGGCTTGGTGGAATTACATATGTATTAATAGAATATATTTCATACTTTATCCTAATCAAATCATTAATAAAACGAAATGAAGAGATTTCTTCATTTTTGGGACTTTTACTAATAATATTAAGTTTTGTATTGAATTTCAAAGGGTGTATTTTCTCAATGAACAGCTTTATGAATTTTGCTGTTATTAGTCACATACTATTAAAAAACAAAGTCGATATATCCTCAAAAGACTCTGAAGTGTTAAATTAATTAGATTATATAAGAGGTTTCAACAATGCTAAATAATTGCAGTGAGAAAACGATTTTAGTATCGATAATTATTCCAGTGTATAATGTTAAGAATTATCTTGATAGATGTATTACTTCGGTTCTAAATCAAACAGAAAGAAATTTTGAATTAATTTTAGTTGATGATGGTTCAACTGATGGATCAAGCATTATATGTGATAAATATGCTTCAACTGATAATAGAGTTCAGATCATTCATCAAACAAATAAGGGAAGATGCATTGCAAGAAATAATGGCTTAAACATTGCAAAGGGTGAATGGATTTTCTTTTTAGATAGTGATGATTGGATAGAAAAAGATTTTATACATACTATGATTAACGTATACAAGCAAACTGGGTCAATGATAATAACTTGTAAATCTCAAACATGGTATGAAGAAAAAAAAGCATTATCTAGTAATGATACAAATAATATTACAACCTTAAATATTGATGGGATTGTAAAGTCACTAATAACTCAAGATGTAGTGAGATTTGAGCTATGGGATAAACTAATTAAAAGAGAATTGCTTAATGATGTCCGATTTATAAAAGGTCAGTTAAGTGAAGAAGTTCATATTGACAGAATTATATTTTTAAAAACTAATAGTCTTTCTCATATTGATAAAACACTACATAATTATAGGGCGCAGCGTCCTGGAAATACAACGTCCAAATTCAATCCAAGTAGAATAAGCATTTTTAATGAATTTGATGAGTTTATTTGTGATTTAAATAACATGAATAAAATAGAATTGGCTGAGGTTATAAAATGCATATCAATGAAATTTGTCATTCTAATTTATATGGAGGCAATTCAGTTTGACAAAGTAAATTGTGTAAAATTAAAACTTGATAAGTATGAAAGCAAGTACTATAAGACTGCTATAAAAAGTCGTTTTTACAACAATAAAATTGGCTTATACATATATAGACTTTCTCCAATGTTATATTATTTTTTACTTAAGTTTAAAAAGAAATTATATAGCATAAGACTAGAAGGTGGAATTATTTAATGGATTCAATAGAGCAGGTTTTTAATAAACTGAATGATTCAGGAGTAAATTATGTGGTTCTCAGAAATTTTGAGGATTTAATGAAAGATGATTTTATTTCGAATCATCCAGATATTGATTTCTTATGTGATGATTATACAAAACTGACAGAAGTAGTAGGCGCTTATTCAAAACCTAATATTAAAGATAATGTTCATTATCTTCTTAATATTGGTGATAATGTCATTCCAATTGATGTCAGGTGTGTAGGTGATGACTATTATGACAGAAACTGGGAAACAAAAATATTGAAAACAAGAAAACTATTCAAAGGTTTTTGTTATGTGCCAAATATTGAGGAATATTATTATTCATTACTATATCACACTTTAATTCAAAAAGAAAAAATTTCTTCAGATTATATGGAATTATTCCAAAAATTAGAAACTCAATTAGGAATAAATGTCAAGGACAGTCGTTTACAGCAGTTAGAACATTATATGATAAATAATGGATATAAATATGTTTGCCCTGAAGACATAGGTGTTGGTTTTCATGTAAAGAATAGTAACCGAAAACTAATTAAGTTTGATTCGCATAGAAAACTTCAACGACGTATAATTCAGTTAAAAAGGCTAATCAAACGTTTGATACATTTAGAATGAGGAGTATATCATGGGTGAGAAAATTCGTGACCTTAATACGATCAAGGTAGGAAAAAGTGAATTTATGATTGAATTGAATGAAGGCTATACTACGGAGGGGAGAGTCATTCACGTACAAAATAATAAATTTAGATACTTGTTTCGTGAACAACAGTTTATAAAATTATGTGCTAACTTTATGCGTGCCAAAAGTGAGTTGGATTATCTAAGGAGTCATCGAATTACAAAATTAAGCTCCAAGAAGAATGATATAGTTTCTGTTGAAGCGTCATCGGACACAAAAAGTGGAGTTGTTCAAGAGCTATCATTACTTTTAGATAGTGAAAACATTCGCTTTAAATTTGTAGAAATTCGTAACTTTTATATATCAATTATTGTTTTTCCAGACGATAATACATTACTTGATAATCTTTCAAAGAAAGAAAAGCATTCTCTAATAAAATTAAATCATCCATATGGAAAAATGTTTGGCTATTCATTTTTGTACCAAATGAAAGAATTTCAGTTGTACTATTTCAAAAATGCTTTTCTTCAAGTATTCTTTCAATTACCCTGTATGAGTTTAGAAAACAACACTTGGATTCCATTAGATCGAAGTATACAAAGTAGCGTTTGGAACAGAACTAGTACTACTGATAATAAAATGCTTAACAATGAGTGCTTGTTTATATATAAACTTTGTCTATGTGTTTTTCAGTTCAAGAATTTTGCAGATGAACATATATTATTTCTTTCAAATTTGTTTTTGTCACTTGATGTTTCTTATCTGGAAGAGATGCTTAATTATGTGTTCTTTTCCTATACAAGTAGAATGATGGATTTAATACGTCAAAATAAATATGACAAAATAATAAATGACTATTATTCATTTAACTGTTATTGAACATATTTTGTCTGCAATGCCTTAATATGTCGATAGGCATAATTTCCTATTTTGTTTATTATTTATGAATGAAAGGCTTACATCTCTTATAGTTATAATACCCTTATGCCAGTACGCTATCATGATAATCAGAGAAAACTTTCATCATTTTACTTATATTCAAATCACTGAACACAACTTAGGAAATAGAAAAATGTTGCTGAACAACCATAAAGCGTGCATTTTAGGCAGTAGATAACCTGCTAAAGTTCAGCAAACTAAATCAGCCTTTAAAGTACCTGCTATACTTGTGTTTTGCTCACTTATGAAAGACCTTAAGTTGTGGATAGTGATATTCAAATAAAATGGAAGAAGGCTAATTAACTTTTTTAAAGCTTATATATTATTTTGAATAAGAAAGGAGAATCGAGTAAGTCTCGATGAATCAATATGAGTAATCCTGCTGTAACAACATTATGTAAAACTAATGTATCTGGTCTCCCACTATGGATGGATGATAACATAGGTGAATCAATTCATCTTCATATCGGAGATGTTAGAGTCGATTTAACGGATAAAGAGTTCACCCAAATGTATTCTGATATATGTGATGCAATCAATGGTCTTATTGATGTAGAGGGCTTTGATTGTCATAAAATCAATCCAGTTTTTATGGAAGATATGTTATGGAAAAACATTCTTCATTTAAAGGAAGTCAAGATTGAAAAAGTTGAATTAAAAAAGCTCTTATGCCCATTTTATGGCAAATATGTCGAATTGCCTAATTCAAGAGCTGTTAGAGCTTTAAATGGGGATACAAAAGACAATGATGATAATAGAAGATCGCATCATATAGGACAAACAAGTTCTGAAAGATTATTATCATTATTTGAAAGTGTTAAAAAGAACGGCTATCCATATAATAATGAGTATATAATACTATATGGTGATGATTTTGTAATACAAGACGGTCAACATCGTGCAGCATGTTTATGGAATCAGTTAGGTGATGTATCAGTTCCTGTTATGAGATTATATTTTGATAATTATGTGAATTATAAGGACTTAAAACCATTTAAAAGAACTAGAATGTATTATTTGATTAAAACATTCAAAGAGAACGTTCCGACGGTTAATATATTTTTAAAAAAAATTAACAGCAAAATAAGAAGAACATTATCACTTAAACGGAAACGATACATTCAAAAAAAATACCTTAAAAAGTATGGAGATTTGCATAAGAAGTTCATTAGAATATACAACGAGTGAACGGTTAAACATCTATTTATCGGTTTAATAGGATTATTATGAATATTCAATTTGTGTTTTCAAAATACAATAACCTTCCAAGAAGCATCAAGGCATCTTTGTGGTTTTTAGTGTGCTCATTCTTGCAGAAAGGTATTTCTGTTATAACAACTCCAATATTCACAAGATTGTTATCAACTGATGAATATGGACAATTCAATATATTTAATTCTTGGATGTCTATTATTTCTGTTTTTGTAACATTAAATTTATCGCAAGCAGTATATACTCAAGGTTTAATAAAATTTCCCGAAGAAAGGAAAATATACACTTCCTCTCTTCAAGCATTGTCTTTAGTTCTTATATCATTTTGGACTTTAATATATTTTGTATTTCATGATTTTTTTAATTGCCTTTTTTCATTAAATACTTTTCAAATGCTATCTATGTTCATTCTTATGTGGACAACCTCTGTTTTTGGGTTTTGGTCAGCTGAACAAAGGGTGAAATTAAATTATCGAATATTAGTTGTATTAACATTAGTGGTTTCTCTATTAAAACCCGTTATTGGAATCGTTCTTGTAATGAATACTAGCAATAAAGTAAATGCTAGGATTTTGGGTTTAGTTATTTCTGAACTGATTTGCTTTTCTTGGCTATTTTTTATCCATATGAAACAAGGAAAAGTTTTTTGTTCCTCAAAGTTTTGGAAGTATGCTTTACGTATTAATATACCTTTAATACCACATTATCTTTCTCAAACTGCGTTGAATAGTGTTGATAGAATTATGATTAAGCAGATGGTTGGTGACTCAGAATCTGGAATATATAGTCTTGCTTATTCACTTTCGTTTATGATGACTTTATTCAATACTGCTATGATGGCAACATTAAGCCCTTGGATATATCAAAAAATAAAAGATAAAAAAGAAAAGGAAATATCAAAAATAGCATATTTGGCTCTATTATTTGTTGCTGCTATAAATCTGCTTTTAATACTTTTGGCACCTGAAATAGTTTATTTATTTGCCCCAAAATCGTATTATGACGCTATTTACGTTATACCACCTATTACTATGAGTGTATTCTTTTTGTTTGCATATGATTTCTTTGCAAAATTTGAATTTTATTTTGAAAAAACAAAACTGGTAGCTGTTGCAACTGTAATTAGTGCAATAATGAATATTGTATTCAATTATGTTTTTATATCAATTTTTGGATATTACGCTGCTGGATACACTACATTAATATGTTATATTCTATATTCTTTTTTTCATTATATCATGATGAAAAGGATATGCAATATATATATGAACAATTCTAAAGTGTTTAATAGCAAAATACTATTATTTATGTCATTAGCTTTTATCGGATCAGGTTTTTTGCTTATGCTTTTATATCAATTTACTTTTATTCGCTATTTGATAATCCTTATAATTTCAATAATTATATTTATATATCGAAAGCTGATAATATGTAAGGCAAAAGAATTATTATTGAATAATAAAAAAACTACTGAAAATCAAAATCAATAACTTGATGTTTTTGATAGAAAGGATATAAAAATGAAAAAAAACGGCTTATTTACTAAAAAAACTCTTATGATCACAGGAGGAACCGGCAGTTTTGGCAACGCTGTTCTAAACCGATTCCTAAAAACAGATATCGGTGAAATCAGGATTTTCAGCCGTGACGAGAAAAAGCAGGACGATATGCGTCATCATTTTCAGGCTACCATGCCCGAGGTTGCTGATAAGATAAAATTCTACATAGGCGATGTACGCAGCTTGGAGTCCGTTCGTGGCGCTATGCAAGGCGTTGACTACATATTCCATGCCGCAGCATTAAAGCAAGTACCCTCATGTGAGTTTTTCCCTATGGAAGCTGTCCGCACCAATGTTATCGGAACGGACAACGTTCTGACTGCTGCAATCGAAGCAGGTGTCAAGAGCGTTATTTGCCTTTCGACCGACAAGGCAGCTTACCCGATCAATGCTATGGGCATCTCCAAGTCACTGGAAGAAAAGGTCGCTATCGCCAAGTCGAGAACATCGGGCAGTACAAAGATCTGCTGTACCCGTTACGGCAATGTTATGTGCAGCCGTGGTTCTGTGATCCCTCTTTGGATCGACCAGATCCAGAACGGTCAGCCTATCACTCTGACTGAGCCTAAAATGACACGTTTTATCATGTCACTTGAAGAAGCCGTTGACCTCGTTCTGTTTGCTTTTGAGAACGGCGAGAATGGCGATCTGCTTATCCAGAAAGCTCCTGCCTGCACCATTCAGACACAGGCAGAGGCTGTTTGTGAACTGTTCGGCGGCAAGAAAGAGGATATTAAAGTGATCGGTATCCGTCACGGTGAGAAGATGTATGAAACCTTGCTTACCAACGAGGAGTGTGCTAAGGCTATCGACATGGGTAACTTCTACCGTGTGCCTGCCGATAATCGTGGATTGAATTACGATAAGTATTTCAAGGAGGGCGACGAAAAGCGAGTTACGCTGTCTGAGTTCAATTCCAATAATACAAGAATACTGAATGTTGAGGAGACTAAGGCAAAGATTGCTTCACTTTCCTACATTCAGGAACGCCTTGCAGAAATGGGGTTGAAGTAATGAAAATTCTTGTAACAGGAGCTAAAGGATTTACCGGCAGAAACCTTGTCGAGAACCTGAAAAATATCCGCGACGGCAAAAACCGTACTCGTCCGAACATCAAGATCGACGAGATATTTGAGTTCGATATCGACACGGACAAGTCCCTTCTGGACGAATACTGTGCCAAGGCTGATTTTGTGTTTAACCTTGCGGGCGTGAATCGTCCCAAGGATAACAGCGAGTTCATGGCAGGAAATTTCGGCTTTGCGAGTGAGCTACTCGATACGCTGAAAAAACATGGCAATAAGTGTCCCGTGATGATCTCTTCTTCCTTGCAGGCTACGCTGATAGGACGCTATGACGGTGAGTATGGCAGAAGCAAGCTGGCAGGTGAGAATCTGTTTTTCGATTATGAGAAAGAGACTAGCGCTAAGGTCTTTGTTTACCGTTTTCCGAACCTGTTCGGTAAGTGGTGCAGACCCAATTACAATAGTGCCGTTGCAACTTTCTGCAATAATATCGCTAACGATCTGCCGATACAAGTTAATGACCGTTCGACGCAGCTTGAACTGCTCTATATCGACGATCTGATCGAGGAAATGCTTGACGCTGTTGAGAACAAAGCTCACACCTGCAACTATGACGGGCTGAATGTTGTTCCCGATGAGAACGGAAAGTTCTGCTATGTGCCGACTACTCATAAGGTAACGCTCGGCGAAATAGTTGATCTGCTGGATACTTTCAAGGCTCAGCCGAACACGCTTATTATGCCCGAAATTCCCCATAATAGCTTTGCAAAGAAGCTCTATTCGACCTATCTGAGCTATCTTCCCAAAGAGAAAACTATCTTCGCTCTGAAGATGAACTGCGATGACCGCGGCAGCTTTACCGAGCTGATGAAGACCGTTAACTGCGGTCAGTTCAGCGTGAATATCAGCAAGCCGGGCATTACGAAGGGTCAGCATTGGCACAATACAAAATGGGAATTCTTCATAGTCGTGGCTGGTCACGGACTTATTCAGGAACGCAAGATTGGCACCGATGAAGTGATCGAGTTTGAGGTTTCGGGCGACAAGATACAGGCTATCCATATGCTGCCCGGGTACACGCACAATATCATTAATCTCAGCGAGACAGAGAACCTTGTGACCGTGATGTGGGCAAATGAGCAATTTGACCCGAATCACCCTGATACATTCGGAGAACTGGTATGAGGCTGATAATCATAGGCGCAGGCGGTTACGGCAGGACTGTTGCCGATGTTGCAAGGCAGTCTGGAAAGTACGAAAGTATTGGCTTCCTTGACGATAACGAGAGCCTTGACACGCTCGGCAAATGCTCCGACTACGCCAAGTTTGTAAATAATGAAACTGAGATCTATCCTGCTTTCGGAAATAACGAAGGGAGGATAAAGTGGATTGATAAGCTGATCGACGAGGGTATAAAGGTTCCGACAATCATTCATGATACGGCATATGTTAGCCCTACTGCGACTGTTGAAGTTGGTACGATTGTACTTCCAAAAGCGGTAATCAACACGGATACTACGGTCGAGAAAGGCTGTATCATCAACTGTGGTGCAATAATCGACCACGGGTGCATTATAGGGCAAGGTTGCCACATTTGTCTTGGCGCTATCGTCAAGGGCGAGAACCGCATTCCAAATCTTACGAAAATTGAAGCAGGAGAGGTCGTCCAGCTGAGGGCTTTTCCGATTGGAGGATAACATGGACATCAAGACAGATTATTCCGATATAAAATGGCAGAATAACGGTAAGCTCAAGCTGCTGATAATCGTTGGCACACGCCCCGAGATCATCAGACTTGCGGCAGTCATAAACAAGTGCAGACAGTATTTTGACTGTATTTTGGCTCATACAGGTCAGAATTACGACTACAATCTCAACGGCGTATTTTTCAAGGATTTGAAGCTTGCCGACCCCGAGGTTTACATGGACGCTGTTGGTGACGATCTTGGAGCGACTGTTGGCAATATCATCAATTGCTCGTATAAGCTGATGAGCCAGATCAAGCCCGATGCTATGCTTATTCTTGGCGACACGAATTCTTGCCTTTCGGCTATCGCAGCCAAGCGTCTGCATATCCCGATATTCCACATGGAAGCCGGCAACAGATGTAAAGACGAGTGTCTGCCCGAAGAAACTAACAGAAGAATCGTTGATATCATTTCCGATGTCAATCTCGCATACAGCGAACACGCAAGACGTTATCTTGCTGACTGCGGTCTGCCCAAGGAGCGCACTTATGTTACCGGCAGCCCTATGGCGGAGGTACTTCATCAGAACCTTGCCGAGATCGAAGCGAGCGACATTCACAGCAGACTTGGTCTTGAAAAGGGCAAGTACATTCTGCTCTCCGCACATCGCGAAGAAAATATCGACACCGAGAAGAACTTTATGAGCCTGTTCACGGCGATAAACAAAATGGCTGAAAAGTACGATATGCCGATACTTTACAGCTGCCACCCTCGTTCCAGAAAGCGTCTTGAAGCAAGCGGTTTCAAGCTCGATAAGCGTGTTATCCAGCATGAGCCGCTCGGTTTCCATGATTACAATTGCTTACAGATGAACGCTTTTGCAGTTGTTTCTGACAGCGGTACTCTCCCCGAGGAGAGCAGTTTCTTCACAAGCGTTGGACACCCGTTCCCGGCTATTTGCATACGCACATCGACTGAGCGTCCCGAAGCGCTGGACAAGGCTTGTTTTGTGCTTGCGGGCATTGATGAGAAGTCGCTGTTGCAGGCTGTTGATACGGCAGTCGAGATGAATAAGAATGGTGACCTTGGTATCCCTGTTCCCGATTATGTTGAGGAGAATGTTTCTTCTAAAGTCGTGAAGATCATTCAGAGTTATACGGGGGTTGTGGATAAGATGGTTTGGAGGAAGTTCTGATTAACTTGGAGGTACGTTTATGTGCGGCATAGTAGGCTTCACCGGAACAAAACAAGCAGCCCCGATCCTTCTGGACGGGCTTGCAAAGCTTGAATACAGAGGTTACGACTCAGCCGGAATAGCTGTTCGTAACGGAAGTGGTGATACAGAGATCATAAAGGAAAAAGGCAAGCTGAAAGTGCTTGGTGAGATGACCGACTGGGGCGCAGCTGTCAAGGGCTGCTGTGGTATCGGGCATACTCGCTGGGCTACTCACGGTGAGCCTTCTGCTATCAATGCACACCCTCATTCTTCCGATGATGAGAACGTCATCGCTGTACATAACGGTATCATCGAAAACTATCAGGAGCTTCGTGAAAAGCTGGCTAAAGCTGGTTACGATTTCAAATCTCAGACCGATACCGAAGTTGCTGTCAAGCTTATAGACTACTATTACAAAAA
>OCTW011569095.1_pt1 | contig 14405 bp, 9 predicted proteins | sample 1539671 | NCBI WGS metagenome assembly OCTW01 (sample SAMN02144230, study PRJEB22623) | gut metagenome | biome: sheep rumen | host: Ovis aries | place: New Zealand
CCCGCCACGATCAGGGTGTCGCAGTCCGCGATCTCCCGCCGGGCGCCGCGGCAGACGTAGGGGTTCAGCGGCTCGCCGTAGAGCACGATGCCCGGCTTCACCACCGCGCCGCAGTCCGGGCAGCGGGGGATGCCCGAGGTGCCCAGCAGCCAGTCCAGCGGGTATGAGGCGCCGCAGCCGGTGCACTCGTTCTCGTAGATGGTGCCGTGCAGCTCGTACACCAGCTTGTTGCCGGCCAGACGGTGGAGGCCGTCCACGTTCTGCGTGATGAGGCCCTTCAGCTTGCCGGCCCGCTCCAGCTCGCACAGCTTGCGGTGGGCCGCGTTGGGCCGGGCCTCCGGGTGCAGCAGGAAGCGGCGGTAGAAGGCGAAGAAGCGCTCCGTCTGCAGATCAAAGAACCGGTCACTGAGCACAAGCTCCGGCCGGACGCCCTCCCATTCCCCGTCATAGAGGCCGCCTTCGCCGCGGAAATCCGGGATGCCGCTCTCCGTGGACACGCCGGCCCCGCCGAAGAACACCAGCCGCTTCGACCTGTCAATCAGCTCCTGCAGCGTGGCCATGCCGCCCCTCCTTCCCCGATGCGCTCCACCGCAAAAAGCTCCCCGGGCCGGAGAGCTTTTGCGTGTCAGTTGAGCGCTTCCGCGTCATTCTCGATGGAGACGTCTTCCTTGGAGCGGATGGCCCAGCGCGCCACGTTCATGGTCATGTTCTGGTTGCCCACGGTCAGCACGAACTGGTCGTCCTTCACCTGGGTGATCGTGCCGTAGATGCCGCCGATGGTGCAGACGCGGTCGCCCACGGTCAGGTTGTTCAGCATCTCCTGCACCTGCTTGTCCTTCTTCTTCTGGGGACGGATCAGCATGAAATAGAACACCGCGAAGAGCAGCAGCATGGGCAGCACGGTGACCAGGAGGGACGCGATGGGGCTGACAGCCTCGACGTTGCTCGGGTCAGCCGCGCCAGTGCCGGTTGCGCCGGTCGTCTGGCTCGCAGTTTCCGCGACGGCCCTTCCGATGCCCAGGGTTTTTTCCAGCAGATTCATGGGAAATTCTCCTTTCCAATTTGAGGGGTCGATTGATTATAGCAGAGTTTTTCACGGGAGACAAGAGTTTTCCGCAAACTTCACGTTCGGTTCACGAAAAACGTGCCCGGCCCTTTCAATCGGCGCGCCGGGGGAGTATAATGATGACAAGGGAAGCCGGGGAAACACCGGCAGAGGGGAGAAGCGGCATGCGAAGCATTCGGAGCGTCTACAAGATCGGCCATGGGCCATCCAGTTCCCACACCGTCGGCCCGTACCGCGCGGCGAAGCTGTTCGGCAGCCGGTATCCGGAGGCGGAGCGCTATCGCGTCACGCTGTACGGCTCGCTGGCCTTCACGGGGGAGGGGCACGGCACCGGCAAGGCGATTGCCTCCGGCCTGCCCGGGGCGGAGTTGCGCTTTGACCGCGGCGCGGCCGATCTGCCGCACCCCAACACAATGCTGTTCGAAGCCTTCCGCGGCGGCGAGCGCATCGGCCATGCGCGGGTGTTCAGCATCGGCGGCGGCTCCATCCGCGTCGAGGGCGAGAGCTCCGACGAGGAGAGGCAGGTCTATCCGCAGCAGAACTTCACCGAGATCCTGGAGACCTGCCGGGCGGAGGGCATCGACCTGGCCGTGTTCACCCAGTGGATGGAGGGCGACACGCTGCGGGCCGACCTGCGCACGGTCTGGGAGGCCATGCAGGCCTCGGTGGAGCGCGGGCTGGCGGCCGAGGGCGTGCTGCCCGGCGGGCTGGAGGTCGCGCGCAAGGCGAAGACGCTCTACGAAAAGCGCTGCTACAACGAGAGCGCGGACGTGACCATGAACCGCCTCATCGCGGCCTACGCCTACGCGGTCAGCGAGGAGAACGCCGACGAGCACATCGTGGTCACCGCGCCAACCTGCGGCAGCTGCGGCGTGCTGCCCGCGGCCCTGTACTACATGCAGCACGACCGCGGCTTCCCGGAGGATGAGATTCTGGACGCCCTGGCCGTGGCAGGGCTGATCGGCAATGTGATCCGCACCAACGCCAGCATCTCCGGGGCGGAGTGCGGCTGCCAGGCGGAGATCGGCAGCGCCTGCTCCATGACCGCCGGGGCCCTCGCCGCCCTGCACGGACTGAACATTGACCAGATCGAGTACGCGGCGGAGATCGCCATGGAGCACAATCTGGGCCTGACCTGCGACCCGGTGGGCGGCCTGGTGCAGATTCCCTGCATCGAGCGCAACGCGGTGGCCGCCATGCGCGCCTGGACCTCCGTCAATCTGTCCCGCTTCCTGTATACGACGCGGAAGATCTCCTTCGACGACGTGGTGGCGACGATGTACCGCACCGGCCTGGACATGGACGAGAAATACCGCGAGACCTCCCACGGCGGCCTGGCGCAGCTCTACCACAGCGCCGCCCAATGAAAAGCGCCCCGGCATCGCGCCGGGGCAGAAGGCTCAGCGGAGGGGGATGTAGCCGGCCTGGGCCACGCACTGCTGGCCCTGGTCGGAGGTCAGCCACTGGGCAAAGCGGGCGGCGTTTTCGTTGCCCTTCGCGTAGACCGCGTAATAGTAGACCGTGTAGGGATAGGCGCCGCTGCGCAGGTTCTCCGGCGTGGGGGCGGCGCCGTCCACGGACAGCACGCGCAGCTCCCCGCTGCGGTAGAGCGCGTCCACATAGTACAGATAGGAATAGCCCAGGGCGCCGCGGCCGTTGTCATAGCTGCCCACCTGGCGGATGAGGTCGGCCATGCCGTCGGAGATGTAGATCTCTTCCGCCGCGGTCAGGTTCAGCCCCTGCATGACCATCTCCTCCATGGCGGTCTGGCTGCCGCTGCCGTGCGGGCGCTGATAGGCCCGGATGGGCAGCTCCTCGCCGCCGACCTCCGACCAGGTGATGAGGCCGCCGGTGTAGATCTGGCGAATCTGCTCGCTGCTCAGACCCTCCACCGGGTTGGCACTGTTGACCAGGAAGACAAAGGCGTCGTAGCACACGGGCACCATCACCAGCTCCAGGCCCGCGTCTTCGGCGGCCTGCCGCTCGTCCGCGTTGGGGCCGGTGCCCAGGACGATGTCGATGGGGTGGGTGTCGTCCATCATCACGCCGCGGGATACGATGGTCACCATCGGATTGGCCGCGCCGGCGGTCAGGCGGTCATAGGCGTTGGGCGTGGTGGAGAAGCTGACGAAGCCGTTCAGATCCTCCTCCGGCAGATCGAGCCACTGCCGCGCCAGCTCCATGGCCAGCGGCACGCACACGGTGGAGCCGTCCATCGAGGGATAGCTGCCCCAGTTGCCGATGAACAGCCCCTCGCTGCCCTCCAGCGGCGCTGCCTCGCCCAGCTGGAAGTCGGCAGGCTCCGTCACAAAGCGCTGCCAGTCCTCCCCGCGGGCGATGGACTGGTTGATCTGCCCCCAGGAGCCCTCCGCGCCGGCGGCGCTCAGCAGCAGGGCCAGGGCCAGGAAAACGGCAAAGAATTGTTTCATGATTCATTCCTCCTGTTGTGCGGCCGGCTTTTTTCTTTTGCCTTCGGCCGCGCGTCCGCTCAGGTTTCCTCTTGCGGCACCGGGTGGAAGCAGCTCTCCGGGATCCAGCCCTCCATGCGGCTGGTCCATACCCGCAGCCAGCCGCCGCGGGCCTCCAGCACCTCGGCCTGTTCGCCGGTGTACAGATGGCCGGTCACATTTCCCTCCGGCGCGTCGCGGAAGAAGACGGGCGACAGGTTGTCCTCCGCCTCCAGCAGGCCGAGGGTGCGGCTGTCGCCGGTATGGGGGCGGAACAGCTCCACCTCGCGCTGCTCCAGGGTCAGCCAATCGGTCAGGTTCGCCTCCGCCTCCGTGGCGATGCCCGGGACCGGGGAGAAACTGCACGTGACGCAGCCGCTCTCCGAGAACCTCGCTTCGTTGGACTGCCACGCCTCCGGCCTGAGCGGCGCGGCCCAGTCATGCGTTTTGACGCCCTCCCGGATCCGGGCGCCGCTCACGCTGAACAGCACGTCGCCGGTCACGGGCAGCAGGGATTCCAGCGGCACCCAGAACGCAGTGTTCGCATAGGGGTCGCCCTCCTCGAAGTAACGGTATTCGCTGACCTTCAGGCGGCCGTTCTCCATGCCCACGAAGGTCTCCACGGTGCCGCAGGGCAGCTCGCCGCGGGGCACCTTCGTCAGCGGATGCAGATAGATGGGGGCGCTGCCGGTGCCGTCGGGCGTGTCAATGCGCGCGGTGATATACAGCCGCGTGTTGTCGTCGGTTTCATCCGGCCAGTCCCAGGAGGGCTCCCCGCCGGAGGGCGCTGTGCTCGGCGCGTTGTCGCCGTTGAAGTGGGTGAAGTCGTTCGCCTCGGACCAGGTGCCCAGCTCGGCGCGGAGGCCCGGCGGCAGGGAGAGCCGCTCCAGGCTGACGCAGGAGTCGAAGGCGGTCTCCGCCATCTCCGTCACGGTCAGCGGCACCGTCATGCTCTGCAGCCACGGGCAGCCGGAGAAGGCGTAATCGCCGATCTTCTTCAGGCCGATGGGCAGGGAGATGGTCCGCAGCATGGCGCCGCTGTCCCGGGGGAAGGCGTGGTCCGCGATCTCCTCCGTGCCGGCGGGCACATCGTAGTGCTCGCATTCCCGCAGACCGGGCCAGGCGATCAGCACCTTCCCGTCGGCGGAGAACAGCACGCCGTCCACGGCGCGGTAGCGGGGATTGCCCTCCTCCACGACAAATTCGCCGAAGGCCGCGCGGCCGCTGTCCTTGATCAGGCTGTCCAGATCGCCCGTGCAGCCGGCGGGGATGACGAGGCGGCCGACCGTGGAGCCGTAGAGGGCGTCGTAGTCCGCCTCCTCAAAGCTGGCGGGCACGCGCAGCTCCTCCAGGTTCATCACGGAGAGAGCCTCAGCCCCGATGGACCGGATGCTGTCCGGCAGCTCCAGGCGGACGCTGCAGGCCGGGCCGGTGTACGGGACGATTTCGCTGATGTCCGCGAGGAGGTCGCCGGGGTGGATCACCTGCGCCTGCGACACGTAGGGATACCAGTCGGACCCCGCACTATTGACGCACATCTCCTCGCCCAGGGCTGTCACGCCATCGGCCACGGTGATGGTGTTGCCCTCCATGCGCACCACGGGAATCTCCTCCACCGCGTCCAGCGGCAGGAAGAGCCACGCGGTCCGGCCGTCCGCCTCCGTCTCCGCCCAGACCCAGGGCACCCTGTCCGCGCCGCGCACGACGCCCATGCCGATCACGGTGCTGCCGGCCTTCGCCTCACACACGGCGCCCTGCAGGCCGTAGGGATCGTCCGTCATGGCGGTGTCCAGGGTCACGCGCAGGAGCATGCGGCTCACCCACAGGGAGCTGGGGCGGCCTCCGCCGCGGAACGCATCCGGCAGACGGCACCAGCCGACGCGCCGGGCGCCGCCGGGCAGGGCATAGTCCACCAGGCTCCACTCGCTGTCGACGAGGGCCGCGAGCACATGGAAGGAGTCCTGCGGGTGGAGGGCCGCCTTGCCGCCTTCGGCCTGCCAGGCCCCGTCGAAGGGCGCGGCATAAACCGGCCAGGCCGCGTCCCCGTATTGCTCCGGCTTTTTCCATTCGGTGAAGGCCGCCTCCGCTCCGCCATCCTCCCAGGGCAGACGGACCAGCGCGCCTTCCAGCTCCCGGCCGCTCCGGCCCGCTCCGGCCTGCGCCTGCGGCAGAAGCAGAATCAGAAGCATCAGCAGAAGCAGCGGCAGCAAAAGCCATTTCTTCACGGTATCCACCTCCTTGCTGTCTTTCTTGATGATAGCATATCGCCTCTGCCATGGCAAGGGGTTCGCGCGCCGCATGGGCGGGGGATTCCGCGGTTGTTACAGTTTCGTTGCAATCTGTCATCTTTTGGGTTACTGCTCAGCCAGCCGGTCCTTAAGCATCTGCGAGGATCGGGAGCACATACACAATGCCGGAAAACCTCCTGCCCCAAGGAAAGGGCTTTGGGGAAAGATGGGGGCATGGGGGAAGGAAAGCCCTTTTCGGCCTCGAAAAAGGGTTTCCTTCCCCCATACACTGAGCAGCAACTCTTTTGGATTCAGATGCCGCCGGCAAAACGCATCCGGCTCTTGTCAAGCGGGGGAAAATCGTGTAAAATGAGGGCAATGAGCAAGAAGGAGGCGCTGCTGATGACCAACGCGCGCAGAAAGACAAAGATTGTTTGCACCATCGGTCCCGCGCTGTTCGAGAAGGGGCTGGTGAAGGACCTGATGCTGGCCGGCATGGACGTGGCGCGGTTCAACTTCAGCCACGGCACCCATGAGAGCCATCTGAAGCACTACACCGAGCTGTGCCGCATCCGCGACGAGCTGGGCCTGCCCGTGGCCACCATGCTGGACACCAAGGGCCCCGAGATCCGCACCGGCGATTTCGAGGGCGGCAAGGTGATCCTGGAGTCCGGCCAGCACTTCACCCTGACCACCAAGCCCTGCATGGGCACGCAGGAGCGCTGCTTTGTCACCTATCAGGACATGCCCAAGGACGTGAAGGTCGGCGGCATGGTGCTGATTGACGACGGCCTGGTCGCCATGAGCGTGGAGCAGGTGAAGGACACGGAGATCATCTGCCGTGTGCTGAACGGCGGCCCCGTGAGCAATCACAAGGGCATCAACATCCCCGGCGCCCACATCTCCATGCCCTTCGTCAGCGAGAAGGACCGGGCGGACATCCTCTTCGGCATCGAGCAGGGCTTCGACTTCATCGCCGCCTCCTTCACCCGCTCCGCCGAGGACGTGCGGGCGATCCGCCGCATCCTCCGGGACAACGGCGGCAGCGGCATCCGCATCATCGCGAAGATCGAGAACGTGGAGGGCGTCCAGAACCTGGACGAGATCATCCGCGCGGCGGACGGCATCATGGTGGCCCGCGGCGACATGGGCGTGGAGATTCCGCTGGAGGAGGTTCCCGCCCTGCAGAAGCACATCATCCGCCAGTGCTACCTGGCGGGCAAGCCGGTCATCACGGCCACGCAGATGCTGGATTCGATGATGAAGAACCCGCGCCCGACCCGCGCCGAGGCCACCGACGTGGCCAACGCGATCTACGACGGCACCTCCGCCATCATGCTCTCCGGCGAGACGGCGGCGGGCCTGTATCCGATCGAGTCGGTGCAGACCATGGCGCGCATCGCCACCAAGACGGAGTCCGCCATCGACTACATCAACCGCTTCGCCAACGCGGGCCATGACACCCGTGGGGACATCACCGCCGCGATCAGCCACGCCACGGTCACCAGCGCCCACGACCTGAAGGCCTCGGCCATCATCACCGTGACGAAGACCGGCGGCACGGCCCGCATGATCAGCCGCTACCGCCCGGACTGCCCGATCGTCTCCTGCACGACCAGCGCGATGGTCTGGCGGCAGCTGAACCTGTCCTGGGACGTGATCCCGCTGCTGATCGACGAGGCGCAGAGCACGGACGAGCTGTTCGACAACGCGGTGGCCGCGGCCCTGCAGGCGGACATCATCAAGGACGGCGAGCTGGTGGTGCTGACGGCGGGCGTGCCGCTGGGCATCTCCGGTACGACGAACATGATGAAGGTGCACGTGGTCGGCCACCTGCTGCTGCGGGGCACCGGCGCGGTGCACGGCATTGCGACGGCTCCGCTGTGCGTGGCGGGCGACCGCGGCAACAGCGACACGGAGATCCCCTTCCACACCGGGCGCATTCTGGTCGCCAGCCGCATGACGAACGACCTGCTGCCCCTGGCCCGCAAGGCCCGCGGCATCATCCTGGAGGAGGACGACCCGGACGGCAAGGGCGTCGTGGCCGGTATCAGCCTGGACATCCCGGTGATCATCGGCGCGAAGCAGGCCACGCAGATTCTCAAGAGCGGCGCGGTCATCACCATGAACGGCGAGGACGGCACGGTCAACTGCAACTGAGGAGCGAAGAATATGGTGACGATTTATCTGGACGGAACTTCCTATCATACCGCGGCAGAGGTGCACAGCGCGCTGAAGATGCTGCTGAATCTGCCGGACTATTACGGCGGCAACGCGGACGCCCTGCACGACTGCCTCTCCGAGCGGGAGGGCATTCATCTGTACGTGGCGCGCCTGGGCGAGGGCGAGGTGGCGGACTGCCTGCGCAAGGTCATCCGCGCGGTGGAGGCTGCGGACGGCCGCGTGACCGCGCCGCAGGCCTGACGGGAGGACAACATGCGCTGCAGCTGCAAGGAATGCGGCACGTATATGGTGCAGGCGGACAGCGAGGTGCTGGGCTGCGTCTGCCCGGACTGCGGATACCGCTGCCGGGACTGCCTGGGCACGGACACCGTGGTGAGCCGGGAGGCGCTGCGCTCCCTGGCCGCCGATCCGCGCTTCCAGCCGGAGAACATCGCGGCGAACTTTCTGCCTGCCGATGAGGCTGATTCACAAGAGGATACGGACGGGAGGGACTGGCCATGAATCCAGTGCTTTCAGCGCGGCTGAAGGAGACCATCGAGCGGGCCGTGGACGCGGGCGAGACCGCCGGCGCCAACGTGCTGGTGCTGCGCCGGGGCGAGGAGTTGGCCTATGCCGAGGCGGGGTTGTGCGACCTGACCGACCGCCGCCTGGTGCGCCGTGACACGATCTTCCGCCTGTACAGCCAGACCAAGCCGATCACCGCCGCGGCCGTGATGCTGCTGGTGGAGCGCGGCGTGCTGGACCTGGCCCAGTTCGTCAGCGACTTCCTGCCGGGCTTTCGCAATCCGCAGGTTCGCGTGGGGGATGCCGTCGTCGCCGGGGAGCGCCCGCCCCTGCTGGGGGAGCTGCTCAGCATGACGGCCGGCCTGAGCTATCCGGGCGAGGACGCGGCGACGGCGGAGCTCTTCCGGGAGAACGAGGCGCTGATCCGCGAGGGCGGCGGCATGGACACGGTGACCTTCTGCAACCGCATGGGCGAGGTGCCGCTGGCCTTCGCGCCGGGGACGCAGTTCCGCTACAGCACCTGCGCCGACGTGCTGGGCGCGGTCATCGAGGTGGCGGACGGGCGCCCCTTCGCGCGCTTCCTCCGCGAGGAATTCTTCGAGCCGCTGGGCATGAAGGATACAGCCTTCTGGGTGCCGGAGGAGAAGCGGAGCCGCTTTGCCGCCTGCGCCCAGCGCGTGGACGGCGGCGTGAAGACCTGGAGCGGCATCCATCTGGCGGTGGGCGACTACAGCCGGGAGCCGGCCTTCTCATCGGGCGGGGCCGGGCTGGTCTCGACGTTGGACGATTACGCCGCCTTCGCCACAATGCTGATGCGCGGCGGCGAGTACAAGGGCCGGCGGATCCTCTCCCGCCGCACGGTGGAGAACCTGATCCAGCCGCAGCTGTCCCGCGCGATCCGCGAGAGCCTGTGGTGGGGCCACGACGGCTACAGCTACGGCCACCTGATGCGCGTCTGCGTGGAGCCGGGCCGGGCCTGGGGCCTCGCGCGGGCGGGCGAATACGGTTGGGACGGCTGGCTGGGAACCTACTTCGCCAACTTCCCCGATCTGGAGCTGACCTTCCTCCTCGGCCAGAACCTGAAGGACGCCGGAACGACCTCGCTGACCCGCAAGTGCCGCAACCTGGCCATCGCCGCGGTGCAGTAAAGCCGCAGACAGCAAAACAGACCGCTTCAGCCGGGATTTCCGGCCGGGGCGGCGCGAAGAAACGATTCAGAACACACGACGCTGGCAGCACAGGGGAATGAGGACCGTACTGGAGATGCTGCGGTGGTGCAGAAAAGGCGTTCGTACAGGAATGAGGGAGGGTGTGCTGTGAAAAAACTGCTCACTTTGCTGCTTGCACTGGGTCTGCTCTGCACTTGGGCTACCGGAGAAGAGATTACGGCGGCCGAGGAAGAGATGCCCATTGGGTTCGAAGAGGAACCCGTTGCATACGAGGCCTGCGAGGAGACAGAGGAAGTCATTGCCTTTGAAGAGGAATTAATTCCTGAGGAAGCAATCGAGGAGATCGAGGCAGCTGCGGCGGAGGAGCAAGCGGTTTCCATCGAGGAGGAGAAGGAACTGCTCACCTCCGGCGAATGGTCATATGATTTGCTGGACGATGGAACGGCGAGCATCAGCCGCTACAACGGGGCAGACAGCATTGTAGCAATCCCTTCGTCGATTGACGGCTATGCGGTGACCAGAATCGGGTATTCTGCTTTTGAAAGCTGCACTGCGTTAACGGAGATCATCATCCCGGACGGCGTGACCAGCATTGACAGTAAAGCTTTCTATGAATGTACCGGGCTTACGGAGGTCAGTATCTCGGACAGTGTGACTAGCATAGGTTCTGCTGCGTTTTATAACTGCACAGGACTTAAGGAGATAAGCATCCCAGCCGTCGTAACTAACATTGGCAGTTCTGCTTTCTCTTTTTGTACAAATCTGAAAACAGTTACACTTTACGGATTTGCTTTTCAATGGAACAGTAGTCTCTCCAGTTTCGGAAACACATTTGCCGGTGTGAGCAAAGTGATTCTTGCAGATGGCATTGATAGCATCCCCGAATCTGCTTTCCGTGATTGCGCAGGTCTCACAGAGATCAGTATCCCGGACAGTGTAACAAGTATCGGTGGCTTAGCCTTCTTGAATTGCACGGGTTTGGCTGAGATTACTATTCCGCGCAATGTGACCAGCATTGACAGATATGCATTCTTAGGTTGCGCAAATCTGAAAACAGTCACGCTGAACGGGTTGGCTTTTCAGAGAGACAACAGTCATTCGTCCAGCTTCGCCGGGATTTTCAGTGGTGTGAGCAAGGTGATTCTAGCAGACGGCATCAATAGCATCCCGGACTATACCTTCTATAATTGTACGGGGCTGACAAAGGTCAACATCCCGAACAGCGTGACCAACATTGGAGGCCGAGCCTTTTATAATTGTACTGGGCTGACAACGATCAGTATCCCAGACAGCGTGATCAGTATAGGTAGCTGGGCATTCTATGACTGTACAAACTTGAAGACAGTTACGCTGAACGGGTTGGCTTTTCAGAACGGCTATTCCTCGTCTTTCGGTGGAGCTTTCAATAGTGTGGACGAGGTGATTCTTGCGGAAGGCATCGAAAGCATCCCGGGTTTTACCTTCTATGGTTGCTCGAGCCTAATAGACATCAGTATTCCGGCTAACGTGACCAGCATCGGCAATTACGCTTTCTTCGACTGCGCTGGTCTGACGAAGATCAGCCTTCCGGCCAGCGTGACCAGCATCGGCAATTATGCTTTCTTCGACTGCGCTGGTCTGACGAAGATCAGCCTTCCGGCCGGCGTGACCAGCATCGGCAATTATGCTTTCTACGGCTGCACGGGACTGGCAGAGATTAGCATTCCGAACAGTGTGACCGAGATTGGCGATAGCGCCTTCTATGGTTGCACTAATCTGAAGATAGTCACGCTGAACGGGTTGGCTTTCCAGAAAGACAACAGGTATTCGTCCAGTTTCTGCGGCGCTTTCGATGGTGTAAGCAAGGTGATTCTTGCGGACAGCATCGTCGAAATCCCGGATTATTCCTTCTATAATTGCACCGATCTGACGAAGATCAGCCTTCCGGATGGCGTGACCAGCATCGGCAATTCCGCGTTTTATTGCTGCTCGGGATTGACGGAGATCAGAATACCGAATTCTGTGACCAGCATCGGCGATTATGCTTACTACGGCTGTACTGGGCTGACGGAGATCAGCCTTCCGGATAGCGTGACCAGCATCGGCAATTCTGCGTTTTATTGCTGCTCGGGATTGACGGAGATCAGCATTCCGGACAGTGTGATCAACATAGGTGACAGTGCCTTCTACGGCTGCACAGGGCTGGCCACCGTGACGATTCCCGGCAATGTATCCGGCTTTGGTAGCTCCGTATTTGCGAATTGCACCTCCCTGCGCGAAGCGTCCTTTGATGACCGTATTCGCAGCCTCACTGCGGAGTACTGTTTCCGGAACTGCACAGCGCTGACCACAGTGAACTGGTCCTCCCGCATGCGCACGCTGAACGCCACCAGCATGTTTGAGGGCTGCGCCTCCCTGACGGCTGCCACTTATCCGGAAAAAGTCTCCGACCTAACCGCATATAATATGTTCCGGAACTGTACCGGCCTGACCGAATTCTCCCTGCCAGAGACGGCGACCGCCATTGCAAGTGGTATGTTTGCGGGTTGTACGGGACTTGCCACCCTGGGTATTCCGGACCGTGTTAGCAGCATTGGAAACAGCGCATTTGCGGGCTGCACTGGCCTCACTGCAGTCACTCTGCCAGAAGCGGTCACTGGCATTTCGTCCAACGTGTTCGCAGATTGCACTGCGCTGAAAAGTGTCATCGCGGTGAATTCCTCCTCCATCGGTGACGGCGCATTTGCGGGCTGCACCTTACTGAACAGCACCGATTTTGCCGAGGTGGTTTCCATTGGCAGTAAAGCCTTTGCAGACTGCGCTTCGCTTACGGACTTTGATTACAGTATTCGCAGCCTGGGATCAGAAGCCTTCATGAATACGGCGCTGACCGGAATCACCCTCCTGCCGGCATTTACCTCCGCCGCCACGGACGCGTTCTTTGGCCCGGACGAGTCCATGACAATTTACGGCTACACCGGCAGCTGGGCGGAGGCGTACGCCGAGGATTATGGCATCCGTTTTGCAGCCCTGGACGAGCCGGATCTGGGACTGCAGGCTGCTGCGGCCGAAGGCGGATATCAAACAGTCATCGTTTTCTGCAACAACCTGAACAGCATGCTTGCGAACACTTACCGTATTTTTCGCGCGAAACAGGGTAGCGATGTCTATGAGCAGTTGAACATTAGCTTCTACAACTACGACACCAGCGACAAGGGCGCTCATGATAGTAGCATGTCAGCGGATACACCCTATACCTACAAGGTGCAGGCGGTGTACAAAGCGACGCTCAACGGTTCGGCCTATGAAGTACTCGTCGCGGAGCAAACCATAGACTTCACTTGGCACAGCCCAATCGGCATGATCACAGAATTCAAAACGGTCGGCATTGCGGAGGGAACCGTTGCAGCTGCTTGGACATTTGACGGCGATGCGGACTATTATGTGGTTTGCTACTATCCCGAAAACGGCGGAGATTCAGAAACAATTACTGTCAGGGAAAAGGAGTGCATCTTGAACGGTCTCGAGCCTGGCAAAGAGTATTGCCTATATGCTGTGCCTTATAAGGTTTTTGATGATGGGCTGACCAGCGCTTACAACGGCAATTATATGTCATGGAAGGCGACAGCCAGTCCGATCCCGCGGGTTACTGACTTGAAGGTGGAGGGACACACCAATGCGGTATCTTTGAGTTGGACAGTCAACAGCCTCGGAATCGATGGCTATGAGGTGCGCCGTGCGACTAGCGAAGACGGGGAATACAGCGTGCTCGCGACTACAGCATCAAACAATTCAAGCTATATCGACAAAAGCGCGAGCCCTAGCGTGGACGTGTGGTATACAATAATCGCATACTCGGATGTCGGCGGCACCCGCTACTATGGTGAAGCCATGCAACCTGTCCTCCTCGCGGCGATTGCCCCTGCCGCGGTAAAGGGCATCTCTGTACAGTCGGTGGACACAAACGCCGCCCGTATTACCTGGGACAAGATCGACGGCGTAAGCGGATATCAGCTCTGGTGGTCCATCGACGGAGAAAACTTCAAGTGGGTCAAGAACTGTTCGACCAATGTGGCTAATAAGTATGTTCTGACACCTGGCGCGGATTATTGGTTCAAGGTGTGCGCTTACACGGAGCGTGATGAAAAGAAGATCACCGGCGACTTTTCAGAGCCAGTGAAGGTGCACAACCTTGGTACGTGCGACAACTTCACTGTCACTGGCAAGGACACGAACTGCGCATTGCTTAGATGGGACAAGGTGCCCGGCTGCACGGGCTATCAGGTGTTCCGCACAGTCGCAGGCAGCGGCGTCTATACGTGGGTGAAGAACGCGACAACGGCCCAGGTGGCCAACTACTCCCTTATACCCGGCACAACATATTATTACAAGATCCGTGCCTACATAGACCTGCCGGACGGCAAGCGCGCCTATGGTCAATACACCGATGGCGTGAAGGTAACCATCCAGCCACAGGTTCAGATTATGTTGACTGGTGGGGACGGAAAGATCGAGATCAGCTGGGATTTGGCAGAGGGCGCAACTGGCTATCAGGTTTTCTACACGGAGGCGGGCACCGGCGGCAATTATACCTGGTGGAAGAATGTGAGCACCGCCACGGTTATGCAGACCGGCCTGAAGGCGTGCACAGATTATTACTACAAGGTTCGCAGCTATGTGGACCTTCCAGACGGCACAAGGTACTACGGCCAGTTGAGCGAAGCAAAGCACGCTTGGACGAAGTGAGCTACCCGACAAGATCATCAGAAAAGCCCTCTTTGAGGGCTTTTCGATTAGGCGATCAGAAATCACGGCTTGCGCAGGCAGG